>Ga0187892_10006144_pt1 | contig 18135 bp, 14 predicted proteins | sample MA1701073metaG_FD_139345 | JGI IMG/M metagenome (GOLD analysis project Ga0187892, IMG submission 139345) | Bio-ooze microbial communities from a basaltic lava cave in the Kipuka Kanohina Cave System on the Island of Hawaii, USA - MA170107-3 metaG ... | reverse complement strand
TCTGGCACTGGTCGAACGCTTTCCCGGGTGGAGGCTGACCGTGCTCGAGAAAGAGGACGGCGTCGCTCGCCACCAGACCGGACACAACAGCGGCGTCATCCACGCCGGGATCTACTACAGGCCTGGATCGTACAAGGCGAAGCTGTGCATTGAAGGTGTCCGCCTGATGAAGGCCTTCTGCGAGCGCAATGGCGTCGAATACCAGGAATGCGGCAAGGTCATCCTGGCGACGACAGACGACGAGATCGAGCCACTCGATGAGCTACTTCGACGCGGGGTCGCCAATGGCGTTCCGGGTCTACGCGCGATCAGCACCGAGGAGCTCGCGGAGATTGAGCCGCATGCCAAAGCAGTGCGGGCCCTCCACTCACCTCACACCGCGATCGTCGACTACTCGCTTGTCGCCCGTGCCATGGCAGCTCAGCTCGAACGCTCAGGAGTCGAGATCCGCCTGCGCTCAGCCTTGCTGGCGGCGCGGCGAGACGACGGTGTAGTCCATTTGGAGACGGAGAGCGGCGTGGTTACAGCACGCAACCTGATCAACTGCGCCGGGCTTCACGCGGACGAGGTAGCGCGGCTGATGGGTGTCGTACCGGAAGTCCGGATCATCCCTTTCCGCGGCGAGTACTATACGTTGCGTCCCGAACAATCTGCGGTTCGTGGCCTGGTATATCCCGTGCCTGATCCACGTTTCCCATTTCTCGGTGTTCATTTCACGAAGAGGATCTCGGGTGAAATGGAAGCCGGCCCGAATGCTGTGCTGGCGTTTGCGCGCGAGGGCTACACATTTCGAGATGTGAATCTTGCCGAATTGGGTCGCGCGCTGGCGTTTCCGGGCTTCTGGCGGATGGGGGCGCGCTATTGGCGGATGGGCCTCGATGAGTTCGGTCGATCTCTGAGCAAGCGGGCTTTTGTGAGGGGTCTCCAGCGGCTTGTGCCAGTGATTCGCGAAGAGGATCTGCTACCGGGCGGCTCCGGTGTCCGGGCTCAAGCCGTCGGGGTCGACGGATCGTTGGTAGACGATTTCAGTATCGTGCAGAGCGCCGGCGCGATCCATGTCTTGAATGCACCTTCTCCTGGCGCAACCGCGTCTCTGGCTATTGGAAGGCATATCGCTGATCTTGCAGCGGGCTGTTTCGCTGCTTGAGGGTGCTACGGCGACGAACGACCCTCAGTGAATCGTTGGTAGATCGTCGCTCGGTCGGCTTGCCAACTCGTCGATCAGTTGTGCCGCGATCCGGCGAAACGCCTGGCTCTGCGGATGATTCGGTTGCTTGACGACGATCGGACATCCGGCGTCACCGGCCTCGCGTATGTCGTTCACCAATGGGATCTCTCCGAGGAACGGAACGCCGAACTCAGCTGCCACTCGCGTGCCGCCGCCGCTACCGAAAATATCGACGCGCTCTCCACAGCCGGTGCACACGTGGAAACTCATGTTCTCGACCACCCCCAATATCGGTGCGTTGACCTGTTGGAACATGGTGACGCCGCGTTTGACATCCAACAGCGCGACGTCCTGCGGCGTCGTCACGATCACTCCGCCCGCAAGCGGCAGCTGCTGGGTGATGGTCAACTGCGCGTCTCCCGTACCCGGCGGCAGATCGAGAATCAGGAAATCCAGCTCACCCCATTCAACATCGCGCATGAACTGTGTCAGCAGCTTGTTCAACATCGGTCCGCGCCAGATCACAGGCATTCCCGGTTCGATGAACAGACCCAAAGAGATCACTTTGAGCCCGAGACGTTCGATGGGAATGATACGCTTGTCTTGTGTCGATTCAGGTCGTTCGTCGATGCCCAGCATCAGTGGAATGCTGGGGCCGTAGACGTCCGCGTCCATCAATCCGACGCGCTTGCCAAGCGCAACCAACGCGAGCGAAAGGTTTGTCGCCACGGTGGACTTGCCAACGCCGCCCTTGCCGCTGGCGACGGCGACGATATCCGACACACCCGGGATGCCCGCCGGCCCTTGTTGGGGCATTCGCCGCTGCGGTTGCTCAGCGGCGGTGACACTGACTTCGACGGAGGCGACGCCGGGTATTGCCGAGGTGGTGGCGATCACAGCGTCGCGGATCTGCGCGACAATTTCCTCCCGTGCCGTTGTCGGTGCGAGAATTACGGTAACGCCAGTGGAGCCGACTTCAATGTCCTTGATCATGCCGAAGGAGACGATGTCACGGCTCAATCCCGGGTAACGGATCGTCTTGAGCTTCTCGAGGATTTCTTGCGGTGTAGGCATCGACTTCCGATCTTGAGCGCACCTGCCTAAGTAACTTCAACAGAGCACACGCGCAAGTCGAGCCTGCACGTCGCGCCGTGCGAGTTCATGTGGTTTCCAGGGTAGCGATCGTCACTCCCGCGCCGCCTTCCCCGGGCTCGCCAGGCCGAAAGCTGACGCAGTAGGATGAGGTCGAAAGGTAGTCGGCGACGGCACGCCGAAGCGCTCCACTCCCGACTCCGTGGATGATGCGGACTTGGGAGTACCCGCTCCGGACTGCGCGGTCCAGAAAGGCATCGACCTGGCCCAAGGCCTCACGTGTGCGCAGCCCGACGAGGTTGACCTCGCGCTCAATGTCGGGGGGCGGCTCTGAAACGATTGAGACCGATTCAGCCGGCAGTCGCGCATCGGGTTTTGTCTTGGCGACTCGGCGCAGCTCTTTTGCCGGCACCTCAAAGCGCATGCTGCCGCGTTGAATCCACGCTCGGTCACCTTGCACCGACAACAGCTCTCCGCGAATGCTTGTCTGGGCCACCTGGATCTCGTCTCCGGGAGTGGGTACGGCGGTCGATTCGGGCGGTGGTTGAATCTCGTGCTCGCGTTCGGCGATCGTCGCGGCCTGCACTTTCACGAACTCGCTCAGAGATCGTCGGTTGGCACGGCCGCCCTCGATGTCCCCAAGCATCTGGCGCCCGCGCTCTTTCACTTCGCGGACGAAGGCGCGCGCCTCGCGCAGCTCCGTTGCCCATTGACGCTTGCGCCTCTCACGCAGCTCGGCCAGGAGCGACTCGGTCTCTCGTTGGGCTTTCGCGGTTTCGGCTTCGCGCGCTTCGATCGCAGTAAGGCGCTGCTCGTAGTCTCGCCGCGCCGACTGCAGCCGCTCCATCGCGGTCGCGAGATTCTTGGCGCTGTCGGTCTGCGCTTCTTCGGCGCGGCGCAACGCAGTACCGGGCAGCCCGAGTCGCCGTGCAATCGGCAACGCCATGCTCTCTCCCACAGAATGGTAGAGCAGATGATAACTCGGGCTCATGGTGTCGACGTCGAACTGAACCGCGGCGGTTGCACAGGCATCGTTGCTCAAGGCAAAGACCTTTATCGCCGCGAAATGTGTGCTTGCGACGACCACGGCACCTTTTTCTTGCAAAGCTTGAATGACGCCAATTCCGAGCGCTGCTCCCTCTTCGGGATCAGTGCCGACACCAGGCTCATCGAGCAAGACGAGGCAGAGGTCGTCGGGCTGGCGCATGATGTCGACGAGATTCGCGACATGGGCAGAAAATGTAGAAAGGCTGTGCTCGATGCTCTGCTCGTCTCCGACATCGGCGAAGACGGACTTGAAACAAGGTAGACAACTCCCTTCTTCAACCGGTAGCAAGATGCCGCTTTGCGCCATCAACGAAAGCAAGCCGAGAGTCTTTAGCGCAACGGTTTTGCCGCCCGTATTCGGTCCCGAGATGACCAAGACTCGCTTGCCGTGCGGCAAGATCAGATCGATCGGGACGACGCTCCGGCCAGTCACCATCAATCCGGGATGACGCGCACGCAGCAGCCTGATGGCGTCGCTGTCGAAACGTGGTTGAGTACAGCCGTGCTCGACTGCGAAGCGCGCACGGGCGTGGAGTACGTCGAGCTGAACCAGGCCATCATACGTCGCCTGAAGTCCGTCCGCATCGGCGCGCACTAGAGCCGTCAAGTCGGCGAGCACCCGTCGTACAAGCCGCTCTTCCTCCTTCGCTGCGAGCAGCAGCTGATTGTTCATCTCTACGGCAAACAGCGGCTCGATGAACGTCGTCTCGCCTGACACCGAGCGGTCTTGAACAACGCCGCTCACTTGTGCCGCGACAGCCGTCTTCACCGGGATCACAAACCGATTGTTGCGTAGAGTGACGTATCGATCGCTGAGTAGATCCGCCATGTCGGATCGCGACAGCAGCTGGTCGAGGCGCCTCGTGATCCGTTCGCGCAGTTGTCGCAGCATTCGTCGTACGTCCGCGAGCTCATCGCTGGCGTCGTCGGTCACCCCTCCGCCATCGTCCAGGACCCGCTCGAGGGTGGCGCGCAGCGCCGGAATGAGCTGGAGCCGGCTGGCGTAGGGCTCCAACATGCCGAGATCAACAGCGTGTTTGATCAGAAACGCGTGGACGGTACGTGCGACTTGCAGGACCGTGCGTATCTCGACGAGTGCGGCGCCGTCGAGGATGAACCCTTCATGAGAGGCGCGGCTGACTGAAACGCGTATGTCGGCAAACTCAGTGAGTGGGAGCAGGCCATTGGACTCGATGAGTCTCAAGCACTCCCAGGTGGTCTGCAGCGCCTGCGAGGCCTCGCTGGCGTCGTCGGTTGGCGTCAGAGCGCGAGACGCACTTTTGCCACCAGGAGAGGCAGCGAGCTCGGCAACGCGGTTGACGACGATATCGAACTCGAGCGCCTTGAGGTCGCGCGGTCGCACGCGCTTAGCCTCTCCTCGAGAGGGTCACGGACGTACGATGCGCGCCTTGCGTCGTGGGGTTGCTTGCCAAAGCGCCAGCGACGTCACCTTTGCGGAAATGCTTGCGGTTGGAGCGTCTGTCAGTTGCTCCGAGGGCGAAGCGGACCGCGCCGCAACCGCGCGCGAGCGATGGCGGAGCATTACGCGCGCTTCAACTTCACTGATGGGTCGACCGAAGAGGCAGACCTTTCGATCGCCGTCGGAATAGGAATTCGCCCATTCGGCAAACTCGGCAGGAGTCGGATCGTGACCCAAAGCGACCGCACACCGTCGGATCACGAAGCCAAGCATCATTTTGGGCAGAGGCGTGCTGGCCATGGGCGAGGTTGTTTCGCAAACCGGCGTCGTCGTCAAACGCCGGGCTCACGTTCCTTTTCGTCAATCAGCTGGTCGAGCTCGGCACGCAATCGGTCGAGAACCTCGGCGTAGCCGAACGTACCCACTTTGACAGACCTCTTCTTGAGATTCACTGTCGAAGGCCCGCACCACATCCCAAGATCGGCGTCATCGGTTTCTCCGGGGCCGTTCACGCGGCACCCCATCACCGCGATTGTGAGGTGGTGCTGCGCGGCATACCTGGTCAACTCGCGCACCTGTGCGGCGAGCTCGACGAAGCTCTCGTTCTCGACCCGCGAACAACTTGGACACGAGATGATGTTCAACCCTTTGCCGAAGTCCGGCACGGAGATGAAGCGTCCGGCAGCCACGTCATCGACGATCTGACGGCCGACGTGAACCTCCTCGTGCTTGCGCTCATTCGGCAGTGTCAGCGACACGCGGATGGTTTCGCCAATTCCTCGGGCCAGTAGCTTTTCGAAAGCCAAGCGGGTCTTGATGATACCCTCGGGTGGCATGCCGGCCTCGGTTACACCCAGGTGGAGCGGTACCTGCGGACGCACTTCGGCGAATCGCTCGTTTGCGGCTACGACCTTGGCGGGGTCGGAGTCCTTCAACGAAACAACGAAGCGCTCGAAGCCGAGGTTTTCCATCAAGTCGCAGTGATACACGGCCGACTGCACCAGGGCCTCGAGTTGGTTGCCGGGGTAGCGCTCAAGGAAGTCCGGAGCGATCGAGCCGCAATTGACGCCGATCCGAATCGCGCAATCGGAGTCGTTTGCCGCCTCAACCAGCCAGGCAACCTTGTCGGCGATCGTCTTGTCTCGTTCTACGTGATGTAAGTGGCCGGGATTATAGCGAATCTTATCGACAAAGCGCCCAACCTTCGCGGCTAGTCGGTAGTTCTCTTGCAGGTCGACGGCGAGCACGGCATCGCTCTGGCGGCGAATTTCCTTCAGTGCTTCGAGCTCCAGGTCGTTGTCGACAGCGATCCGTACGACAGCCGCGCCGGCGTTCTTGAGTTGCATGGTCTGAGCGACGGTAGCGTCGATATCGCGTGTCTTCGTTGCGCACATACTTTGAACGGCGACGGCGGCGCCGCCGCCGATGTGGATGTCGCCTACCGCTACTCGCCGAGTCGATCTGGAGGGTGGGTTGGCCATGCTAGTTTTGCCGGGGGGAAGCTAGCCGAAGGGTGTCAGGCAGACAAGCATCGTCGTTTTATTTGACACTGGAGGTGTTCAGACTATCATACCCTTGGTACTGTGGTGCTGCGGAGGTGAGGTGTCTAAGTTCTTGATCCTGCGATCTTTCACGGGTCTCGCACCCGATTCCATACAAATCACATGAGGACCTGGCGTGCCTGAAACCAAAGGCGTGGGTCCGCTGCGGGTCGTCCCCCTCGGCGGCCTGGGTGAAATCGGCCTCAACTGCCTGTTGTTGGAGTACGCCGGCCAGGCGATCGCCGTCGATTGCGGCCTCATGTTCCCCGATGCGCATATGCTTGGCATCGACCACGTCATCCCCGACGTGACCTATCTGAAGAGCTTCGGCTCCAACTTCCTCGGGTTCATTGTCACGCACGGACACGAAGATCATATCGGTGCATTGCCGTATGTTCTGCGAGAAGTCTCTGCTCCGGTGTTTGCCGCGCCGATGGCGGCCGGTTTGATCCAGGAACGGCTTTCCGAGCACGACCTTCCGGAAAAACCTCAGATCGAGATCATCCAAAAGCGGCGGCCCTGGCAGCTCGGTCCGTTCTCGATCGAGGCGGTCCACATGACGCATTCCATCGTGGATGCGGTGGCCCTGGTGATCCGCACCCCGATCGGAACCGTGGTGCACAGCGGTGACTTCAAATTGGACCCGACTCCGATCGATGGTGCCGTTTCGGACCTCGAGGCGCTCCGACAGCATGCGGCTGAGGGAATTCTCTTGCTTCTTTCCGACTCGACCAACGCCGAGAGAGCCGGGCATACGCCTTCCGAACGCGATGTGCGCGACGGGCTCGATAAGGTGTTCCAGGAAACCTCGGGACGGATCTTCTTCTCGACCTTCGCCTCTCACATTCATCGCTTGACCCAGGTGATCGAGCTCTCGCAGCGGTACAACCGACGTGTGGTGACGCTCGGGCGCAGCCTGACCAACAGTATCCGGATCGCGACCGAGCTCGGATACCTCGAATACCCGCCGTCATTGTTCGCCGATATGAATGAGCTCCGTGCCTTGGATCCGCGCGATGTCACGCTGCTCGTCACCGGCAGCCAGGGAGAACCGCTCTCCGCTTTGATCCGCATTGCCGAAGGCGATCATAAGCAAGCCGAGATGGGACCCGAGGATGCCGTGATTCTATCGGCGCGGATCATTCCGGGCAGCGAGAAGCCCATCAGCAACATGATCAATCACATCTATCGACGTGGGGCGACAGTGCATCATTCCAGTTCCGCTTTCGTCCACGCATCGGGCCACGCGAGTCAGGAGGAGCTCAAGGAATTGATCCGCCTGTTGCGTCCGCGGTTCTTCGTCCCGATCCACGGAGAGTACCGCCATCTTGTAAAGCATCGGGACTTGGCGGTGTCCTCTGGCGTATCGGCCGACGCGGCCTTTCTGCTCGAAAATGGGCATGTCCTCGAGGTGGATTCTGCCGGCGCGCGGATCGCCGATCCGGTCACGGCAGGGCGTATCTTCGTCGACGGCAAAGGGATCGGAGACGTCGAAAAAGCGGTACTGAGAGACCGTCGCCACCTGTCATCGGACGGACTGGTACTTGCGGTGCTCGCCGTCGATCAGCACAGTGGAGAGGTGATTTCAGGTCCGGATCTGGTTTCGCGCGGATTTATCTTTGAGGAGGCAGGTCAGGCGTACCTGGAGCAAGCCAAAGAGGTTGTACTGGAGCGATTGCGAGAGATTGCGATCGAGTCGCGCACCGACCCTCTCGAAGTAAAGGAAGAGGTGCGCAAGGCCCTCAAGCGCTTCTTTACGCGCACGCTGGAGAGACGACCGGTGATCATTCCGTTCGTAGTGGAGATGTAGTGGCACGCGACGACGTAGCAACGAAGAGGGTTGAAGGTCGACATCCGGCTGAGCTGCTGAACGAAGTCGCGGCGCTCCTCGTTCTCGCTATTGGGTTGTTTACCCTGGTGAGTCTGCTTTCGTATCAGTTTGCAATCGGCACATCGAACCTCGGTGGTCCTATTGGGCACATCCTTTCCAGCCTGGTCATGGATGCGATCGGAGTGACCTGCTATCTCATTCCTCTCGCCCTCGTGGTCGTTGGTGCGCGCTTGTTTCGATTCGGTCCAGAGGGCGTATCGACGGCGCGCTTGCTCGCTTCCGGCATTGTCTTGTTGACTTTGTGTGTCCTCCTGGGGCTTGCCGAAGGACCGGACCAGATCGTGCGCCCCGGTGGTTGGTTCGGTGGCTTCGTCGCTGCGGTATTGCGCGACACGTGCGGTACGCTCGGTGCGACGCTGCTGTCGGTGACCTTGTGCGTGCTCGCCTTGATGTTCACCACCGGCACAACGCTGAGCAGCAATGCGACTGTGGCGGTGCAAGGCGCGCGAGCCACCGCCACGCGCCTGCGGGTGTACCGCGAGAAGCGACGCGGGGATGCTCAGGCGGCGAAGAACCACAAACGAGAGATTTCGACACCGGCGGGAGTTGGACCGGTCATCGTCTTGCGGGAAGATGCCGCGATCAAACCCGGATCGCGAGCCAAGCGGGCAACCGTTCAAGAACCGCTTCCTCTGCCTTTCGTGCCCGATTCGGAGTACCGCAGGCCGTCTCTGGCTCTTCTAGATGCCCCTGAGCACGATGTCTTGCGGGTAGATGAAGAGGCCCTGCGGAAGAACTCCGAAGTGCTGGAGACGAAACTCGCCAACTTCGGAATCGAGGGGAAAGTCGTTGCCGTTCGTCCAGGGCCGGTGATCACTACATTCGAGATCGAACCGGCTCCCGGCGTGAAGGTGAACCGGATCGTGACGTTACAGGACGATCTGACGATGGCGCTGCGCGCCCTCGGTGTCCGTATCCTGGCGCCCGTTCCTGGCAAGGCTGTCGTCGGAATCGAGGTCGCCAATGCCAAGCGTGAAAACGTTTACCTCAGTGAGATCCTCGAGAGCCCAGCATTTTCCGAAGGACAGTCGGCTTTGACCCTGGCGCTCGGCAAGGACAGTGTCGGCAAACCTGTGGCTGCCGACCTGGTACGCATGCCGCACATGTTGCTCGCAGGTGCGACCGGCACCGGTAAGTCGGTGTCGCTGAACGCGATGATCATGAGCATCCTGTTCAAGGCATCGCCGCGTGATGTTCGCTTCGTCATGATCGATCTCAAAATGCTCGAGCTGTCGCTCTACGAGGACCTGCCGCACTTATTGGTGCCGGTCGTAACGGACCCGAAGAAGGCGGTTGTCGTTTTGAAGAATCTGGTGGACCAGATGAACGAGCGCTACCGCGTGTTGAAGGAAAAAGGAGTCCGAAACATCGACAGCTACAATCGCCTCATCGACAAGGACGAAAGCGAAGGAGAGGGCGCAATCGAGCTTACGGAGGTCGTTGACGGTGAGCCCCTGACACCCGCGGTGGCACCGGAGCGAATGCCGAAGATCATCATCATCATTGACGAGCTCGCCGATCTCATGATGACGGCGGGCCGGCAGGCGGAAGAACCGATCACGCGACTCGCACAGAAGGCGCGAGCCTGTGGGATGCACCTGATTCTTGCGACGCAGCGTCCGTCCGTCGATGTGATCACCGGCTTGATCAAAGCGAACTTCCCGGCGCGAGTTTCGTTCCAGGTGACTTCCCGAGTGGACTCACGGACGATCCTCGACTCTATCGGCGCGGAGCGGCTCCTGGGCGCTGGCGACATGCTGTTTTTGCCACCCGGGACGGCCAGGGTTCAGCGCCTTCACGGCGCTTTCGTCTCCGAAGCGGAGATTCGCAAGGTGACGACCTTCATCAAGCAACAAGGCCGACCCCAGTACGCGCTCGAGCTGCTCGAGGGCGGCGATGATGACGAGAGCGGAGGAGATTCGGAAGAGGAATACGAAGACGTCATGTATGACGAGGCGGTCAGGCTGGTTACGGAAACTCGACAGGCCTCGATCTCCTGGGTTCAGAGACGCTTGCGGGTCGGCTACAATCGCGCCGCTCGTATGGTCGAACGAATGGAGCGGGAAGGGGTCGTCAGCGCGAGCGAGGGCGGCCGTCCGCGAGAAGTCCTGGTGCAGAAGATCGACGATTGATGAGCCGATTCATCCTGGCGTTCGGCGTGGGAGCCGTTCTGGTTCTTTCGCTCAGCGTCGCCAATGCTCTTGAAGCCGATGATGTGGTCACGCGCGTTCAAGCGCGCTACGACGCGACGCACGATTTCACTGCCAAGGTCATCCAGAAGCTGCGGGTGGCCAGCCTCGACAAGACATTGACGTCGCAGGGCACCGTGGCCTTCAAGAAGCCCGGTCGCATGCGCTGGGAGTTCAAGGAAGACGATCCACAGATCATCGTTGCCGATGGAACTACCCTTTGGTTCTATCGCCCTCAGGAACAACAGGTTTTCAAGGCGCCGTTCGATGCGGCCTTTCGATCGACGACCCCGATCTCGTTTCTAACAGGGGTAGGCCGGATCGCGCAGGACTTTGACGTAACTCTCAACGGCGAGAGCGCCGACGGCAAACTCTTATACTTGCAGCTCGTGCCGAAGCGGGATGTGAGCGGTGTCGGCGTCTTGCGTTTGCGGATCACGCGCGACAGCGCCGATATTCGGGGGGCCGAGGTGTACGATCCCCTTGGGAATGTGAGCATCCTCGAGTTCGAAGATGTGCAGCGCAACGTCGGCCTGGAAGATTCTCGCTTTGAATTCGAAGCACCAGCCGGGGTCGATGTCATAAGTGCACCGATCGGCGAGTGAGCCATGCCATCGTTCGATATCGTTTCCAAAGTCGATCGACAGGAGGTCGACAACGCAGTCAATCAAAGCCGAAAGGAAGTTGCGCAGCGCTATGACTTCAAAGGGTCGAAGACCGAGATCGCCCTGGAACAGGATACGATCCGCGTCGTTTCCGACGACGACTACAAGGTCAAAGCCGTGGTCGACGTGCTGCAGTCCAAGCTCGTCCGTCGGGGGATTGCGCTGAAGGCGTTGGTCTATGGGGCAGTAGAACCCGCGGCCGGGGGACTGGCGAAACAGACGATCACCGTCCAGCAGGGTGTCGACGCCGATAAGGCTCGCAAGATCGTCAAGCTGGTCAAAGATACGAAAATCAAGGTGCAGGTTCAAATTCAGGCTGACCAGCTCCGCGTATCTGGAAAGAAACGCGACGACTTGCAAGCGGTCATCGCAATGCTGCGAGAGCAAGACCTCGATCTGCCGTTGCAGTTCGAGAATTTTCGGGACTGAAGGCGGCGTGCCCGCTGCCGTTCAAGCAACTTCGGATTGAGTTTCGGGCAGGGAGATTGGCTGCAGCTCCTCGAAGACGTTCCAGCGGTTGCGGTAGATGGCATAGCGTCCGCGATAGGGCTTGCCGGCACCGTGTAAGCTGAAAGTCGGACCGGTCACCGCGCTTGCCGGGATGACGAAAATCTCGTCCTGCAGACGGCGGTGTTTGGCGATACAGAGGAAGACGTCGCAATACTTGCGTTGCCACCGCCCGTGGCGGTGGAAGTTGAAGTTCCAGCTCTTGTAGTCGTAGGCGTATTTGCGTCCATTGACCGTAACCGTGTGGGCGTAACAGCCGGGAAAAGCCACCCGCAAAGCGACGCGGATGTGGCCGTTGACCAACATATCGTACTTGCCGTTGCGGCTGACCTCCTCAACCTCCAATCCCATGCTTCGGAGCCGCGCGGCGATTTCTGCTCGAGCCTTCTGATGTTTGTGTTGACGAGTCATGCGCCCCAACCTCTGAGAAGCTTGGGCGACAGTTGACAACCGCGCCCTTGCATCCCTCGCCAACGATTTTCATCCGCCCCACACTGGGATCAGAGGTTGTGCAACAAAATATATCTTCCACCCATTGCTATGGCAACGGGAAAATTGTGCTTGAAACAGGCGTCCGCGCCGCGCCTGGCAAAACGCCCACAAGACGACAATAAACTACCGAAATAACAGGATATTTTTGTGTCAACAGGGCTGCGCTGAAGAGCCCGTGACGGTCGGGTGGTTTGCCAAGAATTGGCCTTGGTCCGCATCAATAGAACGTCGGTCGTGTTCCCAGAACGTAACGAAAGCGGACGCAACGCTCGCCGGCGATTTGACACCGCCCGCCGAGCCCTTGTAGGCAGCCCACGGGAGGTCAAACGCTATGACGGAGTCTGCAACCGCTACCAGTCGGCTCTCGACCATCGTGGGCGTCGTCGCGGCACTCGCATTCACGCTCGGACCACTGACGGCATTTCTCGGCATCCTAAAGCCACTCACGGCCTTTTCTGTGTTTGGGCTGGGCGGCCTCTTGGGTGTCTTGACCCTCGTCATCGCACTGATCACTGCCGCCAGAAAGGGATTGCGAGCGGCGGGCCCGGGTCTGGTGCTTGGCGGCGTCGTAACCGCGGTGTTTGTGCTCTTGGCCGTGCCGTCGCGCGACTTCCCTCGTATCAACGACATCACCACAGACACCGAGCAGCCTCCCGCATTTGCGCACGCCGGGTCCCTGGCAGGAAACGAGGGTCGCGATATGAGCTATCCGGGCGAGTCGTTTGCTGCCCAACAAAGGGCAGGCTACCCGGCGTTGAAGCCGTTGGAGTTACAAGATCAACCCGCGGTTGTCTTCGATCGAATCGTGCAAATCGCTGCCGCGACGCCGGGCTGGGAAGTGAGCCAAACGGACTCTACGAATTTGACCGTCGAAGGGGTTTCGACATCGCGACTCTTTCGGTTCAAGGATGACTTCGTGATCCAGATCCGACCGGTCGACGGCCGCTCGATTGTGCAGATGCGCTCGAAATCACGCGACGGCCGCGGGGACGTCGGCGCCAACGCGGCCCGCATCGAAGCGTTCTTCGCAAAGCTCCGCTGAGTCCTATTCATTTCCTCCAGGCCAGCGGATTTGCTGGTCCGGATCCATGACCGAGTGCGAGTCCAGCGGCGATCGCTTTGGTGATGAATTCTTTTCCCCGCTCCACTGCTTCGCCTAGTGGCAAACCGTGGGCCAGGAAACTGGTAATCGCCGCGGACAACTGACAGCCGCTGCCATGCGTATGTGTGACCGGCAGACGATCGGAAACCAACTCGCGCGCCGATTGGCCCACCATCAGGACGTCGATTGCCGGGCCTGATGTCAGGTGCCCGCCCTTGACCAGGCAGGCCTTCGCGCCGGCGTCGACCAGCTTCGATGCTGCGGCATGCATGTCGGCGACTTTGCGGATCTCAATTCCGGTGAGGACCGTCGCTTCGCTGATGTTTGGTGTTACCAGCAGAGCGTGCGGAACCAATTCGGTTAGGAGCGCATGCGGCAGATCGTGTTGTGCCAGCGGTGTGCCAGTTCCGGCGACGAAAACCGGATCGATGACGAGGCGCTCGACACGGTGATCGACGAGCGTTCGAGCGGCGACGACAACTGTCTCCGCCGTCAGAAGCATTCCGGTCTTGGCAGCATCACACCCGATGTCATCGAGAACGACCTCGATTTGTTGCCGAACCAGATCCGTTGGCACCGGCAAGATCTGGTCGATTCCGCAGGTATCTTGGGCGGTCAATGCGGTGATCGCCGTCATTCCGTAGACGTCGAGAACGGTGAAGGTCTTCAGATCGGCCTGAATCCCTGCACCCCCGGATGAGTCGGAACCGGCGATCGAGAGAGCTCTCGGATACATCAGCAAGATGCCTGAGTACCTACTCACTAATGGTGGCCGTGCAAAGGGCTGGCGGCAACAAGTTGCGCCTCCTGACCAAATGTGAGAATCGGCGAAAGGATACGGAAAAGATGCGCGTCGCTGTGATCGGCGGCGGTGGTTTTGGCACCGCGCTGGCCAAACTGCTCGCCGAGGCAAATCATGAAGTTGTCCTTTGGTGCCACAGCCGCGAAGTTGCGCGAGCGATCTACGAACGGCGGGAAAACCTGCAGTACCTACCTGGCGTGTTGCTGCCTGAAACTGTTCGTGTAACGCAGTCCCTGGCAGAAGCGGGACGCGATTCCGAAATGCTGGTTGCCATGGGCCCGTCTCACGTGATGCGCAGCGTTGTCGAGCAGCTACGACCTCATGTTCACGGCACCCCAATTCTGGTCAGCGCTGCCAAGGGCATCGAGGAAAAAACCTACAAACGTATGACGGAGGTTCTGCTCGATGTCTTCGGCGGCGCCTTTGTCGGTCGCATTGCAGCCCTTTCAGGGCCGAGTTTTGCGCGGGAGATTGCTGCGGGTATGCCGACGGCGGTGACTGTTGCCGCAGTTGAACCCGCGACCTGTCACCTGGTTCAGTCCGCGTTCCGTACTCCCACGTTTCGGACATATAGCAGCAGCGACGTCGTTGGTGTCGAGATTGGTGGGAGCGCGAAGAACGTCTTGGCTATAGCGACTGGCGTAAGCGACGGCATCGGTCTGGGCAGCAGTAGCCGGGCAGCGCTGATCACTCGTGGGGTCGCCGAGATCGGCAGACTTGTCGCAGCGATGCATGGTGACCCAAGGACGGTGTCGGGTCTTTCGGGTTTGGGTGACATCGTTCTCACCTGTACCGGTGAGCTAAGCCGGAATCGGACTGTCGGGATACGGATTGGTCGGGGAGAGCATTTGAGTGATATCCTGGCGAGTATGAAGATGGTTGCCGAGGGTGTTCGCAACAGCATCAGCGTCTGCGAGCTTGCCAAACAAACTGGAACCGAGATGCCTATCGCGGAGCAGGTCCGGCAGCTGCTACATGAACACAAGCCGGCTCGACAGGTTCTAGACGAGTTCATGAGCCGCGAGTCAAAGCCCGAGTTCTAGGCAGGCATTCGGCTCGCCAAGTTACGAAAACCGAGGAGGATTCATGAGCAAAGGGAATTGCAAGAAGGACGGGTGCGGAAAGGAAGTTCGCGCCAAGGGGTATTGCGATCGCCACTACCGCCAATGGCGCCGTGGCAAGCTCCCCAAACCTCGCTACTCCACCTGCCACAGTGAGGGATGCCGCAAGCCGCGGCAACGCCGCGGACTTTGTGCGGAGCACTACGCGAAGGAGTACGCCAAGACGTCAGCTACCCCGGCAGATGCTGGGGGTACTGCGGCGGAACCCCAAGCATCCTAGGGGTCACACCCCCCGGGACGCGGAATGCGGAGAGCAGACCAAATTGACTTGGTCGTGTCACTATGGTCTTAATCTGCGGTTCGCCAGGAACCAGGAATGAGTACAGGCCGTCGCGCCCGAGTTTCGAGCGGCACGGCATCTACATCAAGGGAGATCAATGAAGCGAACGTACCAGCCGAGCAACCGGCGGCGGAAACGCACACACGGCTTTCGGGCTCGCATGAGCACGGCAGCGGGGCGTCAGGTGTTGAAACGTCGGCGTGCAAAGGGCCGCAAACGGCTTACAGTTGCGGTTCCGCCGAAGCAGCCATATTGACGGATTCGGACCGTAGGCTCCCACGCGCGCGTCGCATCCGAAAGCGAGCGGAGTATCTCAGGCTGCAGCGCAGCGGTCAGCGTCGGGTTTGCCGATCTTTCGTCGTAATCATCGGCACCGCCGGGCGCCAAGGGTCGCGCATCGGGATTACCGCGAGCCGACGAACCGGTGGCGCGGTGGTCAGAAACCGGATCAAACGGCTCGTCCGTGAGTTCTTCCGTAACCATCGGCGGTACTTGGTGCCGGAGAGAGATGTTCTCGTAATTGCCCGCCCGCAAGCGGCTAGCCTGTCCGTCGACGACGTCAAGAATGAGCTCGTTTCAGTTCTGAACATCGATGTCGATCAGTGATCCATCTGCTGCGGCGGAGAGTCTGAAGACTCTACCTGCGCTGATCGCGCGTAGGTCAATCTCGGTTTATCGCGTCGTTCTGTCGCCGGCTCTCTCTCCTGCCTGTCGGTTTCATCCCACTTGTTCGGCCTATGCAGACGAGGCCATCGAGCGGTATGGGCTGATTCGGGGCGGGTGGATGGCTCTGGGGCGGCTCCTTCGGTGCCACCCATTTCACCCTGGTGGCTTCGATCCAGTTCGCTAGTGGCTATGGAAAACAGAGCATTACTTGCCGTTGTTGTCTCGCTATTGATTCTATTGGCGTATCAAACGTTCATCCTTCCCCATTTCTACCCGAGCCTCTCCGACGGCCGACCATCGACGGAGCAGGCTGCCGACACGCAGCAAGCCCCCCTCCTTCCCGCTGACGATACGACAAGCTCAACCGAGACTGCCGAGAATGCCCCGCCTCAGCCGGCGGCGCCTGAGCAGCTGGTGACAATCGAAACGGATTGGTTCAACGCGGTCCTGAGCTCTCTTGGCGGGAGGATCAAGGCGTTCCACCTCAAGGGCTATCGAACCAGCGTCGATCCAAACAGCAGTTTCCAAGACCTGATCGTCCCCAGTTCCAACCTACAGTTCCCCTTCGGGGTCGAGCTTCGTGGGCGAGGTGGATCAGGCGCTGCAGGCAACCTGGTGACGGCGTCCGATGCCGATGCGGCTTACACCATCGAGGGCCCCGCTACGCTGAATCTGCAGGGCGAAGAGACCGGCCGAGTTGCGCTCGTATGGCCAGGGCCGTTCGGATCGATCCGCAAGACCTTCGAGTTCTCCGGCGCCGCGCACGATATTTCTGTGAACCTCGACATTTCCGGCGCGCCGTCACCCTACAGCGAGGCTGCCGTCACTTGGGAGGTGCCAACTGAAGGCAAGCTCCACGGAACTCGTGAGGTCTTGTTCGACCACACCGTCTTCATGACGAACGGCAAGTTCGTCACCGACACCTTCGACAGCTCGGGTCTGAAGGAAGGTAAGTTCATTCCGGAGCCGGGAGAGCCGCCGGTCGACCTTGCCTGGGCCGGACTGGCAGGCCGCCACTTCCTCGTCGCTCTGATGCCGATCGATGCACCCAATCTCAGCTTGTGGCTCAAGAAGCGCGACCACGATGTGACGGCGAAACTGCTCTACCCGCTCGAGGAAGGACGTCTCGAAGGGCATCTCTCCCTGTACATCGGTGCCAAGCAGGTTGCGACGCTGGAGCAAGTTGGACATCGCCTCGAGCGAACCATCGATCTTGGCTACTTCAGCTTTATCGGGTTTCCGCTTCTCTGGGCGCTGCGCTTGAGCCATAGGCTGACAAGCAACTACGGCATCGACATCATTCTGCTGACAGTCGTCATCAAGATACTCTTCCTCCCGTTGACGCAGAAGAGCTTCGAGACGATGCGCGCCATGCAAAAGCTGCAGCCGCAGATGGCGAAGCTACGTGAGCAATATAAAGACGACCAAGAAGCATTGAACAAGGAGATGATGGAGCTCTACCGTCGGCACAAGGTCAATCCATTCGGCGGATGTGTACCGATGCTACTGCAGTTCCCGGTGTTCATTGGGCTCTATCAGGCACTGATGAACGCAGTGGAGCTGAGGCACGCGCCGTTCTTTCTGTGGATTGATGACCTGTCGGCACCCGATCGCCTCGGGTCCATTCAGCTTCCTTTCGTCGAACACGCGGGCATTCCGGTTCTTACCGTCTTCATGGGCGCGAGCATGCTGGCGCAACAATGGATGACGCCACCGGCCGGCGATCCGGCGCAACAGCGCGTGATGATGCTGATGCCCTTGCTCTTCACGTTTGTGTTTGTCAATTTCCCGTCTGGTCTGGTTCTCTACTGGTTGGTCAACAACGTGCTCACCATCGCTCAGCAGTATTACATCAGCCGTTCACAGGCCGCGTAGGGAGGCAGCATGCGCTCCGTGGAGGCCGAAGGAGAAAGCATCGACGCGGCAATCGAGATTGCGCTGAATACATTGGGTGTGACGCGCGATCGCGTCGAAGTCGAGATCGTCAGCAACGCTTCTCGCGGCGTGTTCGGTATTGGTGCACGTAAAGCCAGGGTGCGTGCGACGCTGCGCCAGCCGATCTCGGAGCAAATTCTGAACGAAGCGAGCACGACGGAGGCGGGCATCGAGGAAAGGGCTGAACCCAATCGACCGATCCGCCCGCGCGAATCGC
>Ga0187892_10006143_pt1 | contig 18139 bp, 16 predicted proteins | sample MA1701073metaG_FD_139345 | JGI IMG/M metagenome (GOLD analysis project Ga0187892, IMG submission 139345) | Bio-ooze microbial communities from a basaltic lava cave in the Kipuka Kanohina Cave System on the Island of Hawaii, USA - MA170107-3 metaG ... | reverse complement strand
GAAGCCCAGGTGGGCGAGGTGCACGCGGATCTGGTGCGTCCGCCCGGTGGCGAGCGTCGCCTCGACGAGCGAGAAGGCGCCGCAGCGCTCGACCGCCCGGAAATCGGTGCGCGACGACTGACCGCCCGCGCCGACGCTCACGTGCCGCGCGCCGGTCGCGGTGACGCGCTTGCGCAGCGGCAGTTCGACCGTGCGCGGCCCCCGCGCCCACGCACCCTTCACCAGCGCGAGATAGCGCTTGGCGACCCGGCCCTCGCGGAGCGCCGCGTGCAGGGCGACGAGCGCCGCGCGCTTCTTGGCGAGCACGAGCAGGCCGGAGGTCTCGCGGTCGAGACGGTGGGCGAGCTCCAGGAACCTCGCCTCCGGACGCGCCGCCCGGAGCTGCTCGATGACCCCGAAGCTCACCCCGCTCCCGCCGTGGACCGCCACCCCCGAAGGCTTGTCGATCACGAGCAGCGCGTCGTCCTCGAACGCGATCCGGAAGCGGGGATCGCGCGGCGGCGCCGGGCGGCGCGCCGGCGCGGCGCTCGTGCGAACCGGCGGGATCCGCACCCGGTCACCCGCCTGGAGGCGATAGGTGGCGTCCACCCGGCGGCTGTTCACCCGCACCTCGCCGCCCCGGAGGAGCCGGTAGACGTGGCTCCGCGGCACCCCTTTCAGCTCGCGGAGGAGGAAATTGTCGACGCGCTGTGCGGCCCGCCCTTCGTCGACCACGACCACGCCCGCACGCGCGTTGCCTAAACCCTTCATTCTTCATATACTCCGGGCGCTGTCTTCGCTCGCGGGACAGCGGCCGCCGGCACCGTCCGCGGCCGCCAGCACGTCCCCGGCCACTTGGCCGCGAAGCGGGCCCGACCCGGCCAGCGCGCGATACGCCGTCACCCTGTCACCGCGACGATCGCGGCATTCGTGACTCGTGACAACAGGGACAATCGTGACACGCGTGACACGCGCCGTCCGCTCCCGGGTCAGGGGCAAGCCCGTCAGCTGGTTTCGATCGCTCACCAGAAGCAGCGATGTTAAATGAGTAGCGCGCCGGAATCCGTTACCGATTCCACCCGCCCGGCACGGGGAGACCACTCCGGGCGGTACCCGCCAGACGACACGCCCCGCCGACTGACCCTGGAACCACGAGCGAACATCACGATGCTTCGTTAACGGCAGCCCACCAGTCAAGCGGCGTGTTTCGCAGCGGCGCGCGAGGAGAAGAACTACATGAAGCGCATGCTGTTCAACGCGACCCAGGCCGAGGAACTCCGGGTCGCGATCGTCGACGGTCAGAAACTGATCGACCTCGACATCGAATCGGCGAGCAAGGAGCAACGCAAGAGCAACATCTACAAAGGCGTCATCACCCGGGTAGAGCCCAGCCTCGAAGCGGCGTTCGTCGACTACGGCACCGAACGCCACGGCTTCCTGCCGTTCAAGGAGATCGCGCGGAGCTATTTCCGCGCCGACGCCGAGCCCGGCCGCGCCCGCATCCAGGATGCGGTCGCCGAGGGCACCGAGGTGATCGTCCAGGTCGAGAAGGACGAGCGCGGCAACAAGGGCGCCGCGCTCACCACCTTCATCAGCCTCGCCGGCCGGTACCTCGTCCTCATGCCGAACAACCCGCGCGGCGGCGGCGTCTCGCGCCGGGTCGAGGGCGAGGACCGCAACGAGCTCCGCGAGACCATGGAGAAGCTCCCGGTCCCGCAGGGAATGAGCGTCATCGCCCGCACCGCCGGGATCGGCCGCACGCTCGAAGAGCTCGAGTGGGACCTCACCTACCTCCTCAAGCTGTGGGAGAAGATCGGCGAGGCGGGCGAGTCGCAGCGCGACGAGTCCGGCCAGCTCGCCAACCCCGCGCCGTACCTGATCTACCAGGAGTCGAGTCTCGTCATCCGCGCGATCCGGGACTACTTCCACCCCGACATCGGCGAGATCCTGATCGACACCGACTCGATCCACGAGCAGACCGTGGCGTTCATGAGCAACGTCATGCCCGACAACGTCCAGCGGGTGAAGCGCTACCACGACGACGTGCCGCTCTTCTCGCGCTTCCAGATCGAGCACCAGATCGAGAGCGCCTACTCGCGCCAGGTGACGCTCCCCTCGGGCGGCGCGGTCGTCATCGACCACACCGAGGCGCTGGTGTCGGTCGACGTCAACTCGGCCCGTGCGACCAAGGGCGGCGACATCGAGGAAACGGCGCTGCGGACGAACCTCGAGGCCGCCGACGAGATCGCGCGGCAGCTGCGCCTGCGCGACCTCGGCGGGCTGATCGTCATCGACTTCATCGACATGGAGATCGCGCGCAGCCAGCGCGAGGTCGAGAACCGCCTGCGCGAGGCGCTGCGCTACGACCGCGCGCGGGTGCAGATGGGCAAGATCTCGCGCTTCGGGCTGATGGAGCTCTCGCGCCAGCGGCTGCGGCCCTCGCTCGAGGAGACCGCGCACCAGCAGTGCCCGCGCTGCAACGGCATCGGCTTCATCCGCGGCATCGAGTCGACCGCGCTCCACATCCTGCGCATCATGCAGGAGGAGGCGATGAAGGAGAACAGCGCCGCGGTCCACGTGCAGGTGCCGGTGGACGTCGCCACCTACCTCCTCAACGAGAAGCGCGCCGACATCCACGCGGTCGAGGCGCGGCTCAAGGTGAACGTCGTCGTGATTCCGAACGTCCACCTCGAGACACCGCACTACAAGGTCGAGCGGCGGCGCCACGACGATCTCAACCAGGAAGGCGTGCTGCCGCCGAGCTACAACCTGGTGGAGGCACCGGCCGAGGAGGAGGCCCTCGTTTCGCCGCAGGACGCGCGAGCGCCGAAGCAGCAGGCGGCGGTCCAGGGCGTCACGCCGGAGCAGCCGGCGCCGGTTGCGCCGCCGAAGCCGGTGGCCGTGCCGGCGTCGCCCGCGTCCGTGCTGCCCGCGCGCGCGGAAGCGCCGGCGCAGGAGAAAGCGGGATTCATCGGCCGGTTGTTCGGCTGGCTCCGGAGCCCGGAGCCCGCGCCTGTGCCCCAGGCGGCGGCATCGGTACCGGCGCTGCCCGACCCGCGCGAGCGGCGCGACCACCGCGGCGAGCGGCCGGACCGGCGCGACCGCGGGAGCGACCGCAATCGCGGCGACGGGCAGGATCGCGGTCGCGGCGACCGGCCGCGCCATGATCGGATGCAGGGCCAGGGCCGCGGTCGCGACGGCGAGCGGCAGGGACGCGGCGGCGACCAGGGCAATCGCGACCGGCGCGACCGGCGCGATCACCGCGACCCGCAGCGGGACGGGCAACGCGGCCCGCGGCCCGATGACCGGCCGCGGCAAGGCGGAGGCGAGCCGCGCCGGGGCGGCGAGCAGCGGCAGGGGTTCGAGCAGCGCCCGGTCGGCGAACAGCGCCCGGTCGGCGAACAGCGCCCGGTCGGCGAGCAGCGCCCGGTCGGCGAGCAGCGCCCGGTCAACGAACAGCGTCCGGGCGGCGAACAGCGTCCGGGCGGCGAACAGCGTCCGGGCGGCGAACAGCGTCCGGGCGGCGAACAGCGTCAAGGCGAGCGTTCGCCGCAGGAACCGCGGATGCAGCCGATCGGCGCGTCGTTTGCCCAGCCCCGGCCCGAAGGCGGTGCGGAGCAGGACGGCGAACGCCGCCGGGGCCGCCGCAATCGCCGCGATCGCGGGGATCGAGGCGACCGGGGCGACCGTCACGACGGCCAGCGCCACGAGGGACCACGCCAGGACGGACCGCGCCAGGACGGACCGCGCCAGGAGGGATCGCGTCACGAGGGACCGCGCCGGGAGGGGCAACAACGCCCGGACGGCCAGCGCAACGACCGTCCGCGGCGCGAGGTCCCGGTCAGCGAGGATCAGCTGCGCGAGGAGCAGCTGCGCGAAGGACGGCTGCGCGCCGCGGAGGCGGAGCAAGCCGCCGCAGCGGAGGCGTCGCCGTTCGCCCGCATCGCCGCAGCACCCGTCGCGGCAGCCGCCATGGCCCCGGTATTCGAGCCGCAGCGCGAGACCCGCGCGTTCGAACCGCCGCGCGAAGCGCCGGTGATCGCCGAGGCCTTGCCGATCGCGGTGGAGCGCCGGCCCGAGGCCCGGATCCCACCTCCGCCGCCGGTGAACGTCGACGACGCGCTGCGCGACAGCGGCCTGGTGATGATCGAAACGAGCCGCGACAAGGTCCGCGCCGACGCCCCCGTCGACGAAGCGCCCGTGCCGCGTGCGCGCCGCGAGCGCCGCCCGCCGCCGTCCGATCTCGAGACCCCGCTGCAGCAGGTCGAGACCCGCAAGTCGGACGGCGGGCCGACCCCGCAGTAGCCGAGCCTACCCGGCCAGCTCGGCCCGCATCCGGTCGAGCAGGCCGGCGGTCGCGTCCTCGACGAGGTCGAGCACGTGCTCGAACCCGGCGGGCCCGCCGTAGTACGGATCGGGCACCTCGTCGCCGGCCGCGCCGCGCGCGAACTCGAGCAGCAGCCGCACCTTGTGCCCCGCCGACGGCGGCGCAAGCCGGGCGAGGATCGCGTGATGCTCGCGGTCCATCGCGACGATGAGGTCGAAGTCCCGGAAGTCCTCGCGCGTGACGCGGCGCGCGCGCAGCCGCGACAGGTCGTAGCCGCGGCGTTGCGCGTGCGCCTGCGCGCGCGGGTCGGGTGGCTCACCGTCGTGGTAAGCGTGCGTCCCCGCCGAGTCGGCAGCGACCCGGTCGGCGAGGCCCGCGTCGGCGACGAGCTTGCGGAACACGCCCTCGGCGGTCGGCGACCGGCAGATGTTGCCGGTGCAGACGAAGAGCACCCGGCGCCGCCTGTGATTTCCTTCTGATTCAGCCATTTCCTTCCGCTTGTCTCCGCTTGTCTTCGCCTGCATAATCGGCAAAAGTGTATCCGGCGGTGTATCCCGAGCCCGCCGACATTTGCCGGGGGTAAGTGTATCCAATGGCGAAATTGACCGACGCGCGCATCCGCGCCCTGAAACCGTCGAGCCGCGACCGCTGGGTCGGCGACGGCTCCGGCCTATGGTTGCGGGTACGCAGTTCCGGAAGCAAGGTGTTCGTGCTGCGCAAGGCGCACAACGGACGCATGCGCGTGATCACCCTGGGCGACTACGGCGACCGTCCTGGCGAGACCTCCCTCGCCGAGGCGCGCGCCCGGGCGGCTGCGGAAGCCGTGCTCACGCGCGCCAGGCGCCGCGGTGAAGCTCCGCCGGCGAATACGGCAAGCGGCACCGTTGCCGAGCTCGCGATCGAATTCTATGACCAACGGATCGCGCCGACCTACCGGCGCACCGAGAACGCCAAGGTCTACCGTGACCGCCTGATCGCCGAACTCGGCGCCACGAAACTGCGCGCGGTGACGCACGCGCAGCTCGCCGGCGTGGTGAAGGCCTACGCGCGCGCGGCGCCGGTCGCGGCGAACAGGTTCCTCGCCTTCACGAAGCAGGTGTTCCGCTTCGCCGTGGCGAGCGGCTACCTCGATCAAACCCCCGCCGCCCTGCTTGACCGCACGGTCGCCGGCGGCGAGGAGCGCTCGCGCGAGCGCGTGCTCTCCGATGAGGAGATCCGGCTCCTCTGGAGCGCGCCGAGCGAGCACGCGCCGGTCCTGCGTTTCGCGCTGCTCTCCTTGGCGCGAATCGGCGAGGCGCAGCGCGCGACCTGGCCGCGCGTCAAGGGCGCGCGCTGGGAGATCCCCGCCGAGCACGCGAAGAACGGCCGCGCGCACTGGGTGCACCTCCCCGCGCAGGCGCTCGCGGTGCTCGAATCTCTGCCGCGCGATCGCGAGCTCGTCTTCCCGGCGAGCTCGCCCACCGCCGTGCAGGCCTGGCTGCGGCGCTTGTGCGAGCGCGAGAGGATCGCGCCCGCCTTCACGCCCCACGATCTCAGGCGCACCGGCGCGACCCGGCTCGGCGAGCTCGGCGTCGCCCCGCACGTGGTGCAGAAGATGCTGAATCACACGCTGTCGGATGCGATCGGCGTGTATTTTCGGTCGGAGCTCGAGGCCGAGCGCATCGATGGCTTCACCCGCTGGGGCGCCGAGCTCGAGCGGATCGTTTCGACGGTGCCGGCGACGCGCACCGGCTAAGTCGGCCGACGCGGGAGATCAGACCTCCCGTGCCGGCCTGACCTTCATAGTGGAGGGCAGCCCCAATGATGAAGGCTGAATCGCAGTCTAAGGTAACACCCGCCGGCACGTACAGCCCGGCGCCGCGCACGAAGATCCCGATTGAGAGCCTGCGCGAACCGCTGCGCAAGCTGTTCAAAGGGATAAATCGGGTTGCCGTCTTCGCGCGCATCATCGAACAGGCGGGGGATGGCAAGTGGCTGGACGCCGAGGAGGCGATCGAGTACATCGCCCCGTTGCTCGTTGCCGCCGTCGAGGATTTGCACAGGTGCTTCGATGCGGTCGAGCCGAAAGAGCTTCAACCGCTTTTCATCGGCCCGGAGGAGGAACGCGCGGCAGAAGCGGAGGATGCGAAACTGCGCGCCGGGGCCGCGCAGGCGGTGTCATGACCAACTACGGGCGATTGACCATGAAGACGACCACGGTAACTGAAGAGCTCTACTACATCGTGTGCGAAGCCTGTCAGCTGGTCGAGTTCGCCGCGGCGATCGAGTTGCAGGCCGGGCTGATGCGGGACTCCGCCTTCGAAGTCGAGCAGGTTCCTGCACTCGGCTTCACGATCGCAAAACTCGCCGAACCGCTGCGTGAGCGACTCGTGGAGCTCAGCAAGCGAGTGGGCCGAGCGCAGGTCGCGCTTGCCCAACGTAGCGCCCTCGCGCCCGCCGAATGAATAAGCGCGCCGCGCGGACCTGGCCCGCCAGCCGAGACGCGCTCATTGCGCTCGCGGCCAAGCTCGAGCGGCGTGAAGCCCTCGAGTTTGGCGATCGCGCGCGGCTGCTCTCGCTACTCGTTCAGGTCATCAACGAAATGCCGCCGAAGCTCGATCCGCGTGTAAAGGTGGGGACTTGGCAGCTCGCGATGCTCGCCGCGGCCCTGGTCGACCAGAAGGGCGCGTCGGTCAAGGCCGCGGTGGCCGCCGCGATCGCCTTCTGGCGGCCCGATTGCCAAAGCCGGTATTTCCACGAGAACGTCGCCAAGCACTACCGCAAGCTTCGCGCGGGCCAGCCGCCGCGCAATCTCCCCCTGCTTCCGGCCCCCAAGGAAGTCGTCGACCTCGCGGCCGGTTATCTGCAAACCCGGAAACATCGCCGCTGAATCTTTCCGACTGTTTCCGTTGAGGGACGGCGTCTACTGTTGCCATCATGCGCTCGCTAAAGAAGCGAGACGCAGAAATGAAGCCCGAAGTCAGCATCAGGCCAATCGCTGTCAAGTACGACACCGCAGCGAAGCTCTTCGACTGCGGCCCCACCAAGATCAGGCAGTTCGTCAAGGCCGGGCTGCTACAGACGGTCCGCATCGGCGCTGACGAACGAATCCTGATCTCATCGCTCGAGCAGTTGCCCGCGAAGCTCGCTAGCAGCAGGTAGCGAGCGGAGTTGGCGTGCGTGTCCGGTACCGATCAAGCGGCTCTCGCCGAGTTCCTCGGCGGCGACACTGTCGCCTCGAGCGAAGACGAAGCGGCAGAATTCTTCGCGGCCTTCCACCGGGGCGAGTTCTGCTACTGCGATGAATGGGGCTTCTGGTTGCGCTGGGACGGTACGCGCTGGGCGCGCGATCAGACGCGCGCGGTGTTCGACCAGGTGCGCCTGCGTAACCGCATCTTCGCCGGCAGCGGCGACGCAAAGAAACGGCCGTCACTCGGCCGGCAGCTAGCCTCGAGCAAGGGCGTTTCCGCGGTCGAGCGGCTCGCTCGGGGACACCGCGCTTTTGCGCGCCGATCTGTAGACTTCGACTCCGAGCAATGGGCGATCTGCACACCGGGCGGGATCGTCGACCTTACGGACGGCACGATCTCGCCCGCCGATCCCGCCAGGGGCTTCACCAGGTGCACCGCGGTCGCGCTCGACGAGCGGCCACCGACGCTGTTTCTACGGGTTCTCGATCGGATCACCGGCGGTGACGCCGGACTGCAGGGCTACCTACAGCGACTCGCCGGGGTGTGCCTCACCGGGAGCGTTCGCGATCACTTCTTCTGCTTTATCTGGGGCCTCGGCGCGAACGGCAAGTCAACATTCCTCCAGACCCTCGCGGGTGTGCTCGGCGACTATGCCGTCAACGCGCCCTTCGATCTCTTCGTCGAGGCGAAGGGCGAGCGCCACCCGACCGAGCTCGCGCTCCTGCGCGGGGCTCGCCTCGCGATCTCGCAGGAGAGCGAACCAGGCCGCCCCTGGGCGGCGGCGAGGATCAAGGCGCTCACCGGGGGCGATCTCATTTCGGCCCGGTACATGCGCGGTGACTTCTTCACCTTCGAGCCGCACGCAAAGCTGCTCCTCGCCGGGAACCATAAGCCCCCGCTGCGCGCGGTCGACGAGGGGATCCGCCGGCGCCTGCACCTCGTTCCGTTCGACCAGGTGATCCCGCCCGATGAGCGCGACCCCGAGCTCGTTGAGAAGCTGCGCAACGAGTGGGGCGCGATCCTCGGCTGGGCGCTGCAAGGCTGCCTCGACTGGCAGGCGATGGGGCGAATCGATCCACCCGCCCGCGTGGTCGAGGCGACGGATTCGTATCTCGAGGCTGAGGACGTGCTCGGGGCTTGGATCGAGGACTGCTGCGAGCGTGTCGAGGCGAGCGTGGCAACCGGAGCCCTGCACCATAGCTACCACGGCTGGGCCGAGCGCACCGGGGAGCGCTTCCTCGGCATGAAACGCTTCGCCCAGGCGCTCGAGGAGCGCGGCTTTCAACGGCAGCGGACCGCGAAAGCCCGCGGGTTCATCGGGCTTCGACTCAAACAAGAGTCACAACCGCCACTGCCCTTCGGCGTGACGGATGACGCGAAGTGACGTCATTTCCATATTAAGGCGTTACGCGCGCGCGCGTGTCGGCGATCAATATAGGAATGCGTCACGACGTGTCATCGCGTCAGCGCGCGAACCAACCGCACAGCGCGTCATTCCTTCGACGGTTCACGGGTCCTTCCTGGCCGAAAACGAGTGCGGACAACAAGACCGCGGAAAATCGCTAGTGTCTAGCGCCGCAAGTGTCTGAATTGAATAGCGAGGCTCGCCTCGAGCTGACGCAGCGCGAGCTCGCCCAGCTCTTCGGCTACTCCGCCGCCTGGGTGGTCGCGGCGGAGCGCGACGGGCTGCCGAGCCTCGGGGATCGCGGTCGGGAGCGTTACTACGACGCGGCGGCCTGCCTGCAGTGGCACCTGGCGCGCGAGATCGCTCGGCGCGGCGGCGCGGACCCCGACCGCCGCCGCCTGGTCACGGCACAGGCCAACCGCGCCGAGCTCGAGCTCGCCAAACGCGCCGGCGAGCTTGTACTCGCGGAGGGGGTGCGCAAGGCGGCGCGCGAGACGGGCCGCCAGATCGGGGAGGCGATGATGAGGATCCCCGCCCAGGTCGCGCCGATCATCGCGCCGAACGACCACCGGGCGACCGAGAGGCTACTCGATGGGTGGCTCCGCAGGGCGCTGAGTGCTGTTGCCGACGAGCTCGAGCGGCCCGACGACGTTTCGCACGCGAATGCCGACGATGGACCGCCCCCCGGCTGAGCCCGAGCTCCTGCAGGCAATCCTCGCCCGGCTCGACCGGATCGAGCGCTTGCTTGTCGAGCGCCTGCCGCCGCCGCCGGCGGCGGATCCCAAGCTCGAGCGGCTGCTCGCGGCCGCGATCAAGATCGTCGACGTTGATGAAGATTTCGATGCCGTAGGACTCGCCGAGTTGGGGGTGAGCGCCTTCGCCGGCGCGCACGAGCTCGGACGTGCGGTCGCGTCGATTCTTCGCGGTGCGAAGGGGAGCGGCGAGATGAAGCGGCTCGGCCGCTTTCTTGCCAGGCACGCCGACGCCGGTACAAGGGTCGGTGGACTCCGCCTCGTCCGCATCGCCGCGAGCGGCGACGCCCCGCGCTACCGCATCGAGCAGGTTTCTCCGCTTTGAAAGCCGGAAAACCCCGTGCTGCGCGGCGCGCTCCGGCACTATCCGTCCGAGCCGACCGAGAGAGACCCGAATGACAAAGCAGCCGCCGCTGTCCCACCCGCAGCAGTTGGACCCGGATCTGAGGCTCCTCCGTGAGTCGCTCGTCGATTACCACACCGAGCGCTTGCTGGGCGAGCAAGAGCGCCGAGCTGGGCGCTTCAGGGAACAGGGCCCGAGCGACTTCAGCTTACGGCGAACCGTGCTCGCAATGGCCGACGGATCGCTCGGCGGCGGCGATCGCGCGGTGCTCGATCGGTTCCACGGGTTGAGCGGGGGGCTCGGGACGCTCGATCCGCAGCGCGTTTTCCTGCCGTGGGCGCTCTTTCGCGACATGACGGTTGCGAGCGCGGCGAGCGCGGGCTACCTGGTTGCGACCAGCGTCGGCGGCGCGGCCGACGCCCTGCGTGGCTGGAGCGTCACCGCGAGCGCCGGTGTGACGTTCGTCGACAACCTGGCGGGGAATTTTGCCGTGCCGCGCGTGACTACCGCGCCGAGCGCGTACGCGATCGCGACCGAGGCGACGGCGATCACCGAAAGCACACCGGTGCTCGGCGCGGTCGGGCTGACTACCAAGAACCTCGCCTGCTTCGTCGAATTCTCGAGGCAACTGCTGTTGCAGTCGAACGTCGACACGTTCGTGCGGATGGTCATGCTCTCGGCCCTCGGAAAATTTCTGGATGCGCAGATCCTGAACGGCAGCGGAGCCTCGGGCGAGCTGACCGGCATCCTCAACACCGCCGGGTTGCAGACGCAGAGCGGGACCACGCTGGGGCACAGCGGCACGACGACGATGAAAAAGCTTGCCTCCGAGGCAGGCGCCCGCGACGAGGACCTCGCGTTCGTGAGCACGCCGGCGATCCGGCAGACGCTCGAGAGCCGGGAGACGGCGACCGGGAGCGGCTTTGTCTGGCAGGCGGACGCCGTCGCAGGCCGCCCCGCCTTCGCGTCAAACGAGTGTCCCGCCGCGACGATGCTTGTCGGGCCGTGGCCGCAAGTGGTCATCGGCCAGTGGGGCCCGCCGGGAATCACCGTCGAGCTTAACCCGTTCGAGGCGACGAACTTCAGGTCCGGGATGATTCAAGCGCGCATGGTGCTGTCGGTCGACATGGGCGTGATCCGACCGAGCGCGTTCGTGAAGTCGACGTCGATCACCTGAGAGAGCATATGACGACGACAATCGAAAGCGGCGACGGCGAGAGCAGAAAACAGAAGGTCCGCGCCCTACGCGCGTTTCGGTTCCGCGTGTCGAGCAGCGGGCCGGTCGTTATGGAGATTGCCGAGCCGGAGGACGTTGTCGAGGTCTTCGCCGCCGATTGCGTCGCAATCTTGGCCACGCTCCGCGCCGAGCGCGTCGATGCCGCGACGCCGCTCATGCGGCGGAAGGATCGCAGGCGGGACCGTGCCGGATCACAGTGATATCACTACCGCGCGCAGCGAGGGGCCCTCCTGCATAGCTTCGCGCGGGTGCTGGGTGTTGCCTGCTTTGAGCATCCCGCCTTCAGCCACCCATGCAGGGGGACCGCCGCGATGTGGATTCACTGCGCGGGGCGCGCCTCGGGCACGGCCTACCCTCCTTCTGGCTCAGTGCGTACGGCGCGTATTTTTTTCTGAATCATCGTGTCTTTCATGGCCCGACCAGCTGACAGGCTTCGCACACGATGTAGTAGAGCTCTTCAGTTACCGCGTCGTATGCGTAAGGATCACCTTGGGCGCTGCCCCCAAGGGGGGCTGCTTGAGCGTCCGGCCTGGCGGCGGATGTGACGCAGCCGTTTCATTTCTGGGGTAAGGAGGCGTAAATGGCCGTCGTCGACCGTCCCGAGATCCAGCTCACCGCGCGCGACGCGACCCGCCAGGCGTTCGACTCGGTCAAGCGCTCGTTTACCGACCTGCAGCGCCAGGCCGGTTCGTTGCAGGGGGCGTTCAGCGCGTTCCTCGGCGTGCTCTCGGCCGGCGCCTTTGCATCCTTCGTCCGGAGCGGCATCGCATCGGCTGCGGCGCTTGACGACCTCTCCGAGAAAACCTCCCTCACCGTCGAGACGCTCTCCTCCCTCCAGCGAGTGGCGATCATCGGCGGGCATTCCCTCGATACCATCGGCGGGGTCGCCGGCAAGTTCGCGCGATCGGTCGCCGAGGCGGCCGGCGGTAACAAGGAGCTGATCGCATCCTTCAAGGCGCTCGGCATATCGCAGCAGGAGCTCCAGGACAGGAAGTTCGACGAGAACTTCCTCACGTTCGCAAAGCGCATCGCCACCGCCGAGAACCAGACCTACGCGCTCGCCTACGCGACGAAGCTCGCCGGCAAGAACGCGGCCGAGGCGCTGCCGTTCTTCAAGGATTTGTCCGAGGAGGGGCTCAAGCAGGCGACGGTCACCGCCGCCCAGGCCGCGGCGGCGGAGAAGCTGGAGAAGGAGTTCCGTCGCTTCCAGGTGACGACCGAGGAGACGAAGGTCGCAATCAGCCTCGGCCTCGTACCGGCGCTTAACGGTCTGTTCGCACAACTCAACGACGCGTACGTGGCGAGCGGCAACCTCGCCGGGTCGTTGCGCTCGCTCGCGCAGGCAAACCTGCGCCAGGCGTTCGGTACCGACGCCGGTGCGCAGATCAAGGAGATCCGCGGCGAGCTCGAGCGAGTGGCGAAGCTGCGCGAGGTGTTCAAGGGGGCGGCGCTCACGGAGCTCGGGCTCGGATTGCGTGAATCGCGCCTGCTTGAGGATCTACAAGCGGTAAGGGCGCTGCAGCGCCAGACTGCGCTCGCCGGGCGCACCGGGCCCGAGTTCGAGGACGTGCGCGACATCCGCGCGCGCGGCGACACCTCCGGCTTCAAGCTGCCGCCCCCGCCGAACGAGGACGCGAAGCGCGACGCCGAGCGCGCCAAGGCGGCCCGTCTGGCGCTCACCGAGGCGCAGGCGAAGGCCATCCTCGACGAGGAGAAGCGCCTCGCCGAGGTGCGCCTGGACCTCCTCGAGCGCTTCTACGCCGAGGGGCTCATCGCCGAGCGCGACTACTGGGAGCGCCGGCGCCAGGTGCAGGAGGCCGCGATCGCGGCCTCGATCGAGGCGGTCAACCGGGAGGTCGAAGCGCGGCAGAAGGCGCTCAAGGAGGCCGCGGCGGAGAAGGGGCCATCGAGCGCCGAGGCGCTCACCGCCGAGAAGGAGCTCCTCGAGGCCCGCACGCGCCGCGCGCAGCTCGAGCAGGACCTGGCGAATACCTCGGTCCGGTCGTTCCTGGACGCCCAGCGGGCCGCCGAGTCCTACGCCGACCAGGTGCGGGGCCTGAACGCACGCCTCGCCGAGCTCTCCGGCCGGTCGGCCGAGGCCGCGGCGATCAGCTTCGACCAGCAGAACCGCACGCTCCAGCAGCGCTTCGAGTCCGCCGGCGACGCCGGAGGCGCGGCGCTCCTGCAGCGCCTGCGCGCGGCCACCGTCGCCCAGGCGCAGTTCAACGACGAGCGCGACCGCGCCTCCGAGCTCACCCAGGGCCTCGCGCTGCAGGAGGAGCGGATCCAGAACTCGCTCCGGGTCGGCGCGATCAGCGAACTCGAGGCGCTCCGGCGCACGAGCAGCGCGCGCCAGCAATCAATCGAGGAGCTCCGGCGCATCGCCGACGCGGTCGACGCCGCGGCGGCGGCCTCGGGCCTCCCGCGGCTCAAGCTGCAGGCCGAGGAGCTCCGCGTGCAGCTCGAAGCGCTGCGCGCCGAGTCCGACCTGGTCGCGCAGAAGTTCAACACGATCTTCGAGTCCGGGTTCACCGATGCCCTCGGCGACATCGCGAGCGGGGCGAAGTCGGCGAAGGACGCGTTCAAGGACATGGCCAACTCGATCGTGCGCGACATCACGCGCCTCGCCGCGCAGGACGTGGCGCGGCAGCTCTTCGGTGGCGTCGGCGGCGGGTCTGGCGGGCTGGGTGGGATCCTTGCTGGGATCTTCGGGCGAGGAGGCGGCGGCGGCACGCCGGCCAGCCTCCTCGCCGGCGGAATCGTCGGCTTCGAGACCGGGACGCCGTTCGTGCCGCGCACCGGGCTGTACATGCTCCACCGCGGCGAGAGCGTGACGCCGGCGGGGCAGAGCAGTGCGGGCGGCGGCGTGGTGGTGAACATCAACACGATGCCCGGCGGCGTCGACCGACGCTCCGCCGAGCAGCAGGCGATCATTGTCGGCCGCGAAGTGAACCGGGCGCTGCGACGCACCAGCTAGCGCAGCGTGTAGCCGCAAGTGTATCCAGCAGGGTTAAAGCGCCATTAAGATCAAGTAGTTGACTTCTGTTGCCGGTGCAGACGAAGAGCACCCGCTTCATCCGGCGGCCCGCTGCGGTGCCGGCGCTCCGGCCGCGTCGACGCCGAACACCTTCCGCCTGACGTCCGTGAGCTGGTCGCGCACCCGCGCCGCGAGCTCGAACTCGAGGTTGCGGGCGTGGTCGAGCATCTGCTTCTCGAGCCGCTTGATCTCGCGCCCGATCTCCTTCTCGGTCATCACCTGGTAGCGCGCCTCCTCCTCCGCCGCCTTCAGGCCGGCGCGCGCGCCTTCGGCGTCGTAGACGCCGTCGATGATGTCCTTGATCCGCTTCGAGATGCCCCGCGGCGTGATCCCGCGCGCCGCGTTGAACGCCTCCTGCTTCGCGCGCCGGCGATCCGTCTCGCCGAGCGCGCGGCGCATCGAATCGGTCACCACGTCAGCGTAGAGGATGGCGGCGCCGTGGAGGTGGCGCGCGGCGCGGCCGATCGTCTGGATGAGCGAGCGCTCCGAGCGGAGGAACCCCTCCTTGTCGGCGTCGAGGATCGCGACCAGCGACACCTCGGGCAGGTCGAGCCCCTCGCGCAGCAGGTTGATGCCGACCAGCACGTCGAACTCGCCGAGCCTCAGGTCGCGGATGATCTCGACCCGCTCGACGGTTTCGACCTCGGAGTGCAGGTAGCGCACCTTGACGCCGTGCTCGCGCAGATACTCGGTGAGGTCCTCGGCCATGCGCTTGGTGAGCGTCGTCACGAGCACGCGCTCGTCGCGCGCGACCCGCAAGGTGATCTCGGACAGGAGGTCGTCGACCTGGGTCGAGGCCGGTCGCACCTCGACCTGCGGATCGACCAGACCGGTCGGCCGCACGACCTGCTCCACGACCTGCCCCGAGTGCGTACGCTCGTACTCCGCGGGCGTCGCCGAGACGAAGACGATCTGCCGCATCATCGCCTCGAATTCCTCGAACTTGAGCGGGCGGTTGTCGAGCGCGGAGGGCAGGCGAAAGCCGTAGTCGACCAGGTTCTCCTTGCGCGAGCGGTCGCCGCGGTACATGCCGCCGAGCTGCGGCACGGTGACGTGGCTCTCGTCGACGATCATCAGCGCGCTCGCCGGCAGGTAGTCGATCAGGGTCGGCGGCGGCTCGCCTGCGGCGCGGCCGGAAAGGTGGCGCGAGTAGTTCTCGATCCCCTTGCAGAACCCCATCTCGTTCAGCATCTCGAGGTCGAATCGCGTCCGCTGCTCGATCCGCTGCGCCTCGACGAGCTTCCCGGCCTGCTGGAAGAACTCGATCCGCTCGCGCAGCTCGAGCTTGATCGCCTCGATCGCGCGCAGCGTGGTCGAGCGCGGCGTGACGTAGTGGCTCGAGGGGTAGACGGTGAAGCGCGACACCCGCTGCACCGTCCGGCCGGTCAGCGGGTCGAACAGCATCAGGCTGTCGACCTCGTCGTCGAAGAGCGTAAGCCGCACGGCCGTCTCCGAGTGCTCGGCCGGAAACACGTCGATCACGTCGCCGCGGACGCGGAACGTCCCGCGACGGAAGTCGAGCTCCGAGCGCTCGTACTGCATCGCTACCAGCCGCGCAATCACGTCGCGCTGGTTCGCGTGCTCGCGCTCGCGCAGGTGGAGGATCATGCCGTGGTAGTCGACCGGGTCGCCGATGCCGTAGATGCACGACACCGTCGCCACGATCACCGCGTCCTCGCGCTCGAGCAGCGACTTCGTCGCCGAGAGCCGCATCTGCTCGATGTGCTCGTTGATGCTCGAGTCCTTCTCGATGTAGAGGTCGCGCGAGGGGACGTAGGCCTCGGGCTGGTAGTAGTCGTAGTAGGAGACGAAGTACTCGACCGCGTTCTCGGGGAAGAACTCGCGGAACTCCGAGTAGAGCTGCGCCGCGAGGGTCTTGTTCGGCGCGAGCACGAGCGCCGGTCGTCCGATGCGCGCGATCACGTTCGCCATCGTGTAGGTCTTGCCCGAGCCGGTCACGCCGAGGAGCGTCTGCGCGGCGAGCCCGTCCGCGAGCCCATCGGTGAGCTTGTCGATGGCCTCCGGCTGATCGCCGGCGGGCTGGAACGGCTGGTGCAGCCGGAATGCGCTGCCGGGGAACGTCAGGACCTTCCCCTCCCCGGAAGTCCGGGTGGCGGCGGCGGGTGGAAGGACCGGGGCGGGAGCGCGGGACGACACAGCAGCCTGGAATTCTCTCACAGCGCGCACGCCACCCGCGGCAGCGGAACGGTAGAATCGCGCGTCGAACTTCACGCCCTGCGACCACGACCACCGCGCCCATGACCCAATCGATCCTCGCCCGCGTCGAGATGGCGCCCGGTGACCCCATTCTCGGCGTCACCGAAGCCTACGCCGCCGATCCGAACCCGAAGAAGGTGAACCTCGGCGTCGGCGTCTACTACGACGACGCCGGCAAGGTGCCGGTGCTCGAGTGCGTGCGCCGGGTCGAGCGCGACATGCTCGAGGCGGTCACGCCGAAGGGATATCTGCCGATCGACGGTCTGGCAGCCTACGATCGCGCCGTTCAGCAGCTCGCGTTCGGTGCCGATTCCGCGGTCGTCAAGGAGGGCCGCGCGGTCACGGTGCAGGGTCTCGGCGGAACCGGGGCGCTGAAGGTGGCCGCCGACTTCCTGCGCCGCGTGAACCCGGGCGCGCAGGTGTGGATCAGCGACCCGAGCTGGGAGAACCACCGCGCGCTCTTCGAGGGCGCGGGCTTCACGGTGATGACCTACCCGTACTACGACGCCGCGACCCACGGCCTCGATTTCGGCGGCATGACCGGCGCGCTCGAGAGGCTCGCCCCCGGCGCCATCGTCGTCCTGCACGCCTGCTGCCACAACCCGACCGGCGTCGATCTCACCGCCGACCAGTGGACGCGCGTGCTCGAAGTCGTCAAGGCGCGCGCGCTCGTCCCGATCCTCGACATCGCCTACCAGGGCTTCGCCGAGAGCGTGGAGGCCGACGGAGAGATCGTGCGGCGGTTCGCGCAGGCGATGAGCCCGGTGTTCGTCGCGAACTCGTTCTCGAAGTCGTTCTCGCTCTACGGCGAGCGGGTCGGCGCGCTGAGCGTGGCGACGGCGAGCGCGGACGAGGCGAAGCGGACGCTGAGCCAGCTCAAGCGCGTCGTGCGGATGAACTACTCGAACCCGCCGACCTTCGGCGCAAAGGTGGTGGCGGCGGTCCTGACCACACCCGAGCTGCGCCAGCTGTGGGACCGCGAGCTCGGCCAGATGCGCGACCGGATCAAGGCGATGCGTCGCGCGCTCGTCGAGAAGGTCGAGGCCCGGGCGCCGGGGTTCGAGTTCGGCTTCGTCATGGAGCAGCGCGGGATGTTCTCGTACTCCGGCCTCTCGAAGGAGCAGGTCCAGCGCCTGCGCAAAGAGTTCTCGGTCTACGCGATCGACAGCGGGCGCATCTGCGTCGCGGCGCTCAACAACGTCAACGTGGATTACGTCGCCGACGCGATCGCGAAGGTGGTTCGCTAGACGGAACGTCGACCGCGATGGGCGCCCCGGTCGCACGTCCGCGAAACAGCAAGGCCGTACGAGACGTCACCCAGTCCCAAGTGCTGGCCGCGCAGCCGGGGCGCCATCGTGTTCGCCGTGGCGTCGTCGCAGTATCACCGCGGCGGCAAGCGTCAGAGCTACCACGGCCAGGTCGACGCCTTCGGGCTTTTTTGCCCCGACAACCACAAGACCTATATAATTCCCATCGTCGACCTCCCACTCGTACGGGAGGCGAAGCTGCGCCTGACCTCGCCCAGAAACTCGCAGGTGAAAGGGTATCCAGTGGGCGGCGCAGTATGAAATCTGATCCCCGATAGCTCAGCCGGTAGAGCGACGGACTGTCAGAAGGCAGCATCACAGGGAAACCTGTGAGTGAAAATCGGGTGAACTCAGGGAATGTCCCT
>Ga0187892_10006141_pt1 | contig 18141 bp, 19 predicted proteins | sample MA1701073metaG_FD_139345 | JGI IMG/M metagenome (GOLD analysis project Ga0187892, IMG submission 139345) | Bio-ooze microbial communities from a basaltic lava cave in the Kipuka Kanohina Cave System on the Island of Hawaii, USA - MA170107-3 metaG ... | reverse complement strand
GCCCATGCCTTGGCTCGTCAATCCTTGGCCGGGTGAACCACCAACCGGAGAGCCGTATGCGGGAGATCCGCTCGTACGGTTCGGAGGGAGGGGGAGCAGTCCGCTCTCCCTACCCCTATCGGATCATGTTTGTACCACCAACCGAATTTAATAATCAGGCTTCAGCCGCCCGTGATTAGTAAGCAATTTCGTTCTTTCTGCCAAGTATTATCTGCACAAGGTGTCTCGACCCTCGGCTCTTTCCGAATTTCATGGGAGGAGGAGTGTCGGCGAATGTGAAAGGAGACTTTTGAATCATGGAGGATCGCCGATGATCTCGCTCCAGGCTGAAATCGGGGCTGGAAACACCCCACAACAGAAAAGCCGTCACAGGGGTGAACCCCGCAACGGCTTTGCCTGAGAACTCTGAGCGTCGTCGGTAGCGTCTATCCTTTCCAACCCATCCGGCGAGCGTCAGCTTCGCAATCGGCCTTAGTCTTGAATCCCTCTGACGAAGCGCCTGCTACGCTTCCATCGGAGGAAGTTTTCTCCCAGCGCCATTCACGTCTGTAGTCCCTGAAGAATTTCCAAGATTCGTTGCTGCCGAAGTGCTTTGCCATGAATGTGGGAGTCTCCTAACACAATCGAAACTAGAAGGGCTACGTACTGTATCGACGGCATGGCAAGGAATGATCACCTGCCCAGCCAATACCAGACACTGACGGAACCCAGGGCAAGCACCGCGACAGCCAAGCTAACGTTGAGCAATGCGTTTAGCCGGTTTGCTCGATGATAGATGCGGCCACAGTTGGGGCACCAAACACAGCTGTTGGTCTCTCTTTTGCACGCTGGACATTGCATCTAGCACTCTTCCCAATCGTGGCAATCCGCTGTGCAAGTGTGGTCGCTATTTTCCCGTTTCATCGCCTTCGAGCAAAGAATCTTTGCTTCATCTTGTGGCTTTGCCGGGTGAATTCCGATGACGTTTAGACAAGTGCCATCGCTGTGCGGGATGGTCAGCTGCAGTTTGCATACATCCTTCGTAAACTGAATCACACTCAGGCTTTTGTCTGAATGCCGTTGCTGTAAGCGTTGCATGGAGTTTCTTCCTTGCGGAGTGAGGGGAAGGATCAGCCACAACCCTAGGCTCATTGTCCGCCCGTAGCAAGGTAAAAGCCTTCTCAAGGCAAGGGTTCGTCAAAGTCCCCCTTAACAAAAGGGGAGAGCGATTTCGCAGAAACCGCGCGGGGGTTGTAGTGCTTCCTTCTGGCGACTGTGTCAGGACAACCCCCAAGGCCTGCGGCCTTTGCCCCTTTTGTTTAAGGGGGACTGCTGGCTGGCATGCCAGCTCGGAGGTTGCGCCCTCCCCTGGACATCCCTATAATGATGTTGATTCTGTAAAGTTCCATTGTTCTTCCTTGGTGCAAAACGCTCCACCAAAGTTTTTCAACTCCGATTCCTTCCTCTTGCTGATCAAAGCCCTTGGCTTCACCTTATGTATGGCTATCTGGCCCGCAACGGTTCCGGCCGAGTCGGGTCAGTTCCTGGTCTATTACAAACAGGACCGCAAAGCGATTCCCAAGATCTCGGTTAGCCTGCAGGACTACCTGCCGGTAGTTGACCTATTGCAGTTTCTGGAACTGCCCTACTCGGAGAGTGCCTCGGTTGGGTTTGTTCAGATCACGAGCGGGAAGAACCGCATTAAACTGGTGAGAGACGACTCGCAGGTTCTGGTGAATGACCGGAAGATTGCATTGAGCGCACCGGTGACGATGTTGAAAAACCAGTGGGTCGTGCCGTTGGATTTTCTCACGAAGGCGCTCGATCGAGCCCTTGACGAGAAAATCGTAATCGCAGCTTCCGGAAGTGCCGCAGCTGTCGGCGACTCCGATTTCACGCGGTTTAACGTGAAGGTTGCTGACAAGGGCAAAGTTCTTCGCCTCCAAGCCAGCCAGCCCGTTTCGGCAGAGGTGAGACAAACAGGGTCGCGCGTCGTTTTTGCATTTGGCAACACCCCAATAGATTTCACGAGCTCGGATGGTCTGCAGGCAGCGGAGTGGGTTCGATCCATTGCTTTGGAACAATCTGAGTCAGTGAACCAGTTGGTCATAGAACTGGCTAACAATGTTCGCCCGGCCAGAATCTCGCATTTGTCGTCGCAGAATGCCTACACGGTGGAGGCGATGCTCCAGGAGGGCATTGAACCAAAGTCAGACGCTTCCACCGAATTGGGGCGTCAGGCAACTGAGGCATGGAGATGGCGGCACATCACGGTTGATGCTGGGCACGGCGGACCCGACCGTGGAGTTGCCATCAAAGAACACACCTTTGAAAAGGATATTGCACTGGCCATTGCACGCAAACTCCGGTGGGCTCTTGAAACGCGCCTCGGGGTGACCGTGGTGCTTTCGCGAGCGGAGGATCAAGCGCTAAGTCTGGATGATAGAATCGCCGCGGCGAATCTGGCCAGGTCCAATCTCTTTATCAGTATTCACACGGGCAATCTCGGCAATTCCACGGTCGCGGACAGTTTCGCCCATACCGGGAAGTGGCTTGGCGGCGAGAATTCTGCCGCGGACACTGGCATTGCGCGGGGTCTCTTCGTCCCCTGGTGGCAGGCGCAGCGGAAGAGTCTGGTCTGGAGTGAGCGGTTGGCCGAATGTGTTCAAGCGGAAATGAATCGCGCGCTAAATGGCGGCCAGACTTTAGCCTTCCGGCGGAGTCCGATCAAGCTGCTCTCAGCTCTGGCAATGCCGGCAGTGTTGCTCGAGATTGGAAACGCGCGCGTACCTGATTTTCAGGCAAAAGTGGAGAGTGAAGGGTTTCAGAATCTGGTGGCTGCCACAGTGGCAGCGGCCGTGGAGAAGTTTCGCCCCCTTCACGAGCGACCGTGACGCATGCCAAGGCATATCCTGTTCGGACTGATCTTTTTGGCGCTCATATCCTTTGTCGGCGTGTCCTATTACTACGACTTGCAGAAACGGATCCACGAGCTGGTGCGGCCCGGGCCGGAGCCAGCGCCTTACCTGGCCATTCCCCCGGCTGTCTCGCCCTCAGCGCCCTTGCGCAAGGTGAGACTCTTTTTCCCTTCCAGCAGGACCGACAACCTGTTGGAAGTCGAGGAACGAGACATTCGCAGTTCGGAACTGCCTTCGGAGGAGGCCAAGCAAATTATTGCGGAGTTGATCAGTGGGTCCCGGGAACGACGATTGTCTGCACTCCCCGCTGAAACCGGGCTGCGAGAACTGTTCGTCACTGCGGAAGGACTGGCGGTTGTGGATCTCACGCAGGATGCAAGTTTACGGCATCCAGGCGGGCTGGAGATGGAGTTGGCGTCGATCTATTCCGTTGTAAACTCCTTGACTCATAATATCGGCAAGATTGGCCGAGTTCAGATTTTGATCGAGGGAGCCGAAGCGGAGACGCTGGCGGGACACATCGACTTGAGTCGTCCTTTTTCCGAAGACCTTTCGATGACCGTATTGGGGGGGAGTGCAAAGTCTTCTGGGGCTCCGTGATTTCAGTAGCCAGGAATGCTTCGTCATTCCGGCCAGGCGAAGTGCGAGCTGGAATCTAGCTCGGTTTCTGGTACGCGCGTCGGGCGGGGTTCCCGCCCTGGCTTACTGGCTAGTTGAAGCTTGAACTTTAAACTCTCGGTTGAAAGGAACCTCATGCGAACAGACGGACGGCAACCAGACGAATTGCGAAGTGTGGAGATTCAACCGGACTTTATCCGAAGTGCCGAAGGATCGGTCCTGATTACTGTGGGGAATACCCGCGTCATTTGTACCGCCACCGTCGAAAACACCGTACCCTCATTTCTGCGCGGGCAGGGAAAGGGCTGGGTCACCAGCGAATACGCGATGCTACCGCGTGCCACCCAAGTTCGAACGGCGCGCGAATCGACCAAGGGGAAGCCCACCGGACGGACCCAGGAAATTCAGCGTCTTATTGGCAGATCGCTTCGCAGCGTCACGCAGATGGAGGAACTGGGCGAGAGAACCGTTTTGATCGATTGCGATGTAATCGAAGCGGATGGCGGCACGCGCACTGCGTCGATCACCGGCGCTTTCGTGGCTTTGGGGTTGGCACTCCAAAAGCTGGTCGAGGAAGGCATCCTCCACAAACTGCCGTTGCGAGATTATGTGGCTGCGACCAGCGTGGGAGTGGTCAACGGCGATTTGCTGTTGGATCTGAACTACGAAGAGGACTCGCAAGCCCAAGTAGATATGAACCTTGTCGAAACAGGTGGCGGATTGTTGGTTGAGGTTCAGGGGACCGCTGAAGGGAATCCGTTTTCCAAGGATGATTTCTACCAGTTGATTGCACTCGGCTCAAAGGGAACCCGGCGGCTCGTCGAGGTTCAGAAACGCCTCGTGCATTTGTGACATCCGTTTTCTCACAGCCCTCCTTCTCTCCGTGACGACCGATTCAGAGACTCTCCTTGTTGCCACCTTCAATTCCGGGAAGCTGCGCGAGTTTCACGACTATCTGGCTGGCTTGCCGTTTGACGTGATCGGCCTGAACCGCTTGCTGGAGGTTTCTCCAAGCCCTGAGGACGGCAATACGTTCGAGCAGAACGCGCAGCAGAAAGCCAGATATTACAGCCGGTTCTTTCCCGGATTGACTCTGGCTGACGATTCAGGACTGGTGGTGGATGCGTTGGGCGGCGAGCCTGGGATCTATTCTGCCCGGTACCTGAGTTCGTCTGCCACCGATGAGCAGCGTTGCCAAGAGATTCTGGCTCGGCTTCAGAATGTGGCAGAGCCCGTCCGCACAGCACGATTTGTTTGCTCCCTGGCACTAGCCCGCCAAGGGGAGGTGATACAAACTTTTAAGGGAACGGTCGAAGGTGAGATCGCACGGGAACCGCGCGGTAGCAATGGTTTCGGCTACGATCCGATCTTCCTGTTGCCGGCGTTGAACCGAACGATGGCTGAACTTTCCGGATCAGAGAAGCTGGCGATTGGTCATCGCGGGCAGGCGCTGAGGAAGATGAGCGACTATTTGCGTTAGAGTGATCAGTAGCTTCTTTTATGGCTCAGGCATCTTCTTGGGTTGTTTCCATCGGGGAGAAGGAATGAATGAAATCGGCACACTTCAGTATCCGTTGGGTCGCTTTTGCTTTGATCCGAAAACATCGATGGAGCTGCGAGAGCAGCTCGTCACGGAGTATGGGCTCCTTCCCGAAAAGTTGGAAGCTGCGGTAGAGAGTTTAACGGACCAACAATTAGACACGCCGTACCGTCCGGGTGGCTGGACTGTTCGACAGGTTGTCCACCATCTTCCAGAGAGCCACATGAATGCCTACGTGCGCCTCAAGCTTGCTCTAACGGAGGAGAATCACAAGGCGGTAGTGGCCGATGAAGCCGCTTGGGCAGAGCGGAAGGATTCTCGAAATGGTCACATTGCACTTTCACTTGAGCTTTTCCGAGTACTTCAGCAGCGTTGGGTCCTGGCCCTCCGCGCGTTTTCCGAAGCGGATTTTGAGCGAACAATGTGGCATCCGGCGTGGGGCACTGTGTCCCTGGACTATGTCGTTCAAAACTACGCTTGGCACGCTCGACACCACATTGCCCAGATTACACGCTTGCGAGAACGCATGAGATGGACATGAATCAGGACCGTGGCGTCAGTCTGATTCCAGCCCCGGCTCACTATCCGCCGGGGTGAGGCTCCTTTCGCGGGAATGACGGATAGGAGGCTGACGGCGAGGTAGTGCACTCAGTCCTGCCCCCTTCGGCTTTCCCGCATACCAACTCCATTGCCGCAGAATCCCCCGCAGAATACTCACATCTCTTTCTTCGAGACATGCCCTCGACAACATTTGTCGCAAGGTAAACATCACGTGCTCAGGGTTCTGTTGATTGAGAAAGCCAATTTCGTCCAAGGATCGGCGCAAATCGCTGGTGAAGTCCTCCACTTGCTCCAGATTTGCACGCTGTAGATCTCTTCCCACAGGGCAAGTTGCGAATTGTTTGTGGATTTCATAGGCCACGATGGCGACAGCGTGGGCCAGATTCATGGAATCAAATTCGGGGTTGGTTGGAATGGTCATCAACCACTGGCAGTATTGCAGGTGTTCGTTGGTGAGTCCCGTCCGTTCCGGGCCGAAGACAAGCGCAACCCGCTGGTCGGTGGAAAATTCCGTCAGCTTTTGTGCCAGCTCGAATGGGCGCAGAACGGTCGGAATCCACTCCACTGAGCGCGAGCTGGTTCCGACTGAAAGATGAAACGTCGCGAGAGCTTCTCGCAGAGTGTCAGCGCGCTGGGCACTTGCCAAAACATCGTCGGCGCCGCAGGCAAGATGCCGAGCCTCGTCGGTTAATGTAGTCTGCGGGTTGACCAGAACCAGCCGACTCAGCCCCAGGTTCTTCATAGCCCGCGCCACCGAACCGATGTTGCCCGCAGACTGCGTTTCTACAAGCACTACCGAGAGATGATCGAGGGAACTCATTGATGAATGCTGCCCAGGCTGGCCCGACTTCAAACCTGTGGGAGGGTACCTTCCGGCAAGAGTTCCCCTTTTTCCAGATGGCGAGTCTTGCTGGCGAACTTGGCGGCGTGCGGGTCGTGAGTCACCATGACAATGGTTTTGCCCTGTTCCTTGTTGAGTTTGGACAGAATGGTGAGCACTTCATTGGCAGATTGTGAATCCAGGTCACCGGTCGGTTCGTCAGCCAGAATCAGCGCCGGATCGGTGACGATTGCTCGGGCAATGGCCACGCGTTGTTCCTGTCCGCCAGAAAGCTGTCGCGGGTAGTGTCCCAGACGATCTCCCAGCCCGACCAGTTTCAGCGCTGTTTCGGCGTGCTCAATCCGTTCCTTCTTGCTGAGATTTGTCAGCAGCAAGGGCAACTCAACGTTCTCACGCGCAGTCAACACCGGGATGAGGTTGAAGGTCTGAAACACAAAGCCCACATGCTCGTTGCGCCAATGGGCGATTTCCTTGTCGCTGAGTTCCTGAAGACTTTCACCAAGAACCGTTACCTGACCGGAACTTGGACGGTCGATGGCGGCGATCAAATGTAGCAGCGTCGATTTTCCCGAACCGGAAGGTCCCATCAGCGCTACAAACTCGCCTTTCCTGATTTGAATATTGGCCTGATGCAGAGCCGTGACTTTGAACTCGTCGCGTTTGTACTCCTTGGTGAGGTCCTTCGTTTCAATGATGAAATTGTTGTCCATGAGATCGGTCATATGTCAGAGAAGTTTCGGTGCCATTTTACCCCTGTTTCGCCTTGATCGCGATACGGTCACCATCCTTCAGAGTTGCTGGAGGGCTTAACACAATTTCCTCGCCACCAATCAAGCCTTCGGCGACCTCAACCCCTTTCGAAGTCGAGTTTCCGGTTTTGATGCTTCGCTCAGTTGCCTTCCCCTCAAAAACAATGAAGATCGACTTTCTCCCCGCCGAATCGCGGACAGCAGCTGTCGGAATCACAATCTGGGCTGCTGCCGGAGATCCTTGTTTTCGCGGCGCCTGCTCGCCTGCGATAAAGGCCGACCGGGCGTTCATTTCGGGCCGCAGATAGTCGTCAGGCTTCAGAACCTGAACCTTTACCTGTACCGTTGCTTTCTGTCGATTCGCTTCCGGAGACATCTCGGCAATGACGCCGTCATATTTGCGATCCGGAAACGCGTCAGTTGTAACGACAGCCTTCTGCCCCATGTAGAGTTTGGCGAAGTCATCCTGGCTGATATCGAGTTCAACCTGCAGGTCGTTCAAGTCAGCCAGCGAAACGACATATCCCTTGGCGCCGCGTTCTCCGACAAAGCTGGTGGTGACAAACTCGCCCTTCTCAACCGCGCGCTCGAGGATGGTCCCGGTGATTGGGGCCTTGATGATGGTCGCGTCCAAAAACGTCTGTCGCAAAGCCACTTCACCTCGGGCTTGCCGAACGCGGCCGCGCATGGCCTCAATCTGTTCCTGCCGGGGACCGATGCGGACGAGTTCGAGGTCTTTCGTCAGTGAATCGACGCGCGCCTGTTGGGCCTCATAGCGCGCTTGTGCGTTGTCCAATTCCTGTTTGGGGACCACTTCTTCCTTGAACAACCCCTTCGCCCGCTCCAAATTAATGCGTGCGTTTTCAAGGTCGGCCTTGGCTTGCGCCACATTGGCGGCTGAGCGGGCTTTTTCTTCAGGTCGGGAGCCGGTCTCGAGCTCCTGCAACTGAGAGAGCAGGTTTTGCAGGTTACCCTGCGCTTGAAGGAGTTGCGCCTGATATTCCGAGTCTTCGAGGCGGACCAGCACCTGTCCTTCCTTCACTCGGTCGCCCTTTTCCACTCCGATCCAGGCCACCTTTCCTACGACCTTCGCGGTGAGCTGAATCTTGTGATGCGCCACAATGTAACCCGCGGCGTTAAGGATGATGCCCGGGTCGTCGCCCGCACTTGCACCGGTCTTGGCTGTGACCCGGTAGGTCTCAACCTCCACCGCCTGGCTTGTGAAACGGAACATCGCAGCGGCAAGTCCGAGCAAGACAAAGAAGACAATACCGGCCACTATCCAGCGGGTCGCCCATTTTGAAGGACCTTCAGGCTCGCGCCTCCGCTTGCGGTCGATCTTCAAGCGATTCAGATCGTGATCTAATTGCGCTGTGTCAGGAGCCATAAATTGACGTGCGAATTACGAAGTGCGAACGTCGAAGTCTTGCGAATGTCGAAGTTCGAACACTTGAAACGCACAAGGATCGAAGGATTGGTAGAGCAAATTGGTGGTTAGAGAGCCTAATGGTTTGCTCCTTGATGCCAATTCGAACTTCGCACTTCGACATTCGTACTTCCCATCTCGTACTTCGTCCTTCCTTTAGAGTTCCCTGAGTGCTGCCAGAATGTCTGCCTTGGAAGCGCTTCGCGCGGGCAAGAGCCCGCCTAAAATACCCATCACCGTTGCGAAACTCAGGCCAATTCCAATGATTGCAGGGGTGATACGAAAATCAAAGCCAGTTTCGCTGAACGTGACGTTGTTGCCAATGCCGCTTTCCAGACCGTTCAGCGGCAATACCAGCAGGATTCCCAGCAATCCGCCCAACAGAGATAGCAGAAGCGACTCAAAAACAAAGGAAAGCAAAATGCTTCCGCGCGAGAAACCCAGAATTCGCAAAGTGCCAATCTCGCGCGCCCGTCGCGCGACGGCGGCGTACATGGTGTTCATCGCCGCGAAGCTGCTGCCAATCGCCATGATCACCGCGACGAACGTGCCGAGGATCTCCACGGGGCGTGCTGTCGTGGTCTGAGCTGCGTAGTAATCCGACTCCACCTTGGCTTCCAGGTAGAGTCGCTGGTCGTCGGCCATACTGTTCTTCAGGGCTTGCAGAGTGATTGGATCCACGGCGCGAACCAGCGCAGAAGAGAGCACTTCGTTCCGGTTGAAGTCGGCGGCAATCTGATTCAAATCGCCCCAGATTTCGCTGTCGAAGGCCGTCTTGCCGGCATCGAAAACACCCACGATCATCCAGTCGCCGCGGCCAAAACGCAGCGAATCGCCCATGGCAGCACTTACGAAGCGAGCGGCGATGGACTTTCCCACGGCCACTTCCCGCTGTCCTGGCTCAAACCAGCGGCCCGACAGCATGCGGATCTCGGGACGCATCTTCACCCCGACCTGGGAAAGCCCGCGAATCGTCACATTGGCACCTTCGGGGTTGTTCTTGCGCGGCAGGTTCATTACCGTGACGATCTCGCCCGACACCATGGGTTCACCATCCGGAAACTTCTGAATTCCTTCCTTGAAGCGAATGGCAGAAATCGCCTCGCGAGCGATCTGGCTGGAGAGCTCTGAAGGAGAGTTTTTCCGCATCACAATCATCTGGAGAGGATTTCCTGAGGACTGCAAGGCAGATCTTAGCCCAGACACCATTGCCAGAATGCCCAGAAGCACTGCAACCGTCAAGGCAATGCCCAGAGCGGTCATGACGGTCGTGGTCTTCCGAACCCGCAGATTGCGAAAGTTATAAGAAAGCGGAATAGCCATTAGTTAAGTGACGAGTGACGAGAGCCAAGCACCAAGTGCCTAATGACGGGGTCCGATCATTCGTCACTGAAGTTCTATCCCACATGTCGCAGTGCATCGGTGATGGGTACTCGGGAGGCATTGTATGCAGGAACGACAGAACTTAGCAGGCCAATGGCAAAAGCGATTCCCAAGCTGATGAGCAGGACGACTGGAGGCATCCGCAAGGAACCGAACATTACCTGGAAGACACTGCCCATGAGATTGACCATGCCGAATGCCATCAGACATCCGAGCAGTCCGCCCAGCATCGCAATGATGACAGCTTCTGCGATGATCATGGCCAGCACTTTTTCCGTGGTGAAGCCCAGGGTCCTCAGCACTCCAATTTCCTTGATGCGCTCACGAACTGACATTGCCATCGTGTTTGCTGAAACCAGCAGAATAGTGAAGACCACTGCGCCACAGATACTCAGCAGGAAGACCTTCACATTGCCCAGCATCGAAACAAAGCTGAGCTGGAAGGCGCGCTCTGAATCCGTTTTGGTTTGACGGTCGCTATTTCGAAACATCTCATCGGCTTCACGGGCAATGCGCGGCACGTCCTCGGCTGAATTCGCCAGAATGGCAAAGGTCCCCACCATGCCCTTGCGGGCCTGAGGGAGGGCCTCTTCGACATACTTGCGATGGAAGTACATCACGTTGTCACTGCTGTCGGTGGTTCCCTCAAAAATGGCCCGGATGGTCAACTCGAGATCTACGGGGTAGATATCACCCTTCAGGGTAATCTTCTGGCCCATCCTCAAACCTTGCTTTTCGGCCAAGGTCTTGCCAATGGCGGCAGCCGTGCGCTCACTTTGGAATGCTCCCAGCTGTTCGGGATCAATCGTCATTTCCGGGTAAACATTGAAAATTCGCTCCGGATCGGTGCCAAAGCGGGGGAAAAAATGCTCAGGCCGGTTGTCGATGTACTGACCGCCAAACCAGGAACGGGAAACAACTTCCTTGACGCCCGAAATCTGGCGGATCTTGGGCTCATAGTATTCCGGAAGCGTAAAGGCGAGCGACACACGGTTGCGCATCACCAACCGAAGTGCCTGTTCCGGCGGCGCCGCCCGAAAATAGAACGCGTGGTAAACCGCAATCAGCATGCCCAACAAAAACAGCGAAACACTGATGCTGGCGATTGTCAGGATCGTTCGCCGCTTGTTGCGCAGCGAATTCTTAAAAGCAAAAGGAATGTATTTGCGCATGGAGCATCACCGCGGTTCGTGACACGGGTCAGAAGCTGCCCGCAAAGTCCGGAAAGAGTAGCACAGGTTCAAAGGTGGGTGTCAACGATAGCAGCGTGACAAAGCACCCACTTCTCATTAACAAATCAGTATGCTCTGATCTGGCGGAGAGGCTTCTGTGGTTTCATTGGCGTTCATTCCCAGGAGCTTTGCGCATATAATCCCCCCGTGAAATGTTCGCGTTCGAGCGGAATTCTCCTTCATCCTACTTCTCTTCCTGGCCGCTTCGGTATCGGCGACCTTGGCCGTGAGGCCTTCCGTTTTGCCGACTTCCTTCACGCCGCAAAGCAACGCGTCTGGCAGGTGCTCCCTCTCGGGCCGACCGGATATGGTGACTCGCCCTACCAGGTATTCTCCGCGTTTGCCGGGAACCCTCTGCTGATCAGCCTGGAATCTCTAGCTGAAGATGGGTTGCTCTCTTCGCAGGACTGGAGTGATGTTCCCAGTTTTCCAGAGGTGCAGGTGGATTATGGGGCTGTTATCCACTTCAAGTTTCCATTGCTGCGAAGGGCCTTTGAGCGATTCTCGTCCGCCCGGGAGGCGTTTCAGGAATTCTGTCAAAAGCATGCTATCTGGCTTGACGACTATGCGCTGTTCATGGCGATCAAAGGCGCTCATGGAGGCAGTGCCTGGAACCAATGGGATCCGGCAATTGCGCTGCGCCAACCCGAAGCATTGCGACACTGGAGGGAGAAGCTGGCGAGTGAGATTGGATGCTGGAAGTTTTGGCAGTTTTTGTTTTTCAAGCAGTGGATGGCCCTGAAGCAGTATTGCCAGAACCGTGACGTCCAGATCATGGGAGATATCCCGATCTTTGTGGCCCGCGACAGTGCAGATGTCTGGGCGCATCCAGAGTTGTTTCACCTCGATGAAACTGGCAACCCAATCGTTGTGGCCGGTGTTCCTCCCGACTACTTCAGCGCAACCGGCCAGCTCTGGGGTAATCCGTTATATCGATGGGACGTCATGGCGGCTTCTGGTTTCCCTTGGTGGGTCCAGCGGTTTCGCGCCGCATTGGAATTGGTAGACATGGTACGCATCGACCATTTCCGAGGGTTTGAGTCGTATTGGGAAGTGCCCGCCCACGAGACGACAGCCATCCACGGCCAGTGGGTAAACGGGCCCGGGGCTGAGCTGTTCGAAGCGGTGCGCCAGGCATTGGGCGACCTGCCCATTGTGGCGGAGAATCTGGGTCTCATCACTCCAGAGGTGGAGGCGCTGCGCCAGAAGCTGGGCTTTCCCGGCATGGCTGTCCTTCAGTTCGCTTTTGGCTCCGGAACTTCAGATTCTGAGTTTTTGCCGCACAACTATTCGCGCAACCTGGTGGTTTACACCGGAACGCACGACAACGACACGACGGTGGGCTGGTGGAGTAGCACAGGCGCAGGGGACAGCACGCGCCGTCCGGAGGAGGTCCAACGAGAGCGGGAGTTTGTGCTGAGGTATCTGGGCGTGGATGGCAACGACATTCATTGGGCTTTCATCCGTGCGGTGCTGGCGTCGGTAGCGAATTTAGCCGTGGTCCCGCTGCAGGACGTGCTGGGTCTGGGGAGTCGTGCGCGGATGAACCTTCCAGCGCGTCCCGACGGCAATTGGCAATGGCGATACACTCCTGAGATGCTGACCGATGCCGTGGGGGAACGACTAAGGGAATTGACGATTCTTTACGGACGGTCGCCTGAAGTGAAGCCGGCTTGAGACAAGGAAGCCAAAGCTAAGCGCAGAGGCGCAGCGGCACGGAGAGGGCAGCGGCTCCTCTGTCTGGAAGGATTTATGGAACATTGCTTGCCAAGAATCTGGATTCGTTCCAGGGGCATAATGCCTTTGAATGATAGTCCCTGTTTGAGTCTGGTCTCTGTGTCTCTGTGGTCTGCGTTGTTTCCCAGTTGAGGGAGCGGTATGAATACCATCCGTATTGAACACGAAGAACGTTGGGCTTTGATTTATCTCAATCGACCAAACCGTCGAAATGCGCTCAACACGGAGCTCCTTAACGAACTGCGTACTGCATTGACAGAACTGGAGGCGGGCCTGGCAGTCCGCGCTGTGATCCTTACGGGTGAAGGCAAAGCCTTTTGCTCCGGACTCGATTTGGAAGAACTTCGGCAGATGCACAAAAAAAGTTTCGAAGAGAGCCTGGCGGACTCACGGCGTTACGCTGATTTGTTGAAGCAGATCTATTTATATTCCAAGCCGGTGATTGCGGCTTTGAACGGGCCGGCCATTGCGGGTGGCTGCGGGCTGGCCTCGGTTTGCGATCTGGTGGTGGCTGCCCGGTCTGCCCGTCTCGGGTACACCGAGGCCAAGATTGGCTTTGTGGCAGCGATAGTGTCTTATTTCCTGGTGCGGAACGTGGGGGAGAAAACCGCTCGAGACCTCTTGTTCACTGCGCGGCACATTGATGCAGACGAGGCCTACGGGCTGGGCCTGGTGAATGAGGTTGTCGAAGACACCGAACTTCTGACCCGGGTCCGCGAACTCAGCCGGCAATTGGGCGCTAATAGTGCACAATCCATCCGGGCCAGCAAAGCTTTGCTGGCCCGAACCGTCTCTCCCGATCTGGATGAAGCTTTGGATTATGCCTGCGAGCTGAACGCCCGCTCACGCTCCACGTCGGACTGCATCGAAGGAGTTGCCGCCTTCCTGGAAAAGCGTCCACCCAAATGGGCGTAGACACTCCTTCGCCAAGCAGGTCGGTGTCTCGGATGCTTTCCCAGGTACATCGCGCGGTTTCGATTCGCCGCCCAATTGGGATCGCGTTCGTGCTACCATGCGCCTTCAGAGTTTCTTCAGTAAACTTCCTTTCCTATGAACACGGCTGCGGCGAAGAATATCTCCGACCAGGTGGCTTATCTTGCCCAGTTTCGTCAGCGGGCCGTCAGCCTCAAACAGCTATTTGAGTTCGGGCTTGATTCCTCAAGCGAGAATCTGCTGCGCGGCGCCCGATTTCTTCACAAGGAGCTGCCCGTCCGGTTGGCTCACCGCATACGTGAGCTCGACAGTTTGCCGTTTGGCTTGTCCGAGATGCCTTCGGTAGTAGTTGTCAAGCAGATGTATCTTGAGTCATTCCGCGACCTGGTTGAACTTCCGTGCCCGGAAGCTTGTCAGGATGAGCAGCGCTTCACCGAAGTCATTGAGAACATCAAACAGCGCCACAACAATGTGGTGTCGATCATGGCCCGGGGAATTCAAGAACTGCGGCAAGCCTTGGGGTCAGACGAGCTCAATCCCGAAATCCGGCAGTTTCTGGACCGGTTTTACATGTCACGCATTGGCATTCGCATGCTGATTGGCCAGCACGTCGCAATGCACGAGGGTTCGCGAACGGGTTATGCGGGACTGATCTGCGAGAAGTGCTCGCCAGCGGCCGTCGTCGCAGAAGCGATCGGCGATGCGCAAAACCTCTGCTTGGTGCACTACACGGTTGCGCCCGAGGTTGGAGTCTTTGGCAACGTCGATCTGGCCTTCACGTATGTCCCGTCGCACCTGCACCATATGCTTTTCGAGCTCATCAAGAACTCGATGCGCGCGGTAGTGGAATTTCATGGGGCGGATTGTCCCAACCTGCCGATGATCCGCGTCGTGGTTGCCAAAGGGCATGAGGATCTCACCATCAAGGTCTCTGACGAAGGCGGAGGCATTCCCCGAAGTGGCATTTCTCGCATCTGGACTTATCTTTACACGACAGGCGACTCCTCCCGCTTGACGCCGAGTTCTCTCTACCACAGCGACTTTCAGGCGCCGATGGCCGGTCTGGGCTATGGACTGCCCATCAGCCGGCTGTATGCCCGGTACTTTGGTGGCGACCTGCAGGTCATCTCAATGGAAGGCTACGGCACCGACGCCTACCTTCATCTGAAACGACTTGCCGCAACCGAAGAATCCTTGCCCAGGCGGCTCCATTAGTAGGCAACGATACATCCTCCAGTTACGATCAAAACATCATGCGCGTCCAGCAATGTTGAGTTTGCTGATTCTTGTGGCGTCCTTCGGGTTCGCTCAGGCGGACCTTTGGGAAGCATTGCGCAGTGAAGGGAAGAGAGCTCAAAAGGAGGCGCGTTACGCTGACGCAGAAACGCATTTCCGGGCCGCTCGCGATGAGGCCCAGCGCCTGGGCGCGTCCGACCCGCGCCTGCTGACAAGCCCCAATGACCTGGCGGAGTTGTTTCAGACGAGGGCCGCTATGGCGACGCGGAACAACCACTGGTCCGTGTGCTGACCCTGAAACAAGAGGTGCTTGAATTTGCCAGTCTGGAGCTTGTCCCGGCCCTGGACGGTCTGGCGGCGAATCAGTTGGCTCTCAAGAAGCAATACGAAGTTCAGGCGCTCTTGCGGCAATCTCTGCATATTTTGGGATAAACAAGGAAAGCTCATCGAGACGGGATCGCCTTCCCCAAGATTCTCCGCTCTTACCGCTGGTGCTGACTCACCACGCGGCAGCCTTGCGAAAGTTAAAGAAGGATGCTGCCGCAGCCAAGCTTGAGTTGAGAATTCGTCGGCTAGCTGAACCAAAGAAACCCTCGGACCAACCTTGATGTCGGCTGGTCAGTTCGGACAGTGCTCGATGGGAACATGCCGCGTCATGGGTAAGTTGGGTTGGTGAGTGTCTTAGCTATCTCTGGGGAATATGTGAGCTGATGAGGGTCTTCACTCTTAAGGAAGTGATATCACGGCGTAGGGCCAGCACTGCCCGGCTAGGGTGATTGGACCCAGACGCAGCTGTTCCAATCTGTTCTGGTCCGGGCTAGGTGTGTTGCCCCCGCGCGGATTCAGCGCCCGACAAAGGTGGTCCGAGTGTTTTAGCGAGCTTCTCCAGTGGTGGGACTACCGGATTCGGATTGGTGAAGTCGATTCCGACGATGCCAAACATCCAGGCCGGCATCTCGACTTTCTGAATCACAAGCGGGACCAGTCGCCGTTTGCGCTCACCCATATCCAAGACTTTGCACAGAATGGCTTCTTCCTGGCAATGGCCGCTCTGCAAATACTGGGGTGAGATCACGGCGACCGTGAAGCGGCTATTTCTGACGCACCGCTCCATTTCTTCCAGGAAACTGGCACTGGCGTCGAAGTCGCGTTCATCGAGGGCGACCCGGTAACCGAAACTTTCGAGGTCACGCAGCAACTGGAGCGCAAAACGCTTGTCCCGTCGCGCGCGACGGTAGCTGATGAAGACATCGTAAAGTTCGGCTTTATTGAACGATGCGGACACCGGTTGAGACACATCGGGCGTTTCGGGCTGAGCCTGTGCTGGGATGGGAAAGGGAACCAGCTTTCCATCCGGTGCGTGGCGTCGATGCTCTTTTCGGCGAGCGCAATAGAGCGATTGGACCAGGGCCAGCACCGCGATGGCGAACGTCGGGATACAGCTCAGATAGAGGCCGTTCAGCTTCAGCCGGCGGGGTTCCGTGGATTCACGTGTCCATACCTTTTGGGCATCCCCCGCTGCATCCTCCAACAGTTCTGCTGCCGTAAAACTTGGATTTGCGCGATGGTAGTTCGCGGCCTGCGGTGTGAGCGTGCTTCCAATCACAACTTGTCCTCCGGCGTAGCCCACAGTCCAGGATTGTTTCAACTCCGCATAGGAAACCAGGCTCACAATGCTGAGGAGGGAGAACAGTACCGCTACCGCTCCCCAGATCCGCAGATGCCTTCTCTGGGACCACAGCTTCAGTGGCAGTAGCATCAACCCAACCAGGGCGGCAACTGCAAGCCGGACAACAATCAGGATGGGGCGTTGATGAGGCTCGGTCATACCAACTGGAGCAGGTAGCAGAAAGGCACCTGCCACCACCAGGCACAAAATTGCTCGATAAATCCAACGATTCCAGTTGTCAGCAAGCTCTTTGGGCAAACTTACGGGCATATCAGGCCTCAGCTTGATGCGGACTCAAGGCACAGACAGATCCCATTCGACAATCTTGTTTCCATCTCCGATTCTGACAGTGGTTCTTGCCCCAGTCATGTTGGTTTGCGGTTCGCGAGCCCACATGACATATCGGCCCGGGGCCAAAACATGCCTCGTTGGGCTGCTGAATTTTGGAAACTGATCGGGCTGTGCGTCCTTCTCCCCTTCCATCAGCTTGGCTAAGTAAAGAACCTGAAGATCCCGCTGCTCACGACTCCCCTTAAGTGTGCGGATCACCACCGTCACCATTCCCCCAAGGCCCACGCCGCTTTTCCGGCAGTGTTCTGCCTTGATGTGGAGATCGTCGGCGGCAGCCTGGAGAGCGGAGAATGCAGGCCCTTCCTGCTCGGCTGCAAAAGCCCCGTCGAGGAGCCTTAGGCTCAGACGCAGGCTGGCGGAGTACTCCGGTGGGATCTTGCTGCCGGCTGTCCATCCCCGAATCATGAAATTCACATCTGCCAAGGCGGACGCTGCGATCTGGCGCGCATCGGGTCCCGGAATTCTTTGGGGAATGCTCTGAAGTCGGTCCCGCAGGTTGAACAATGTCTCTCGCGCTGTGGGAGGAATCAGGGATGGCTTCTTGCGAGGCGTTCCGGTTTCAGCGGGTTGGGCTTGGGGTTTGAAGAACTTGATCTGACCGTTTGGAAGATCGACCGCTGATAGGTTTCCAAAGACCAACAACCATCCGAGGATTAGGGATTGAAGTCGCTTCAGACTGAACATGTAGCAGACCTGAGCCAGACTTCGAACCGTTGTGTGTAACGCTTAATTATCAAATGTCACAACATCGTGAAGTCCCAGAAGTGTCACAACATCGGGGAGTCAGACAAAAGAGAACTGCTCAGGGGCCAGCGGAAGGAGCCCGTAGGGCGACTGGAGTTGGCCCCTGAGCAACGCGAAGCTATCGCAACCGGTAGTCTCGCTCATCGAGAAGTTCGTCGCCTAGGTAGAGCGACAGGCTTTGTTTTCGGACATCAATCGTGGACCAGACATATTCATGGATCGCG
>Ga0187892_10006139_pt1 | contig 18145 bp, 17 predicted proteins | sample MA1701073metaG_FD_139345 | JGI IMG/M metagenome (GOLD analysis project Ga0187892, IMG submission 139345) | Bio-ooze microbial communities from a basaltic lava cave in the Kipuka Kanohina Cave System on the Island of Hawaii, USA - MA170107-3 metaG ... | reverse complement strand
TTCCTCTTCGCTGTTGCTCTGATCGATCTCTCTAAGAATACGAAGCTTGTCTTCAACGGTGAATCGCCGTGACGCCACGCAATCTTCATCCGAAGAAGCAACACCGGGTTTATCACGACCCAGAACACGAACGTCATCTTTCTCAGAGGGAGTGCTAAGGAACGGGGAATCCATTGCACATACTTCCTATATCATAAAAAGGGTTACAAGTCCGTGAGACTCAAAAAAACCGCTCGGGAACAACGACGACATCGCCAGGGTAAACCCGTGTATTGGGATCGGCGTCCTGCTTCTTCTTTTCCGGGTCAGCTGCGCGAGTAATGTATGCTCTTGCCGTTTTCGCGCGATATGTATAGCCTCCGGCTAGGGCAACGGCGGTAACAACCGTCATTCCGCTTACGTAGGGATAGCTGCCGGGCAACTTGACTTCGCCGAGGATAAAGAACGGCCGGTAATTCATTACCTGGACACTAACCCTAGGGTCCTTCAGGTAAGCCGGTTTGAGCTTGTTGGTAATCGCCTCCTCAAGTTCTCCAGTCGTTACTCCGCCGGCTTGAACCTCTTGTATCAAAGGCAACGCCAGTCGCCCGGTCGCGCTTATTTCGAATTCGCCTGAAAGATCTTCGTGGCCAAAGACAGTAACCCTGATGCGGTCTCCCGCGCCCAAGCGATAATCATCCTCCGCCCCATCAACTATCGAGAGATCTCCAAATAAAACTAGCAACCAGATCATCCATGCCCGCCCGCTTATTTTTCCTGCTCCTTTCATGTGCGCACCCGCAGACCTTCTGTACTTCCCCTGCTGCTTATTGGAATCTTCATCTTAACGCGCTAGAGGTGGACCAATACACCAAGAGACACCGTATTAGCCGTAAAATCTTGATCCTGAGCATCCGACCCGAGGTCAAGGTAATCGTAGTTTAGATCCAGACGAAGGTATCGATTCATCAGGTAATTGACCCCGAACCCCGCGGCGATGTAGGTATCAGAACGGTCGATGCCTTCGAAATCATCGTTGGTGACAGAAACCCGTGCCTGAAGCAATAGGTTTCTCAGCAGCTCATGATCGAGGACCAAACGCCCGCTGGTCTCAAAGATCGCGGCGGCTGCATCCGCAGTGGTCTCTATGATCTCTCGCGTGATGAAGGCGGAAGCCGTGGTTAGGCCTGTCGGTGTCCAAGTAAGCGATGCACGACCGGCGATACCTCCCACGGTGTCCAATCTGAGATCGTCGTAATCCTGCGATCTATAACCGATCGCCGCGTCGCCGAACAGAACCCCAGTGAGATTAAGATCGGTTCCGACTTCAATCAAATACCCATCCGAGTCGCGATCGCGTGGGTTGAAAGCGTCTAGGTTATCGTATCGCCGGTGATCCACGGCACTCCTGACAAATGCCGTGTATCCGGGGATAAGCTCATAACCTAGCTTGAGACCGCCGGCAATTATCGCGCGGTCACGGTCATCGTTATTTATCGTTCCGCCGTCTTCCGTCATTACGTTGTCATAGTCGAGCTGGTCCGCCGCGCCATTCAACTCCAAGAGGAAACGGCCGAACCATTGTTCGTAGGTTAGAAATGCCGAGCCGACATCGAATATCGTGGGTTCGACGGGCAGCGAACCGTCTTCTCTTCGAACATCGTCCGGCGAGCCACGCCCCTCGTGCAACCGGTCATAGCTTACACCGGCCCGAAGCTTAGCCCGTTGTGTTATATCCAGCCGGCCATTGGCGCCAACCGAGAAATCCTCAAAATCCTCTTCCGTCTGATCGGCGTGACGGCCGATTGTGCCATTGGCACGGACGTCAAATGCATGATTATTCCAGTCGGATGCTATGTCGAGCTGCGGCCTTATCAAGGTAATGAAATCATCTTTCTTATCCGTGTCGGTAGCAAAGATATTATCATTGTAAATTTCCTGCACCCGCAAACGCGGACTAACGAGAAAGCTGCCTGCCCGCACGCCGAGCGGGTCGAGTTCCGGGCGCGGTCGGTTAGTAACGGTCTCGCCGCGGTCGGGCCGAGGACGAACGACGGCGCGCTGATCTCGCACGAGTTGCTCCGTGGCCGTTTGGGCTAGCGCCACTTCATACCCGAGAAGGAGCGTGATGACACCGAAAGTGAAGATTCTTGTTCGCTGTATCTGTGACATTTTTCCAGCACCTGGCAAGATTTTAGACATTTCCGCCCGTATAATATCCGAAGTGCCGTCGCTTCTGAGGGGCATTGGTGAACCGCCAGTTATCCGCGACGCAGTGACCTCTCCCACCAGAATCTACCAACGCTTCGTTTGGATCACACTACCAAGCGCTGCCGACGATCTGTTTCGGCTAAACATCCAAATGACTCCTAAAGTAACAACGAAAAGGACAAAAAATGGCGTCCCTCCGAACGTAAGACCTCGTGGTATTTCCAATACGCCTGTGTACCAGCATGGGTAGAGCAATAATCCAAAGGCCGTGCCCTTTGTAAAGCCGTGATACAGTCGACCTGACACCCAACCAAGGACCCCCCAAAATATCATCCCACCAATGATGCCGAAGTCAACAAAAGGGCTAAACATTCCCCAGTTATTGAATTCAGGATTCGCATAAACCTCCAATAATCGCATGTAATCATCGACGTCTACATTGAGTAATTCCCGCATCCCTCCTGGCACAAGCTCGATCGGGAAGACCCAAAACCATGCTGCAGTATAGAACGGCATATATAACGGATCGAACTCTTCAAACATCAAAGCCCCGTTGTTAGAAGCGGTCACATAATATGCGACCAATCGACTAAGGGCAAAACCCCAGAACGAATCCGAACGATCAACATAGAAATTTAGCCAGGATCGGAAATATTCGGCGATGCCGAAAAGCAGCACAAGCAGGACAGCTAGAACTACTGGTAACACCGCTATCAGTTTCCAGCGCTTTGCTGCACCGCCAAAAGCGGCCAAAACAAACGGGATAGCCAGCGACACAAGCGCGACGCGTTCTGAGTATATCAAGACGCGCGAAACAGTGACGAACAAAAACAAACCCATTGCGAGCTTGTCCCATTTTTTAAGGCGTGCGCCAGTCACTTTTGCATACAACGCGAAAAGAAGAACGTACAAAGGAGCTGCGTTAACAAGAGAGGTTATACCAGGCACCCGCTCTGCAAAGTCTTTCGCAGCATACACAGCGAGCGGGTCCCCTCGTAGGATCGGCACGATGAGAGCAGGATCTACGAGGTATCTCCACAGCCAAATGACATAAGCGACCAATGTCACCAGCAAAAGCATGTACATCGTCTGGCGGTATGTGGTTTCGGGTACCGACAAACCGAAAGAGCTAGCGTGTATCGGCTGGAAGCGGGAAAAGGGCCGCGCACCGAACCACGCTCCGCCGATAAAGAACAGGAGTCCAAAAAAGCAGACCGTAAGATTTTCCAGATCGAGAAACTTTGGTGTACCTCCGATTTCACGATACCACTCGTCCGATATCAAAGCCGCAATGAGTAACAGGGGAACGGCCCACACAGCGGTAACAATATGAGGCTTGAACCACCAATAGGAATGCATGATTAGAGTACTCTATTTTTGCAGGAAGCTCATAAATTTACGCGCGGGGAAACGAACTGGCGACGCTCAACGTGGTGGCGGGTAGGGGATCATGACCTAAAGTGCATTTCCACCGGCGTTGAGACGCTTGATCGTCGCGGTCGTGGAATACCCCGGGATGAGATCCGCGAGCAGCACTCTGCCACCATAGCGCTCAACCATATCTCCTCCGACTACCGTATGTCGGCTATAATCAGCCCCCTTGACGAGCACCTCGGGACGGATGGCATCGATCAACTTGAGGGGGGTATTTTCCACAAAGATCACCACGCGGTCTACATCAGCTAGTGATGCCAATACGGCCGCTCGCGCCGATTCCGGGTATACCGGCCGCCCGTCACCTTTGAGGCGCTGCACGGAAGTGTCACTGTTCAGGCCGATGACGAGGCGGTCACAGGCGGCTCGCGCCTGCCTCAATAACGACAGGTGCCCAGGGTGCAAGAGGTCAAAGCACCCATTGGTAAAGCCGATCCGTAGACCCGCGCGGCGCCAAGCTCCGATCTGTTCGAGCACGGTCTCTAAACTAACGATCTTGCTCTCTGCCTCCATGCGGTGTTCTTCATGTACTGCACGGATCAGTTCGTCTGGTCGCACGATAGCTGTCCCAGTCTTGCCAACGACCATGCCCGCGGCCAGGTTCGCTAAATGTGCCGCTTCCACCAAATCGACCCCCACGGCTAATGCTGCGCTCAATACAGCCGCCACCGTGTCGCCGGCGCCCGAAACGTCAAAAACCTCCCGAGCCTTAACCGCTAAGTGGTGCACCCGGCCCTCACGAGTGACCAAGGTCATGACCTCCTCGCTACGCGTCGCCAGAACCGCCTCGATATCACATGCCGCAATGACCTGTTTACATGCTTGCTCTATCTCTGCATCGCCCTTCGCCGAAAGTCCAGTGGCAGCAGCCAACTCATCACGGTTAGGGGTGATAAGGTTTGCACCTCGATATACACCGAAATCGCGCGTTTTAGGATCTACGATGACTTTGCAATTCGCACGCAACGCTACCTGAATCACTTTAGCTACGGTTGCAGCAGACAGAACGCCTTTAGCGTAGTCAGAGAGCATCAGTACATCAATGCTGTTCAGACCCTGCTCGACCGCCCTAATCAAATCACCCGCCGTCTCTGCAGTCAAAGGGGCGGCTACTTCGTTATCCACTCGCAGCAATTGATGATTGTTGGCAAGATATCTTGTCTTTCTGGTTGTTGGTCGGCCTGCTTCAACGAGCAAATGGTTGCGCGCCTGTCCTGCAACCTCGGCCATCAAGGCGCGAACTTCTTCCCCCTCGGAATCGTTGCCGACCACTCCAACAAAGCTTGCTATCGCCCCAAGTGCGGCTGCGTTTCGCATGACGTTGCCGGCACCTCCGAGCATGGAGTATGCATGTTCCACCTTCAATATCGGCACGGGTGCTTCGGGTGAGATCCGATTTACTGAACCGACTATGAAGCGATCCAACATGACATCACCCACGATTAAGACACGCGCTCTAGCGAAGTCGCGTATTCGGGTGCCGAGATCAGTGTCGTTTGCTGCGTTCATCTACTCACAGTTCTAGACCAGTCCCAAACGACGTTCTAGTGCGCCGCACAGCATCTGCCCGAGCGTTATATGCATCTCTTGGATGCGAGAAGTGGTCTCAGAGGGAACGATTAGGATAGGGTCAGCTAACCCAACCAGGTCACCCCCATCCCTTCCAGTCAAGGCCGTCGCCACGATCCCCAGCTCACGCGCAACGTGCAGCGCCTGAATGACGTTCGCGCTGCGCCCCGAGGTGGAAATCCCTATCGCCACGTCATCCCGTCTGCCGAGTGCTGAGATCTGGCGTGCAAAGAGCTGGTCAAAACTGAAGTCGTTACTGATCGCGGTCAAAGCCGACGTATCCGTGGTCAACGCGATGGCCGCAATGGGTTCGCGGTTCTGGACATAGCGTACCGTAAGCTCAGTCGCCAAGTGTTGGGCGTCCGCGGCACTCCCTCCGTTACCGAAAAACATCAGCTTACCACCCCCACGCACGGCCTCAGTACAAACCTCCACCAATCGCATGAAGGGCTTAGCTAACGTATCACGAGTCGCGGCCACTACCTGCGAATGCTCGGCAAACTCATCCTCGAAATATGCATTGAGGTCGAACACGTTTTAAGCTCCCAGAATTGAAGAGTGTAGATAAACTCGCCTAACAAACAGTCCGTTGCGTTAAGGTTCATTATAACCTCTAGTACGCGGTCATCCGCGATTGCGACACTCAACGTCGTTTCCCCGTCTCACCGGCCGCTATTGCGCAACCCTGCTTCGACGATAGAAGTCGCGTGCCAGCAGTCCAGACTGTGTCGACGGAGAGCTGGGTCAGGCAGGTCATGGGGCTACACCCGCGTTTCCGGAGGCAAGGAAAGCACGGCGGCTCGTGGGTTGCAACCTCGCAAAGGGTTCCGTAAGGTTTGAAACGATCAGGCTCCACCGTTCCGCCGTAGACAGTTACAACCGGGGTATTCACCGCCGCGGCTACATGGCCTACCGAAGAGTCTGTCGAGTAAACCATTTCCGCCCGTCGAACCAATTCGACCAAACCAGCCCAAGTCGCCCGATCGCAGGCGTTGACATAGTTGGTTAGCCCTTGAGTCGCAATCTCAATATTCCGCTGCTCGCGTTCGCCTACCCCGGTAAACAAGACTCGATAGCCAAGGCCCGCCAGGCGCTCGGCGAGCTCGCGCCACTTCGGTTCAGGCCAGTCCTTCGCTGGCACGGACGAACCCATATGCAAGACTATGAACGGTGGAGGGTCCTGCCCCAATAGTGTTTCAACCTCCTGAACGGCCTCGACCGGACTAGGAAGCAGCGCTGGACGGGCCGCGTCAGACTGCGGTGGGTTGTCACATATCAGTCTTATCAGGTCGAGCTGGTCCTCCAACTCATGCCGTCCGCCATAAGTGACGTGTCCTGCGTGGGTAAGCATTGGTCCGAATCCGACACGGTTGAAGCCCACCCGGACAGGGATCCGTGCGGACCACAGGATCGGTATGAAGTTGGGGAACCACAGCCTAACATCAAGCGCGACATCGTAGTGCTGCTCCCGAAGCTCTTCGATGACTCTTCCCCGCTCGAACGCATAGTGCAAAGCTTTACGCCACCTTGGGAGCTTTGCTCGGCTCGTATACCAATGATCCAAGAGATGCAGACGATTGACGAGCGGATTGTTCTCGAAAACGCTCCGCGACCAACTACCAGCCAGCAAGCCTACTTCCGCCCCCGGAAATGCCAGCCGGACGAGCTGGATCACAGCGGTTGACATCACCAGATCACCGAAGTGGCCCCCGTTCGCGATCAGAATGCGCCTTACCGAGCCGGGATCCCAATCCGCGGGAGGTACCGCCCGACCAATGAAGAGGGCGAGTATCCGATCAAACCAGCGGAAACTGGCATCCTGAAAACCGTATTTCACGCGGTAGCGTCTAGCGACCCGATCCTCACCGCGTTGGATCTCTATCCGATTCGGTTTATAGGTAAGCATAAATTAAGGTGGGAAACTCGGGCGGCGCTCGCCGATCAGATCAGTTGTTCGTTTACCACACATAAGCCTTGCTCTTGAATCTGATTGGGTACGTCTGCACTGATTCCTAGCTTACGGAACGGCGAAAGCACGAGTGTTAAAGCGTCGCCGTACCGCAAGATTTATCCATACTGAATTCACGAACCACGCGATCGTAGTCGCTGCGGCAGCTCCTTCAATGCCAAACGCGGGTATAAAAACTGTGTTCAACAAGATGCTCAAAGCAGCACTAACGCCGTAAATAAGACAAGTAATATTTTGGTAGCCTGTCATGACCAAGAGCGTAGACGCTGGACCTTGAATGCACAAGAACGACTGAGCGACAACAAGCGAAACGAGCACAACCGTCCCTTCGGTAAACCCGGGACCGAAAAGTCCCATGACCATTCGGCTCAGAGCGATCAACGCGACCGCTGCCACCACTGTTGCCGATAAGTTCCACCGGAAGACACGTGCTACAAGGGTCTTCAGCTCTTGATGCTTGCCAGCGGCATGCAAAGCAGAGAAGCTCGGTGTTGTAAAGGCCAGAAGCGCAACCATGGCAAGTTGCATTAATGTTGAGGTTCGACTGGCAGCGTGATAGACAGCGACCTCTTTGGGCGAAAGAAACATGCCGACCATGAGCACGTCCGAGCGGTCCATGAGCTGCCCAAAGATTGCTATGATGAATATTGGCAGGGCTACCCGCACCCAACGGCCTCCTTCGTACTGTGGCCTAGCGCTGCGAACCTGAGGCGGCAAGGACCGAAACAATCCGGCCGCTTGACCTGCAAGCGCGATGCTGAGACAAATTACAGTGGCTGATAATACCGTACCGGCCGATCTCTCCGCGTCCGTTATGGTAAAGGCCGCGATCGCAGACAATAGTAAAATAGGAAATGCGAGCTCGTGTGGGACAAGGGCGAGCATAGGCCGATGCATCGCACGGCCGCAATCCCGCCCAAGGAACAGTAAGGCTAACGGTAGGATCGCTCCCAACCCTACCAGCACGGGGCTCGCAAAGTGCTTGGAATCACCGACAGCTAAGAACACAGTCATCGTGCTCGCGACCGCGATGATGACGAGGGCGTTTAACAAGATGATCGCAACCGCAAAGCGCAAGAGGCCTGCAACCTTGTCAAAATCTGTTTGCACCATGTAGGCCGGATAGTAGCGCATTAGAGCCGAATCGAGCCCCATCGTTGCCGGAACGGAGAGAAGGAACGCGCAGGACCAAGCGAAAGAATATAATCCAAAGTCTGAGACGCCCAGAAAGCGGGCAATAAGAACCTGAGTTATATAGGATAACCCCGCGCCGGACAAACGGATCCCGAAGGCCAGCGCGCTGCTCTGCAGAAACCGGGGTGCGTGTCTATTACCGACAGTATCGGCCTCAGGTTCGGAACCGATTGTCGTTGGGTTACGAACCATCGCTATGTCTTTATATAGCCTGCTATTTCACACGTACTTGGCACTTCGTTACACGAATAGCTGAGCTCAGTTTGAAAGCTACAGCTATCTTATCCCTTATTAAGAATCTTCCGGCAAGCCCAAGCGAAGCTTTGCGCGCATTATTCGATCGAGGGCATGGGCAGCCCATCGATTGCCTTCAGAGGTCCAGTGATAGTCCGATGGGAAGTGGAGCCGTCGAAGCGACTGTTTGTCACGCGGGCAATAGGGCAAGAGAGACGTAAAAGGCGTCTTTAGCTTAGCAATATCTACTCCGAACGCACTCCTTGCGCACTCCAACGGATTCGGCATAAACACAACGTAAAAGCTCGCACCACGCTTTTTTGCCAATTCGGCTGCCTGTGAAAACACCCTATCTGCGTTGCGTAGAATTTCATCCGCCACCTTTTTCTCGTGCCGCCACCGGTACAAACGTCCTAGCAATCCCGGGGAATCCACCAGCAGCGCTTCGAGAGCAGTACATTCGTCGCTAACGCGAACAATCACCCATCCGTCTTCGGTCCACATCGGAAAGGTCGGGCTGTCCTTACGCTGATAATCCAAAACGGACTGACAAACGGAACCGTGAATGAGGTTTCGTTTTAGGTCTTCGGACAAGGGAGCAAACACCACCACATCACCTGGCTGAGTATCGCGTAAACGGGAACGGAAATAAAAAAGCATTTGTTCTATTCCGTAGCCCGGCACTCCATAGTTGAGGACATTGAAGCGGCCCTTGAGGTTTCTCGCCAAGAGATTCAGAGCCGTCTGTTCGTTAGTCACCCCCAGGCCAAAAATAAAAGATTCGCCGAAGAAATGGACGATGTTCTTCACCCCTTCCTCCTGTGGAATCGACTTGCGGCGCTCGTTATCGAGCTTATAGATGACGTCGTAGTTTCCAACCGATACCTCCCGGGCATAGGTATTGGCCTTAAGACGCCAGCCGAGCTCCGGATCGCGTTCGAGCACCCGCTGGTGTACTTCTGTGCTGTGTCCATAGACTAGGCGGTAGTAGGTGACCGCCAATTCCGCAATCACCATGAGGACCGGCAGCAAGAACAGCGCACAAACAGCGGTGATGAACCATCCCCTCCGAGCGGTCTTGAGGTACAGAATCGAGGTAATGATGACAATCCCGAGAAACGCATCCAAGGAAAACAATATCGGCGCGTTATACTGGAGGCTCACGGGGTGTAAGAAAAAGCCCACGACCATCGGATTCAAGACAACAAGCGCCGCGCCGCAGATCAGGACTGCATAGATCGACAAGTCCCTGTTGTTCAGCGGCACGGATCTAATCCGGACGCTGGAGGATTCCTCACTATTCGCCCACGTCTCTTTCCAGCAAACGCATACATCTTTCCATTAGACAAGATCTTTCGTATTCGCCGGTTGTCTCCATCTGCGATAAGGATCCGTCCGTCATGCATTACCAAAATATCTTCTGGATCGTTCAACGGTGCTCGGTCGCTGATAGTGCCCTCAACTGACTCACCCAGCCGTCCGTTGCCGGCCAACGTGGAGACGGTCCCGCTTCGATCAATAACCCGAATACTGTGATTGTGCTCATCGCCGACATACAAACGACCAAGCGCATCCGTGAAAAGTGACTGCGGTGTATCAAAGGCTGCCGCGATCGCGGGGCCACCGTCTCCTGAGTAGCCTCGTGTTCCCGTGCCAGCGATCGTGGTAATCTCCCCGTCCGCACCAATCTTGCGGATGACATGATTCAGGCTATCCGCAATCACGATGTTATCCTCCGCATCGACGAATACACCATACGGTCCGTTGAGCTGTGCCTCAACTGCCGGGCCGCCATCGCCGCTATAGCCGGCGGCGCCCGTGCCGGCTACCGTGGAAATCCTCCCTTGAGGATCGACCTTGCGCATGCGATGATTGCCGAAGTCTGCAATATAGAGATTGCCAGTCGAATCCCGTGCGACATCGTACGGTTGATTAAGTGACGCCTTCAGTGCCAATCTACCATCACCGTCATAACCACACACTCCACTCCCGGCGATTCTTGAAATTGCACCGCGCTGGTCTAATTGCAGTACGACATGATTGCGTTTATCAGCGAGGTACAAATTGCCCGTCTCGTCCACAAAAAGCCCCTCAGGAGACCCAAGTCCGGCTTTCCGCGCATCACTCATTTGCGTTGGCGGCATCAAGTCTGGTTTGCCGCTGCCAGCGATGATGTGGGCAGTGCCATCGGAATCGATCCGCCAGAGGTACCGTCCGCGGTCCCCAATATAAACACGCCCCGAGGTGTCCATCCCAATGCCCGACGGATTCTGGAGGGTGATCTCCAAAGCGTGTTTGCCGTCTCCAACTTCTTCGGGGCTGAGGTAGAAAACCGGCGGGTTGAAGAGCCAAACATAGATAGAGCGAAAAGGCTCCTGTGTCTTCAGCGTTGCTTTAGGTGCGCCTCTTATATGCGTCTTAATGAATCCCTTTACCGGCTCTCTTAACACGAAAAGAATCACAAGAGAGCAGACAACGGCCACTAACAGAGCCGCTCGCCGAAGAAAATACCTTTTCTCGGCCATTTCGAAAATCATGACCGCTACAAAGGTGCCGAAAGCCTAACAGGCCGGTAACTCGTTACATCAAATCAAAATAAGGTGTAAATAAAAGGCGCCACGACCGACCCTTGTGCGAACACGATCAGAAAACCAAGAAGCACCATGACGACGATTATAGGCGTCAAAAAAAACTTCTTGCGCACTCGCATGAACCACCAAAGGTCTTTAAATAATTCCAACATTAGAACGGTCTCTCCACATTTTCTTTAGGTTGATTTGTGCTTTGAACACGATAGCTTAATGCTCCCTTGTCGAGTCGACGGCGCATGGGATCCCTGCCGAACAGCCGCATGACAAGACCTATCGGTAGAATCATGAGATAGAATATAAGCCCTAGGATGATACGGCTGTTGATCCAACCCAGGACCTTCCCGATTGCCATCCAAGCGCGATAGAGAGGAAATAGGCTCTTGGGTAATATCAACGCCCACCCTAAAAGGATCCCCGAGACGACCCACGGCCATAGCGGGACACTATGCTCAAATAGCCAAGGAAACAGACCTCCGAACAGTATGGCCACGATGGCGCCGACCAAAAATCCAAAACGGCGCAGCTCTCGTTTATCCGGAATCGTCATGGCTAATCCAGCGCGAATTCCTCTCGCCAGTCGCTTGCTTCTTTCCAGGGAGCCTGCTGCTTCTTGTCCAACAGCACGTTCTCCATAACCAGGTAATCCATCTCTGTACGCATGAAACAACGATAAGCGTCCTCAGGCGTGCACACGATGGGCTCGCCGCGTACGTTAAACGAGGTGTTCACCAACACTGGGCAACCGGTGCATGCCTCGAAGCGCTGCAATAGACGATAAAACTGAGGATTGGTGTCAGCGTGCACGGTCTGGATCCGTGCCGAATAGTCTACATGGGTAACGGCGGGGATCTGAGAGCGTGGAACGTTGAGCTTTTCGATCCCAAACAACCGCTTCTGTTCCTCGGTCATCGGGATGAGCTTATCCGCCCTTACGGGAGCCACGAGAAGCATGTAAGGACTGTCATGGTCCATCCCGAACCAATCGCAGACTCTTTCCCTGAGGACCGCCGGGGCGAACGGCCTAAACGATTCCCGGTACTTGATCTTGAGGTTCATCACCGACTGCATCTTCGGGTTTCGGGGATCACCGATGATGGAGCGTGTGCCCAAGGCACGGGGGCCAAACTCCATGCGTCCCTGAAACCAGCCCACGACACCACCATCAGCCAGAAGCTCGGTGACCTTACTAATGAGCTCATCGTCCTCGAGCCGCATATGGGGTGCGCCGATGGTATCGAGGTGCTCGATGATGTTCTCGCTCTCGTAGCAAGGACCAAGATAGGCGCCGTGCATAGCATCGACACCGTTCGTCTTACGCGGCTTGCCCAATTATTCGTGCCAGACCGACAGCGCCGCCCCGACGGAACCACCGGCATCCCCGGCTGCGGGCTGGATCCAGAGATCTTTGTACGGTCCTTCCCGAAGGATTCGGCCATTGGCCACGCAGTTAAGTGCCACGCCACCGGCGAGGCACAGATAACGCATGCTCAACTCACGGTATACGGTGCGGCACAGTCGCAGAATAATCTCCTCGGTGACCGCCTGAATGGAACTGGCGATATCCATCTCGCGCTGGGTAACCTGGGACTCCGGCTTGCGCGGCGGGCCACTAAAGAGGCGATCGAACTGACCATTGGTCATGGTGAGCCCAGTCGCATAGTTAAAATAGCGCATATTGAGCCGGAACGTGCCGTCTTCCTTTATGTCCAGCAGGTTGTCTCGAATAATGTCTACATATTTCGGCTCGCCGTAGGGAGCAAGCCCCATCAATTTGTATTCTCCGGAGTTGACCTTGAATCCTGTAAAGTAGGTAAAAGCAGAATACAGTAGCCCCAGAGAATGAGGAAAATCGAGCTCCCACTGGGCAGTTAAATTATTATCGTCGCCGACCCAAACCGAGCTCGTCGCCCATTCCCCTACTCCGTCGAGGCACAATACAGCGGCCCGCTCAAACGGGCTAGGGAAGAATGCAGAAGCCGCGTGAGAGCGATGGTGCTCTGAAAACAACAAGGGCGGAAGCTTATCCTCCGCGATGTCTCCCACTGTAGCCAGCTCCCGCTTTAGCGTCTACTTGAGAAACAGCTTGTCCTTAAGCCAGATCGGCATCGCCGCTACGAAAGAGCGAAATCCCTGAGGGGTGAACGACAGGTAGGTCTCAAGCAGCCGCTCGAATTTAACCAGAGGTTTGTCATAAAACACCATATAGTCGACGTGCTCAAGACCGCCCGCTTGATTGACACAATACCGGATCGCATTGGCCGGAAAACCCGGATCGTGTTTCTTGCGGGTAAACCGCTCTTCCTGCGCGGCCGCGGTGATGTCGCCATCCACCAGCAACGCTGCTGCGCTGTCGTGATAATAGGCTGAAATTCCCAAAATTGTGATACTCAAGGCTTCGGTCCTTTGGCTCTTTACTGTTATTCCACCCCCACCCGGGTTGTTGCTTCCTCGCCCACGCTTTTCAGGCTGTTAATACGCCCTGTCACCTTTGAGGGCAACCCACATCGTCCGCAATACTATGCTTATGTCAAGCCCAAGAGACCAGTTCTCGATGTAAAAAATATCATGCTCCACGCGTTTTCGGATTTTCTCTTCCGTGTCCGTTTCGCCCCGCCAACCGCTGACTTGCGCCCAGCCTGTTATCCCAGGTTTAACCTTATGCCTAGTCGAATATTTTTCCACGACCTCGTGATAAAGCCTTCCTTGCGCGCTCGCGTTTAAAGCGTGTGGTCTGGGTCCCACGATGGACATCTCCCCCTTCAATACATTCAGCAATTGCGGCAATTCGTCGAGACTCGTTCGGCGCAGAAAGCTCCCGACACGAGTGACCCTAGTATCATTGCGAGTCACCAAACAAGCGGCATCCTCATCCTGCTGCTCAACCCTCAAACTTCGAAACTTGTATACGTCGATGAGCTGATCGTTAAAACCATACCTCTTCTGTCGGAATAGCACAGGGCCGGGACTGTCCAGCTTTATGCACACAGCAATGAGCACCGTCACGGGTAAAGTCAGTACCAAAAATAACGCGGCAAGCACCTTATCCTCGATGGCTTTCGCTACATAGTCCCACCCCGAAACCGGCTTCTGAAACACCTTCAGTACTGGCACGCCGCACAGATAAGCATACCCATTCTGCACGAAATTGAATCCAATCGCATCAGGGCAGAGGTGCACCGATACCGGTAAGACTCGTAACCTTTCGACGATTCCCAACGTGCGCTCCTCTGCTCCCCAGGGTAACGCAATAACGATATCGTCAATGCGACGTTGTCGCCCGAAAGAGATTAACTTTTCCACGTTTCCTAGCATGGGATATTGACAACCATCCGAGCGACCGGGACTCTGTCTATCATCGAAAACACCGAGAATACGAACCCACGGGTCTTGACTCTTTTCCACAAACTCAATGAGTCTTTTCGCAGGCCCAGTCCCACCAAAGATTGCAACATTGCGCGCTATCTTTCCAGATATTCCCCATCGACGTAGCCGATGCTCCACCAAGTAGTGCACGATAATTAGCAGCGGCAACGATGCGCCGAAATAAGAAAACAACCATACCCTTGAGAATTCTTGCGAGATCTTTAGGGCAAAACCCAGCACGATCACGGTAAGGAATGCGCACCCGCAGCCCACGGCTATTTTTCTATAGCTAATAACCCGGCTCTGTGTCCTGAAGTCATAGAGACCGGAGCCGTACAGCACGGCTGTAGTCATCAGCATTATAACCATAGATCCGCAAACATAGGCAGAGGCGTTCTTGCTCCATCCGAGATACGATAAAAAAATGATTATGCCGATGAGAAACACTGTGATCCCATCGATCGCTGCGAGCAAACCTGAAAACACGCTAGTTGAAAAAGGGACGGAACGATTACTAATGCTCGAGAAAGGAATGGGACGCACCCCTAGGCCGACCGGACCGGATTCAGTGAACGTCCTTCTCATCACTGTTTATCTCCGGAATCTAATAACGCTTTCGATGGAGGTTCCTGAATAGCGGATCCCGAAATTTACGTTTTTCAGAGTGAGCGGTTCCATTTGAATACTCATCCGGTGAGGGAGTTATGTTGCGCCACGCACGAGTACCTTCTCCGTGAGGACTTGGTCCAATTCGGCGTGTGTTAGTAGAAAGAAACATGTCCAGTGCATCGAGTATGAAAACTTTGTATTTTGCCTCTAGTAGCTCCCTATTTCGGGATAGGGTTTATGCTGTATATGCTTCGGCGACTCAGGAGGGTGGCGCACGCCCGCGGTTCCGAAGGACGGATCGCACCACTTCTAGGATTTTTTCTGCCGGGGCTCCCTTTGATACAAAGTAATCCGCGCCCTGTTCAAAAGCCGCCGCCCGATATTCGGGGGAATCGTTAATCGTGAGGATGCTGGCGACGATCTCTGGGTGCATGCATTTGAGCTTCGCCGTGAGGTGCAGACCGTTTTCTCCAGGCAGCGAAATATCAATAAAAACCAGATCGACGCCATCGAGCTGTTGCAGTGCCTCTTGATAGTTACTGGCTTCCCTGATTTCTATCGAAAACTGCTCTCGCAGAAAGATGCTTATCGCCTGCCGAAAAGCATCGTCGTCATCGACAATAAGAACCTTCGAGCGCAACATCACTAGCCGTAGCCGAACACCCCTTGTTGTGAAGATGTTACATAAGGCCGGTGACGAAAAGCGGATCGCGTAATGCTACTTTGTATAAGGTTTTTGCCCCATTCTACATGGGGTATCTGCACCATAATGTTTATTTAGCGATTGAGCGCTTGTTTTCCGCAACAAAAGACTTTACAGTTAGCGTGTTGCAGTGCAATATGCGACGAGGGGGGCGTGTGCATTGAAAGTAAACGGAAAGTCTCGGCTTCTGATCGCGGATGATCACCAGATAATTTGCGATGGACTGCGGGCTCTGCTCGCTTCCGACCCAAAGCTAGAGGTGGTAGGGCAGGCCGGAAACGGTCATGAAGCTTTACGTTGCGTCGCCACGCTGAACGTCGATGTCGTCATAATGGACCTTTCCATGCCCCAAACGAATGGGGTGGAGGCCATAGCGAACATCAAGCGCCGGTTTCCGGAAACCAAGATCATCGTTCTCACTTTCCACAAAGCGGGAGAATACGTTAGGGCAGCACTCGACGCAGGCGCCGTGGGCTATGTATTAAAAGATGATGGCCATGATGAGTTGCTAATAGCCCTACGCAGCAGCCTGTCCGGACAAACTTTCCTCAGCCCAGGCATTTGTCAAGAGGTGGTTGCGGGTTATCTGCGGGGGCGCCAAGGGGTTGGGCCGCGGTCGTGGGAGATTTTGAGCCGCCGCGAGCGAGAGGTGATTAAGCTCATCGCAGAAGGATATCGGAACAGAGAGATCGCCGAGCACCTGTCGCTCAGTCCTAAGACGGTCGAAAAGCACAGGGCGAGCGCCATGAAGAAGCTCGAGCTGCATAACACGGCCGGGATAACAGCGTATGCGATCGAAAACGGCTTAACCGTTCGATAGGTGTCCGAGTTCGGCAAGCGGCCAACGGATCTCAACGGTAGTTCCGCAGCCGATACCGCTGATAAGGTTTAATTCGCCTGCCAGTGACTCGGCCCGCTCGCGCATGCTTGTGAGGCCAAAGCCAAACCCCTCTTGGATTACGGGATTTCCACGCTCGTGGACATCGAATCCTTGGCCGTTATCGTGAATGAAGAGGCGAATAGCCGTTGCGGTTTTCTGCAATTCTAAAGACACCTGATCCCCGCCCGCATGCTTAGCGACATTGTTAAAAGCTTCTTGAACGATACGGTAGATGACGACTTTTAGTTCTTGCGGTATGTCACTCTCTTCAAGCGCATACTGCTTCGCCACATTAATGTGCGGGTGGGCACTGTGGTATTTACGACAAAACCAGTCTAGGGTGCTCAAGATCCCCAAGTCCTCCAACATCGCGGGCCTTAAGCCCATGGCGATTTGACGCAGTTCCTCAATCGCCTCCTGCATGCTGTGCGTTACTACCTCAAGGCCCTTGAGCGTTTCGCCATGTCCTTGGCTTTGACTCAGCTTTTTGACTTCATTTTCTAAGCTATATTTCATAGCGCTCAAACTCTGCCCGATCCCGTCATGCAATTCAGCCGCGATTCTTTTTCTTTCATCTTCTTGTGCCGTCATCAATTGGCTCACAAGCTCATCCTTCTCGACTGACAGTCGGATAGCCGAACCAATGATCCGGTTTATTTGGCGGCTGCACTGGTAAAATGCCCCAATAATGATTCCAAACAGGATCGCCATCAAAGTGCTTGTGCTATTCGCTTGCATCAAGAAGCCCAACACATGCAGAAGCGACATGGGTAGTAGAAAATCGAGATAGACGGGAAGGAACGCGCCTTCTATCGCTAGTTCCCGCACCGCCATGCCCAATAACACGAAGGTAATCAGCAACTGATAGCCTAAGCTGAGGTTCAAGGTGCTAAACAAGCCCAGGGAACCCCATATTGCACCTGCGCAGACTGAAGCTAAGGAATAAGATGCTTGCCAGCGCCGCAAATGCCGCTTAGCTGGCAATGTTCTTTGGTAACTTTGTACTAACGCTATGCGAGCCCATACACCTAAGCACAAAGCGAGGAACCAAATGGGAGGGAAAAGGGAAGGAGCGTCGTTCCAAAGCACAGCCATGATTGCGAAGCCCACCACCAGATCGGTGGCAATACCTGAGGGCCCGTTCTTATATACGGTGGCAATACCTGAGGGCGCGTTCTTATATAAGAGGTCTAACTTTTTTTCAGTTTGTCCATTCATTATCGCTGACAGATCAGGCCTATTCTGCAGCTGGAAACTAACAGATTGATAGTCTGAAGACTGCGAACTGGTATTTAAATCAGGAAGGGCGTGATCGATCGAGCGCGCCGATTTACGCTGCCATTGCCCAGGGTGTTGTATCGAGTCTATCGCGGTGGGGGTAGAGCCGTTCGGTCTCGCGCTTGATGCGG
>Ga0187892_10006138_pt1 | contig 18147 bp, 14 predicted proteins | sample MA1701073metaG_FD_139345 | JGI IMG/M metagenome (GOLD analysis project Ga0187892, IMG submission 139345) | Bio-ooze microbial communities from a basaltic lava cave in the Kipuka Kanohina Cave System on the Island of Hawaii, USA - MA170107-3 metaG ... | reverse complement strand
CACGCTGCCATTGCGACGGCAGTGCCGCGAGGTCGTAACGGTCCACGATCTTGCGGTCTATCACCAGCCCGACTCGTTCGCGTGGCTGCAGCGGCTGCACCAAAGGACTCATACACCCCTGGCGGTTCGCCGCGCCGATCGGGTGATCGCAGTCAGCCAAGCGGCGCGCCGCGATATCCTCGAGCGGTTCGGCACTCCGGAGGCGCACGTGACCGCTATTCCCCTCGGAGTCGCTCCTCGCTTCAACCCTGTTCGCGAAGCCGGCGATGATGGAATCGCCGCCGCGCTCGGCCTGCCGCCGCGCTACCTGCTCTACGCCGGCACGATTCAGCCGCGAAAAAATGTCGAAATGGTGGTCGACGCCTTTGGGCAGGCTCAGCGCCGCGAGGCTCAGCTGTTGATCGCCGGGCGAGTGCGACCGGGATACCGTCCCGCCTTTCTGCGACAGCTGCCTGCTGCGGTTCGCTACCTCGGCGCAGTGAGCGATGCGCAGTTGGCTACGCTCTATCGGCGTGCAATCGCGTTGATCAGTCCATCGAGCTACGAAGGCTTCGGGCTGTCCCTGCTCGAGGCGATGTCGAGTGGCTGTCTGGTCGTCTCGCTGGCCAACAGCGCCATTCCCGAGCTGATCGGTGACACCGGGATCCTGCTTCCGCAACTGACGGTCGAAGCTCTGCGCCAGGCGATTGAACGGGTCGTCAGCGACGATCCGTCGTTGAAGGAGCTGCGCGCCGCGGCGGTGCGGCGCGCGGCGCTGTACAGCTGGGAGGAAACCGCACGGCGGACGCTGTCCGTATACCGGGAGGTGCTGGGGGCCGGGGGCGGCGATCAGTTTCCTCCGGACGCAGCTGTACGGTAGGTTGAATAGATGCGGGCTCTGATCATTGGTGGCTCCGGATTCGTCGGGACCGCCCTGCGGACTGCCTTCGGCGACGCCGCGGTCGCTACTTACTGCAACCATGCCGTGGCGGGGTTGCGGCAGCTCGACATCCGTGACGCCGATGCCGTAGGGGCGCTGCTGTCCGAGATCCGACCCGACATCGTCCTGCATCCGGCGGCGCAGCCGCATGTCGACTGGTGCGAGGATCACGTCGAAGAATCGAAAGCGGTCAATGTCACCGGTACACGGAACGTCGTCGACGCGGTCCGCCGTCTGAAGGCGCGCTATCTCTACTTTTCGACCGACTATCTGTTCAACGGAGAAGCCGGGCCCTATCGCGAAGATGCCAAGCCCGAGCCCCTCAATGTCTACGGGCATCACAAGCTCGAAGCCGAGGGCATCATCAAGGACCGGCTCGACGACTACCTCATCGTCCGCGTCTGCAACGTCTTCGGCTTCGAACCGGCCGGCAAGAACTTCGTCATGGCGCTGATCGCTCGTAGCCGCAGTGGCGAGCCGATGAGCGTACCCTTGGATCAATGGGGAAATCCGACCTACGCGGACAACCTGGCGACGGCGGTGAAGGAACTCGCCGAGTCGGCCCACCGCGGCACATTGCATGTCGTCGGCCCCGAATCCATGGACCGGGTCCGATTCGCGCGCATGGCGTGCGACACCTTCGGCGTCGACTCCGGTTTCTTGCGCCCCCTGGCGACCGCCGAGCTTGGCCAGCGCGCGCGACGGCCGTTGCGCGGCGGCCTCGACTCGAGCGCGGCAGGCGCGATCCTGACGACATGCTTGCTGGCGCCTCGGCAAGGTCTCGAGCGCATGAAGGTTAAGTTGCAGGAAAAGGGAATGCTCCAATGAAGCGCACTGTCGTCGTCGTGCCGACGTACAACGAGCGCGGCAATATCGAGCGCTTGATACCTGCTGTCCTTGATCAGGGGGAGGGGATCTCCGTCCTTGTGGTCGATGACAATTCTCCCGATGGAACCTCCGAGGTCGTCGAGTCGCTCGCCGCGGTCGACCCGCGCGTCTCTCTGCTGCGCCGCTCGCATCGTCAGGGAATCGGCCCGGCGTACATCGCCGGGTTCCAACACGCTTTGAGCAACGGCGCCGACTACATCGTGCAGATGGATGCCGACTTCTCGCATCCGGTCGCGATGCTGCCGCAGTTTCTGGAGTACGTCGACAAATACGATATGGTGCTCGGCTCGCGCTATCTGGCGGGGATCACCGTTGTGAATTGGCCGATCGAACGTTTGCTGCTGAGCTACTTCGGCAACTGGTACGCCCGCAAGGTGACCGGCTTGCCGGTAGCTGACGTCACCGGTGGCTTCAAGTGCTGGCGCCGACGGACGCTCGAACGCATTCCCCTGGAACGCGTCCGTTCGAACGGATATGCCTTTCAGATCGAGATGACGTACCGCGCCTGGCGCGTGGGATACAACATCAAGGAGGTTCCGATCATCTTCGAAGACCGCACGGTGGGAGACTCGAAGATGAACAAGTCGATCGCCGCGGAAGCGCTCTGGATCGTCTGGTGGCTGAGAATCATGAACCTCCTCGGGCGGCTGTGAAATCCGCATGGGCCGCAAGCTGATCATCCTCAACGAACGCGATATGCGCCATCCCTGGGCCGGCGGCGCGGAACTGCACATCGCGCAAACGGCGAGGCAGTTCGTGCACCAGGGATACGAGCCGGTGTTGTTGTGTACCCGGTTCCCCGGTTCCGCCGTCGAGGACATGCAGGACGGTCTTCGCGTGCGACGCTTCGGCAATCGCCTGACGTACTATCTGATGATGCCGTTTATCGTCGGGCAGGAAGCGCGCACGCCAGGTGCTGTCATCATCGAGCACCTCAACAAGGTGCCGTTCTGCAGTCCGGCATATGCACGAGTTCCGGTCATCGCGCTGGCTCACCACCTGTTCGGCTGGACGGCGTTCCAGCAAGTGCCGTTTCCAGTCGCCGCGGGCGTGTTGGCGTGCGAGCAAATGATCCCCTGGGTGTATCGGCGCAGGCCGTTTGTGGCCGTTTCGCCGAGCACGCGCGACGACTTGATCGCCCGAGGCATCCCGCCCCAGCACATCGTCGTGATTCCGAACGGTCTCGACCACGATCTCTACGTGCCGCCGGCGCAGCCGCCGAAGACGCCAACGGTCCTGGTCTTCGGCCGCCTCGAGCCGTACAAACGCATCGACATGATCGTGCAAGCCATGAAGCGTGTGCGCGGCAGCGTGCCGTCGGCGCGACTCTTGGTCGTCGGAGCCGGACGCGGCCTGGAGCCGCTCCGGCAGCTCGCCGCCGAGCTCGGCTTGACCGAGGCGACTACGTTCACCGGCTTCGTCGATGAAGCCGCGAAGGTGCGGTACATCCAGCAGGCGACCGTCGTAGTCAACACCTCGGAGAAGGAAGGTTGGGGCCTGACGGTGCTGGAAGCGAACGCGTGCGGTGTTCCGACGATTGCGAGCGACGTTCCCGGGCTGCGGGATGCAGTGCTGCAGAATGAAACCGGAGTGCTGGTTCCACATGGCGACCTCGAACGCTTGAGTACAGCGATCACGGCGGTGCTCTCGTCTGATACGGAGCGCCAACGTCTTGCGGCCGGGGCGCGCGCGTGGGCGTTGCAGTTTTCATGGGAGCGCAGCTCGAAGCACGTGATGGATCTCATCGAAGCGACTTGTGAGAGCCCGCGTTGGACCGATGTCATTCGTTCGCTCGACATGTGGCAGCCCTTGACAGATCCCACCGCCACACCGGTGCGACGCGAGGCGATCGGATGAGGGAGGTAGATTCGCCACCCGGCCGGACAACGTTGATGCCGTACTGGGACCGCGTCGCCAGCCGCTACGCCGCGGCGGATCCGCTCGGCGCCGTCTGCTATCCCGCGGCCCCGCCATGGTTCAACCGCTTCTACGCGTATTTCCAGTTGCTCGCCGTGGAGCGGCTTCTCGCCGGGCACACGTTTGCGGGTATCCAAGCACTCGACGTCGGCTGCGGCAGCGGCCGCTGGTGTCGATGGATGACGGCGAAGGGTGCGCATGTCACCGGAGTCGATCCCACCGCGGCGATGCTGGAGGCTGCCCGCAAGCTCTCTACCGGAGTGAGGTTCGAGCCGATGTCGGCGACCGAGCTGGCCTTCCCGCCCGAGAGCTTCGATCTGGTGACGGCGATCACCGTCATTCAGCATCTCGAGTCGGCCGAGCAGGAACGCGCGGCGGCGGCGATGGTCCGTGTGCTGCGGCCGGGTGGCACGTTGTTCGTGTTCGATCTGATCGATCGACGCGATCCCGGTCGAATCGTCTTTCCGCGAGCGCCGGAGGAATGGATTGCGCTATACCGTGGCCTCGGGCTGGAGCTCGTGCGCTGGGAGGGGCAGGAGTTCGTTCCATTGATCCGCGCCCTGATGGGATTGCTGAGCCTGCGCAGGAAGAAGGAGGCAAGCACCGCGGAGGTGAGTGCGCCCTCGATGCTCGAACAGGTCGGCCGGCGACAATGGATGTTTCTGCCGCTGTGGCCGATCATCCAGGTTTCGTACCCGCTCGAGGTTCTGTGCGAGCGGACGCTGCCGGCGGCGTCTGCACGGCACGGCTGCTTCTTGTTCCGCAAACCGTTGGGACCTGATGGACCACGGACGCCGTAGGCGCAGGGCTTGTCCCTGCCCGGAGCTGTGCGAGACAGAGATGTGCGCCGATCATCAGACAAGCCCTGGGCGACCACAAGGGTCGCCCCTACGTCAGGAGATCCACCCAGGGCGTTTACTATGAAGCGACGACATTGGATCGGGCTCATCCCGCTCCTCTTTGGTGCTTGGTTGTTTGGAGGCATGGCTCCGTATGGCATTCACGTGGGTGAAGACGGTGACCTGCTGTATCAAATGTTCGCCACGTACAAGGGCAAGATGCCGTACGTGGATTTCTCCACCGGTTACACACCGCTCTACTTCTACTGGCACGCGTTCCTGTTCCGACTGTTCGGTGTCGACGCGTTGGTGACGCGCGTCAGCGTCGCGGTAGCGAACACGGCGACCTTGTACTTGCTCTACGCGCTGGCGGCGCGCCTGATGCGACCGACGCTGGCGCTGATTGCGCCTATCGTCTTCATCGGCAGTCTGTTGGCGTTTCCTGGCGATTTCGTCACGTTCAACGTACCGTACCCCGCCTGGTACAACATCGCGCTCTGGCTGGGGACTCTGAGCGCAACGCTGACCTACGTCGATCGCGGCCACACCCGATGGCTGGCGCTTGCCGGTGCGCTGGCGGGCATCAGCTTCGCGATCAAACCGAATATCGGCCTGTTCAACATCGCGGCGCTCAGTTTCTTCGTCGTCTGGTGGTGTTCGGCAGCGCGCGAAAGCTTCGTCAGCCGATGGTGTTGGTGGGGGTTGGCGCTGGCGACCGCTGGTGGGATCGTCGGCGTGTTCTGGGCGCGCTTGGGTGCGCGCGAATTCGAGCTCTTTCCGTTGCCGTTGTTGGCGCTCGCTGCGGTTCTTGTGACTGCGGCGCAGTTTGGACCCGGCCGCCCGGGATTTCTCCGCGCGGCGGCGATGCTTCTCGGCGGTTTCGTTGTGACGACGGTTCCCTGGTTGGCTTACTTCCTGATTCGACTTGGTCCCGAGCTGTTTGCCAGCGATGTATTGCTGATCGGTTCGTCGTACGAGCTGTTCTTTTTCATTCCACATAGGCCGCTATGGGGGCCCTGGGACAAAGGCGTGCTCTTCATTGCTCTGTCGGCGGCGGTCGTGCCCTTTGCCGTGCGGCGGAAGCTGATTGCCTGGTGGCTGCCATTTGCCGGCGCGCTCCTCGGCGGCATCGCGTTGACGCTGTACGTCGTCCTCTTCGCGCCGATGACCGAAGGGTTCCAAGCGGCAGTGGCGTCGCGCATACAGGATCTTTCGTTCTGGTTCTTCCAGATCGTTGAGTGGGCAGGGATCGCGGTAATTGCGTTGGCGCTCTTGCGCAACCCGCAACGGCGTTCGCGCTTTCTCGCTGCGTTGGTATTGCTGACCCTCTCCGCTGCTGCCTTGAGCCTCGGCATGTACCCGCGCTCGGACTTCATGCACTTGATCATCTCCGCACCGGCGGCGATCATTCTCGGCACGGTGCTGCTGAGCCGGCTGATCCGCTGGTGGGAAGCGACCTACGCCTTCTCCGCGTTCTGGCGGCGCGCAGCGACGGCAATTCTCGTTGGTCCTGTGATCCTCACCGCGTGCGTCATGTCGACGAAAACGATGGTGTTGGCGACGCGACTTTACGCTCACTACGTTGGCGTCGCGAAGTCGGAGCTCGCGCACATGAACTTGCCGCGTGCATCCTTGATCATGGAGCCGGGTGCCGACCGGCGGTTCGCGTCGCTGCACAACGCCGCACGCTACATCGAACAACACACTCGGCCGGATGAGTATGTGTTGCCGTTTCCGAACCTGAACCTGCTGTGCTTTCTTGCCGGACGACTCAACCCGGCGCGCAAGGGATATTTTCATCCGGGATATCCCGATCATCCCACCGAAGCCGAGATCGTGACGAATCTGCGGCAGCAGGTGCCGAAGCTGGTTGTGAGTCTACACGACCACGAGCTCTTTCTGACGACGGCGCCGCTGTACTATTTTCTCCTGCGCGATTTCGTGCAGGCGCATTTCACCTTCGACGATCGAGTCGGCCCGTATGACATGCTGCTGCGGCGCGGCACCCTTCCGCCAGCCGCGCGTCAGATCGCCGATGAGGCGCCCTTGGACCCGACGCTCCTCCGGGATCTGGATGATCCGGATCTTTTCGTGCAGGCTGCCGCGGTGTTTCGCGTCCGTGCCGGGCGTGATCCGCGCGCCGCCGCGGCTCTGGCGCAACGCGCTCTCGATCCGAGCGCGCCGAATCGGTTGCTCATGTTGCGCGTGGTTACCGAGTTCGGCGACGAAAGGTCGGTTCCCGCATTGGTGGCGATTGCCAAGCGGGGATTGAACACGGACGCCGGACAGCAAGCGGCGACGGCGGTGTTTTTCATCGTCGGACGCTCGATTCTCGAAGACTACTGGTTCACTCCACAGGCCACACGCGCTCGCCTCGACGCTGTGCGCACTCAATTGGATGGCGAGACGTTCCGCGCCTGGTTGCGCAACCCCCGCGCCGACGGCCGCCTGCGATATGTGGCGATTTGGGGCGCGGGCGTTCTCAACGATCAGGAAGCCGTGCCGTACCTCCTGAAGATGCAGTCCAATGACCCGAACCTGAGTCAGGTGGCGACGTTGGCGTTGGTGAAGCTGGGGCGCGCTCGAGAGTGTGTCGAAGGGCTCATCGCCGGCCTTGACCAGGACGACACGCATCTTCCCAGCTTGCTGATCGATTTGTATCGCCGTAACCCCGACGCCGTACGTCCGGCGATCCGTGATGGCCTTGTCGGCGGCACGGCGAAACAACGAGAGGTTCTGGCATACGTGACCGCAGTACTGAACGATCCGAGCCTCACGGCGGCGCTGGCTGATCTGCGAGAGGACAGCAGCGATCGGGTTCGCGCCGCGGCTGCGTGGGCACTGGTGAGCCTGGATGGAAAACCGATGGACGCATCTCTCGCCGGAGGAGGCGAGCAGCAGGTCGAGGCCACGGCTTCCGCGGGCACCATGTCGAAATGAAGCGGATTGCCTTAGTAGTGGGGTTGGTCTTGTGCGTCATGGCCATGGCCGTCGCATGGGTTCGGTGGACGGCGCCGAGCCGGCGAAACGTGGTCCTCATCACCATCGATACCCAGCGCGCGGATCGCATCTCGGCATACGGCTACACCGAGCACCAAACGCCCAACCTCGATCGTCTCGCCAAGGAGGGAGTGCTCTTCGAGAATGCCTTCTGCGACGTCACCTGGACGACGCCGTCCATGGCTTCGGTGATGACCGGCCGCTACGCGACCGTGCACGGTTTGCGGACTAGCTATCAGCGCCTCTCTCCCAAGGCGACGACACTGGCGGAAACGTTGCACGAGCAGGGCAGGGCGACGGCGGCCATTCTCGGATCGTTTCCCCTCGACTCCATGTTCGGGCTCGATCAAGGGTTCGACCTGTACGACGACCGTTTCTCGCTGCCGTTGCTCGTCATGGAGACTCCGCTGCCTACCCCGGCCCCCACCGGCGAGCTCGGACGGATGCGTCAGAAGTTGTTCGACAGGGCGATCAACGACGCGTATCGGCCCGACAATGAAGTGAGCGACCGCGTCATACGCTGGCTGCGCGAGGAGCGGCGCGATCCCTTCTTCCTCTGGGCGCACTATCTCGGGCCGCACGAGAAGCCGCAGCCGGGTACCGACGAGGCGGAAAGGAAACGCCGTCAACTCGCCCAGTACGATCCCGATACGGTGATCGCGGATGCGCAGGTCGGCCGAGTGCTGGACACACTCGACGAGCTGGGGCTGACGGAAGAAACCTTGGTGATCGTGCACGCGGACCATGGCCAGAGTCTGACGGAACATTCCTACTTCGGCCACGGACGCTACCTGTACGATCCGGTGCAGCGCATCCCGATGATCATGCGTCTGCCCGGAGTCATTCCGGCTGGGGCGCGGGTCACACGCATGGTGCGCAACATCGACATCTTCCCAACCGTGCTGGCCGCCACCGGGATTCCGCCCACGATGCCTCTCGATGGGATCGATCTGCTTCCGGTGGTCACCGGTGAAGACTTCGGCGGACCCGAGGAAATGTACATCGAGACGTATCTCTCGACGTTGCAGCTCTTCGTCGAGCTCGTCGCCGGTGCCAAAAAGATCCCGCTCGGATTTCGTCGCTTGGGGATGCGAACCGCGGACTGGAAATTTGTCATCAGTGATCCGTACGAGATTATGGACATCGACAATCCGCGTCCGGTCACCGATGAGATGCGCAAGCAATTCTATTACGAGGAATTGTTCGATCTGCGGACCGACCCGGGCGAGAACCATGACGTCATCGACGAGAACCGCGAACTGGCGGCCAGATTTCTCGAGCGTGTCTGGGAGTTTCAGCAGCTGGCAGGACCGCAGCAGAGTGAGGAACGAGGGCTGACGGAGGGCCAACGCGAACGCCTCCGAAGTCTGGGCTACATGCTCGAGTAAACGTCTCGCACGGTCAGCTCTGACGGTCGAGCCGAGAGCCGGTTGTCGGGCGGTCTGCCAGGAGAAGTATGCGCGATCGTCGCTTCTACCCCGAGATATTCCTGGTCTCCATGGCCGCCATCCTGCTGGAGATCGGATACACTCGTGTCTTCTCGTACAAGCTGCTTTACTACTTCACGTATCTGATCATCGGAATTTGTGTGCTCGGTCTCGGGGCCGGCGGCGTATTCGTCGTGATCTTGCCACGACTGCGCCGGGCGTCGCTCGAGCGACTTGTACCGGTCTGCTGCGGCCTCGCAAGCGCCGCGGTGCTGATTGGCTATTTCGTGATTGCGAACACCCAGCTGAACGCCTTCCTCCTGAGCCATAGCGCCGCCGAGGTCCGCAAGTTGACACTCATCTGCTCGCTTCTCTATGCGCCGTTCTTGCTCGTAGGGATTATTGTTACTCGCATCCTCAGCTCCGATCCGGGCCACGTCAACAAGTTGTACGGGGCCGATCTCCTCGGCGCAGCGTTGGGCTGCGCCGTGTGTGTGCCGCTGCTCTACATGCTCACCCCACCGGGCACCGTGTGGTTCAGCGGCCTGGTCCTTGCCGTCGCCAGCCTGCCTCTCGCCATCCGCCACAATCGCGGCGCGTTGCTCATCTCGGTTCCCGTCGGGATCGCGCTGCTGGTCGGTGTGCTCATGCCGACGTCGCTGCCGGACCCGATTCCGGATTCGGACAAGACGATGAGCCCACAGAGACGGGAGGATCTACAGGTCTTATTCTCGTCATGGAGCCCGGTTTTCCGGATCGACATGACGGACTACCCGGCGCTTTTCGGACGGACTCACATCATCAACCATGACGGCATGATCGGCTCGACGTTGCAGCGTTTCGACGGCGATCTGAAGGCATTGGGCCGCTTCGAAACCGATCAGCGACAGCGTTATCAGCTCCATTCTTGCGACGATTCTGTCCATGATCGTCGGTTTCAAGATGATGCAGTTGATCGCCGTTGGCGTGTACGCGCTGGGCATCATCGCGTTGAGGCAAATCCCTGAACGTGTCTGACAAAGGCGGAAGTGCGAGGCGACACGGGGCCGGCCGCCACCGATGGCGGGCTCACGTCACGTTTCTTCTACTCTTGCTGTGCGGACTCGGTTGCGAGCGGGAAAGCCGCCGAGCCGATGTGATCCTGATCACCGTCGATACCCTGCGTGCCGACCATCTCGGCGCATACGGCTATTCCGAACCTACGTCACCCGCGATCGACGCGTTCGCGGCCGGCGCTACTCTCTACGAACAGGCGGTGGCGCAGGCGCCGCATACGCTGCCGTCGCTGTTGCAGATCATGACGTCGCGGTACCGCCACGGTCTGGAAATTGCGGCCGCCGAGGTAACGCTAGCGGAGATCCTGCGCCGGCAGGGTTATCAAACGGCGGCCGTCGTCGACAACGCGCTGCTGGAACTCTCTCCAACTGCGCGCGGGTTGATGAACGGCTTCGACACCTTTTACCGGAACGGGATACTTGATCCCGACGCCGAGCAGCAGCATTGGAAGACGAAGACGCCGGCCGACTGCATCACCGCTCAAGGTATCCGTTGGCTGAGGAAGCGCGATCCCGACCGCCCATTCTTCTTATGGCTCCACTTCTTCGATCCACACGATCCGTATCTGCCGCCGTTTGCGGATGATCTCGAGAGTCTCTCACGCAAGAGCGATAGCGAGTTTACCGGCGACATCCGCAATACCCTCCTATTTCGTGAGCCCAAGAGCGCGGCCGCCCAACACCTTCTCGAGCGTGATCGCCGGCATCTAGTCGCTTTGTACGACGCGGAGATCCGCTATCTGGATCAGTCGCTCGGTGAGCTGTTTGAATTCCTTCGCGAGGCTGACTTGTACGACGACAGCATGGTCATCCTGGGCGCGGACCACGGCGAGAGCTTCGGCGAGCACGGGCTGTGGATGCATGGCAACTCGCTCTACGCGGCTGAAGTTCACGTTCCTCTCGTCGTCAAGTTCCCGCAGCAGACAAGCGCGGCGCGCGGGCGAGTGCCGGTGCAAGCGATCGATATAGCGCCGACGATCATCGACGCGATCGAGATCCCGACGGGGGGAACGGTCTTCGACGGCATCAGCCTTCGAAGCCGCAAGTCCGAGCCTGCCTTCGCGTTCTGGGGGCCGTGGAAGTTGGTCCAGACCCAGGAATGGAAGCTGCTTCAGAACGGTGACAAGACCGAGCTCTTTCACATGAGCGACCGCGCCGAGGAGCGCGACCGTTCCGCCGATGAGCCTTCGGTCGTCGAAACTCTCCGCGCCGCAGCGACTGCAAAGCTGGCCAGCGTGGGTGTAGCAGAGCGTGACCTCGAGCCGCTTTCGTCCGACGCGATCGAACGCCTGCGGGCGCTAGGATACCTGCCGAAGTGACTTTGTCACTGCGCCAGGAGGTTTTCGGACTGGATCAGCGCGGCGAGATCTTGAGCGATGGTGGTATGACCATTGCCGGTCGGATGCGCGAAGTCGAATTTTGTAAAGTACTTTTCGAGCCCCCGTTCCTGGAGCTGGCGGCTGCTGTCGAGTAGCGGTACATGCATGTCCGCTGCCACGCGGCGAGCTACATCGTCGTACTGGCGATGCCGGGCCACCAAATCCTCGTAGCGTTGGTATCCCATCACCCAGAGCTTGGCCTTGTTCGACGTGATCTCTTGTGACGCCGGGGCAACTGGAGCAGTCATCAACAGCACCTTGGCGCCGGTAGCACGTGCCTCGAGGACGAAACGCCTGAGGTTGTCCTCATACTCGGACAGTGGGACGCGGACTTGAACCGGCGCGGGTTGGGCGGCTGGGTTTGCCGCGGGTGTCTTTGTTGCGCTGCTGGCGGCGACTCGCATGACCGCCGCTCGCAGGCGGATCAACAGTTGGAAGATGCGCGTGTCCAGCAACTCGTCTTGCAGCCACCGGGCGATGGCATTTCGCGGCTCGGGAGCCGCAACGTAGTTGGGGTCGATTCGCAGGTGGTCATTGACGCCGTAACGGATGGTGATCAGATCGGGGTGCCAATAGCGCACGTCGTGCTTGAGAAGGCGCAATCCTTGTAGCGTTGAGTATCCAATGACGCCCGCGTTGATGACCTCGATCGCTTGGCGCTTCTTGTCCTTGTTCAGAATTCTCTGCAGCTCGGTGCTGTAGGTCGGCGAGTAGGTAAAGTTGATACCGCCGTGATGGACCATTCCGAAAGTCGATGAGTCCCCCATGCATACGATGCGCTGCATGCGCGGCGGTTTCTCGTCGTGGAAGTTGTTGCCGCGAAAACCGCGCTCGTTGAGGAACTCGTCGGTACCCGAGAGACGAGCGAACGGCCGTCCGCGCCAATACAGGACCGGGTCGGACGTCAGAAGCCGCCACATGCCGTCGCTATTCTCGTCGTATTGATCCTTGAACAGCGTCGGGAAGAGCAGTTGATCGACGTGAGTCCAGCGAAGCGTCAGTTCGGGTATGCAGAGTAGGATCGCGACGAAGATGGCGCTGTACGCCAGCCGCTTCCACACCGGCAAGCGCGTGGTCTGTGGCGACGGAGCTGTAGTCATCGTTCACGACTAACGGGGCGCCGCCTCAAACCGGACTTGCATACTTGGCTGGATAACATCGGCGAAGCAGAAAGCAAAGCGGCGTCAAAGGGAACGATCGCCGCTCGAGTATGCGACTTGCCCGCTTGACGATCGCGGAGATTGCCAATTATGTGGCCGCGATGCGCGCGGTCACCCTCATCTGTCTTCGACGGTGCGTGCTTCTTTCGGCGCTGGCCTTTGCCTGTGTGCAGCCGCCGTCCGACGAGATGACACTTCGTCCTGTGGACATGAAGCCGTACGGGCCGCACATAAATGCTGCGAACGGTGGGGTCGCCTTTTGGGGCAACGGAACGATGCGTACCGACGTGCCCCTGAAGCAAGGCCCGGTCACGATCACCATTCAGGGGCGTGGAAAATCCGTTGACGGCGAAGTGCCGCGACTGACCGTTACCTTGGGGCGCCGGCGCTTGGGCGATATCCGCATCGATTCGTTGTCGGTGCAGGACTTCACGATTCAAGCGGCGGTAGAGGAAGCAGGGATGACGTCGCTTCACTTCGCCTATACGAACTACCGGCGGAAGGCGGATCCGCGCGACGGTAGCATGCTGTACATCGAAGCGGTGCGAGTCACGACGGGTACGCTTTCTCCCTCTCCAACTCAGGCGAATCCAGAGGGAACGCATGCCGCCGACGAGTCCTAGCGCGGGCGGCGCGAATGCGGTTCGGAGATGTCGACAGCGATAGCGCATCGGTGGCAAACATGAGTTTAATGCTCGCTTTTTACCCCGGGGCGCTGGCTTAGCCGGATGCGCAGAGCGCTTCCTTTGCTGCTCAAGGCGGGCGTCTCCGCCGGCGTCGTCGCCTTCATCATCACCCGCATCGATCTCGGGGCGTTGTTCGGCAGCGTGCGTTCGATCGGGTTCGCGTCGATCGTGGCCGCGATCGGCATTTCCTTTCTGCAGAACATTCTGTGCACCTACCGCTGGATCTGGATTCAGGGTGCTGTCAGCCGGCGCTTCGAGTTCTGGCCCGGATTGCGCACCAACTACGCTGCCCTCTGTATCGGACAGTGTCTGCCTTCGTTTGTCGGCGGCGACGCGTACCGAATGTACTGGCTCTATACTTTAGGTCACCCCGCGGCGCAGGCCGTCCGAGGTGTCGTGATCGACCGGGTCAGCGCGTTTCTGGCGCTCATTCTGATGCTCGGGGTCTCGGTGCCGTGGCTGTTGATGCGGTTCGATGACACAGCGGCACTGGGTGCGATGTGGACCATACTCCTTGCCGGCCTCGGCGGATGTGTCCTGGTGTTCAGCGCCGATCTCGTGCCGCAGGAGTGGCGCCGCTGGCGTTTGCTGGTGGAGCTGGCGACGCTGGCATCGACCGCCCGCAAGGTGCTGCTGAGCCCGGGACAGGGTTTGCGAGTGGTGGGCGTCTCGGTAGCGATACACACGCTGACAGCCTTGGCGATGCTCCTGTTTTCTCGCGATATGGAATTGCCGTTGCTGTTCCTCGACTGCTTCGCGGTGATCCCGCTGCTGATGCTGATTGCGGCCATGCCGATCTCAATCGCCGGCTGGGGGGTGCGCGAGGGCGTCATGGTCGCCGCGCTATCGCTGCTCGGTATCGAAGCGTCGCAAGCCGTGGCCGTCGCGCTCCTGCTCGGCTGCATGGCGCTGTTCAGCGGCGTACTCGGAGTGCTGCCGCTCGCGTTCGGACCCATAAGGTTGTCCTCCGTGCGTCTCCCGGCTGAGGCGAGCTCGCATTGATCCGACAAGACGATGGACGCGGATCGACGCCGATGAACGGCCGGCTTGGACGAGCAGGGGCCCTGGCGGCTTTTGCGTGCGGCGCTCTGCTGGCCGCCGCGTGCAAGACTCCTCCGCCACCTCCGACACCGGGATCGGTCAATGTGCTCCTCGTCACCGTCGACACTCTGCGTCCGGACAGGTTGTCTTGTTACGGGTACAAGGGCAGGGCGACGCCGAACATCGATAGGCTGGCGGCGGCGGGCGTCCTTTTCGAAAATGCGTACTGCGATGTGCCGTGGACCACGCCGTCAATGGCATCGGTCCACACCGGCTTGTACGCGATCCACCACGGACTCAAGTCGTCGTTTCAACAACTCGATGATGCCAACGTGACGTTGGCCGAGGTGCTGAAGTCGAAGGGATACACCACCGCCGCGTTCATCGGCTCGTTTCCGGTCGATTCCTCGTTCAAGTTCAACCAGGGCTTCGATGTGTTCGACGAAGAGTTCGACACGCCGAGCGTCGTCGACCAGGACGGAAAACCGAAGGAGCGTATTCGGCCCGAGTTTCATGAAAGCCTCGAGGATCAACGCCTGTTCCAGTTTCGCAAGGCCCACGCCGATGCGTTTCGAGAAGACACCAAGGTCTCGGATGCAAGTATCGAGTGGTTGAAGCAGAAGCCAAAGCGGCCGTTTTTCTTATGGGTGCACTACTTCGGCCCACATGAACGGCACGATGCACGGCTGTCATTCATGGACGCCAACGCGAAGATGGTCGACGAGTACGATCCGCTGCTTGCGAAAAGCGACGTCGCCGTCGGCCGTCTCCTCGACGCGCTCGCTGAATTTGGGCTGGACGCGAATACACTCGTCATCCTCCACGCGGATCACGGCCAAAGTCTCGGGGAGCAGTACTACTTCGGGCACGGTGTGTTTCTGTACGATGCGACGCTCCGCATTCCGCTGTTGATACGATTTCCGGGCCAGATCGATGCCGGGACACGCGTATCGACCATGGCGAGGAATGTCGACATTCTGCCGACGGTGCTCGAGCTCGCCGGATATGGGGCGCCGGACGGATTGGATGGACGCTCGCTCGTAGCCGCCCTGCGTGGTCGTGACAATACGAACGATAGGGTGGCGATGTACTGCGAGACGTATCTGTCGGCGACGGAAGGTTTCGCCGAGGAGGTACGGGTTGACGGCAAGCCGCTTCGTGTTGGCTTCGTTCGACGCGGAGTGCGTACGCCGGATTGGCTATACGTGGTCAACGAGCCGGCGCCATTCATCGACTACTCGAATCCGCCGCCGGTGCCCGCTTCCGTCGTCAGCGGCTACCGAAAAGAGGAGCTGTTCGACATGAGAAACGATCCAGCTCAAGCGGCGAACATTATCGGCAACCAACCGGCGGCGGCAGCGGGGCTACGCCGCAAGCTCGCAGCCTATCTGGAAACGAGTCGCCCCCCGAGCGCCCATCGCGAGCTCGACGCCGCCGCCAAGGAGCGCCTGCGCAGTCTCGGGTACATGGAGTGAGGCGTGAAACGTGAAGCGTCGGAGACCAGTAGGCAGCACGGTATGCTTCACGCTTCACGAGATACGCTTCGCGTCTCCCTCCGCCCTTGGTTGACTTGAGCTTGCCGCCTGACGCATAGACTGTGCGGCGTGAGCCAATCGTTTAGCGTTTTGCTGCGTCGCGTTGCGCTGGTCGCGCTCGGGTTCCTACTGTTCCTCGGGCTCGTCGAAGGAGCACTGCGAATCGGCGCGCTGTTCGTCGGTCGCGGGCTGGTGGAGCGACCCTCGTGGTCGGGAAAGTGGCGCGTGCTCAGTTTGGGAGACTCGAACACCTACGGTCTGTATCTCGACAAGACGCAAGCGTACCCCATGGTCTTCGAACGGCTTTGGAACGCGCAGGCAGGCTCGCAGGCTGGAGTGGAGGTGCTGAATCTGGCGTTCCCCGGGACCAACTCCTCAAAGGTGGTCAAGGAGTTCCGCCGTATGCTGCGCACCTTCCGCCCGGATGTCGTTACCGTCATGGTCGGCGCCAACGACTTTTGGACGATGCGGGTAACGGCAGATGAATCGCCCGACTGGACCGAGCGCCTTGGTGCCGCGCTCTGGCGGCGCTCGCGCGCCTATCGGTTATTCTACATCGCCATGCGAGGCCTGGACGTCCGACAACTCGATGTGACGAGAGAACGCTCGCCGACGTTTGCGGAAGAACACGGCAGCGCACGTTTTGGTGATCAGGAGTTCGACCTGGGATGGAGAAAGGTGCCCGCAGGCGGTGTTGGCGGAGGCGAGCCGACTGTTGAGATCAGGAACAACCTCGTGAAGCTAGCCGCGGATGCGGCGGACTTCGGCACGAAACTGGTGTTTCTGACGTACGCCGCAGACAGCCACTTCTACTTCTTGGCCAACAACGCGATTCGCGCCGCTGCAGTGGCCACACATACGCCGCTGATCGAGGTAGCCGCGGTATTGAAGAAGACCTGTTCCATTCCGGAAGGTGCCGACGCCCTCAAGGGCCCGTTCGCCACTTGTCCGGAGCTCTTTCCCGACCAGCACCCAACCGCGCTTGGCAACGAGCGCGTGGCGAGTATCCTGGTCGATCAACTTGGCCCGGTGCTGCAATGATCCTGGTGACGGGCGGCGCCGGTTACGTCGGCAGTCTTCTCGTTCCCGAGCTTCTTTCTCTCGGCCACAAGGTGCGCGTTGTCGATACATTGTGGTTTGGCAATTCCTTGCAACCCCATCCGCGGCTCGATGTGATTCAAGCCGACGTCCGAGAGTGTGATCCGACCTGGCTCACCGGCGTCGACTCCGTCATCCATCTCGCCGGTCTATCGAACGACCCGACAGCGGATTTCAGCCCGCGTCTGAACTCTGAAAGCAACGTCATAGCGACACGCCAGCTTGCCGAGTTGGTGGCGCGGAGCGCTGCCGCCGAGCGGCGCCAGATCCGCTTCCTGTTCGCTTCGTCGTGTTCGGTCTACTACACGTCCGCACCCGAGAAGCAGGTCGACATCCGCGCCAAGACCGAGGATATGCCCGTCGCGCCGACCGCCAACTACAGCAAGGCAAAGCGCCTCGCCGAGATCGAGCTGCTGAAAGTTGCCGGCGCCTGCCCCGATCTCTGTCCGATCATCCTGCGCAAGGGCACCTTGTTCGGTCTGGCGCCGCGCATGCGTTTCGATCTGGTGGTCAACATCTTCACGCTCGATGCCTGGCGCAAGCGCCAACTGACAGTGTACGGCAGCGGCGAAGCCTGGCGGCCGCTACTGCACGTGCGCGAAGCCGTCGATGCGTACGTCTATTGTCTCACCGCTCCGGCGGAAAAGGTCGGCGGACAGATCTTCAATGTCCTGCACAAGAACTACCGCGTTCTCGAGCTGGCGCACTGGGTGACGGAGATCCTGGAGGAACACCGCGGCGTCGCCGTGCAAGTGAAGCGCGACCGCTCGGTGCGCGGCGGCGAGCGCAGCTACTACGTCGTCGGCGACAAGATCGAGCAGGGGCTCGGCTTCAAGGCCGAGCGCGGTGCGACGCAGGCGGTCTTGGCGATCTGGGATGCGCTCGAAGCCGGGCAGTTCGGTGCGGCGCCGCAGGAGGACGCGCGTTATTTCAATATTCGCTGGTTGCATCAGAACCAACCCGAGGAGGCCGCTGTTGACGGCGTGGTTACGCAGCAGACGACGGATTGAAACCCCCTCTCCGGCTCTCCCCCGTTGCCGGAAGTGGCAACAGGGGAGAGGGCCTTTTGGTGGATTTCCCTCCCCCGTTGCCAAGTCCGGGGCTTTGCCCGGTAATTCGAGAACTCGTCGTCGAACGCCGCCGCGAACTCAACCCCCAAACCCCCTTCTCTTGGAAAGAGAAGGGGGCTTAAAGGAAATCATT
>Ga0187892_10006137_pt1 | contig 18155 bp, 15 predicted proteins | sample MA1701073metaG_FD_139345 | JGI IMG/M metagenome (GOLD analysis project Ga0187892, IMG submission 139345) | Bio-ooze microbial communities from a basaltic lava cave in the Kipuka Kanohina Cave System on the Island of Hawaii, USA - MA170107-3 metaG ... | reverse complement strand
GTCCTGGGCCAGCGCGGGGTCCGATTCATCGGGCCGGAAGAGGGGTTGCTGGCATGCGGCTACGAGGGCATCGGGCGGCTCTGGGACGTGGACGGCATCCTCGCCGAGATCGAGAAACTCCTGGCGAAGAAACGACGTCGCTGAACATGCGATTCCTGATCACCGCCGGTCCCACCCGCGAACATTTCGATCCCGTCCGGTTCCTCTCGAATCCCTCGACGGGGAAAATGGGGTTCGCACTCGCCGAAGTGGCGCGGCGGTACTCACCCGACGTGTCCCTGATCAACGGCCCGACCCATCTCAAGCCGCCACGCGGAGTGCGTTCGATTGCCGTCGTGTCTGCGCGGGACATGTTCGCCGCCGTGAAGCGGGCCGCGCGCTCTGCCGACATCATCATCCAGTCCGCCGCCGTCAGCGACTATCGCCCGGCCCGCGCTTCCGCGCGCAAACAGAAGAAGACAAATGCGGCCCTGCGCATCGCTCTCGTCCCGAACCCGGACATCGCCGTCTGGGTGGGGAAACACAAAAGGCGCGGCCAGGTGCTCGTAGGGTTTGCCGCGGAGACCCACGATTTGCTCCGTTTCGCCAAGGGAAAGCTCGAACGCAAGAACCTCGATCTGATCGTCGCCAACGACGTTTCGGCGCGCGATGCCGGCTTTGCGGCGGACACGAATCGCGTTATCCTCCTCTGGCGCGACGGCAAAATGGAGCGTCTGCCCAAGGCCGGCAAGCGGCAGGTCGCGCGGTGGATACTGAACAGGATCGTCCGGTATGCCGAAATGGTTCACAAGAAAGTTTAGGCGTCCCTTCCGGGCGCCGACTGTGGACGAACAGGAACGGCAAGCCTGGCGCATCCTGTTCATGGAACGCAGCATCATGGCGCCGGTCAAGATCGCCCTGATCATCTTCTCGCTGACGTTCCTGCGCGAGATGAACAAATCGCTCACGGAAGGGTTCGAGGACTACGTTCGGATGGCGCCGCTGCTGCGGGACCAACTCGCGCTCTACAGCGTGGGCAACCTGATCTTCCTGTTGATCCTGATCCGCCCGAGCCGCCTGACGTTCAGCGGCATGCGCTGGTGCGCGTTTTTCCTGGCGAACCTCGACAATCTGTTTCTCAGCGGACTGATCTACTTTACCGGCGGCCAGGAGAGCGTGCTCTATTGGATTTACTGCGGGCTGATCGTCCGCAACGCCATCGACTTTCCGCAGGCGTACCAGCAGGCGGCGATCAACTTCAGCGTCTGCCTTTTTTACACGCTGGCCATCTTCCTCTCGGAGGAGACGTTCGATTTCCTGAACACGGAGCTCTACGCGCTTCGCATCTCCGTGCTGGTCCTCGTCGGGACCTGTTGCTGGGGCGTGGCCTTGCTCAGCGAATGGCAAAAGCGCCGCGAAGCGGAAACGCGCGAATACCTGTTGCGCTCCGAGAAGTTGACGACCGTGGGCAAGCTCGCCGCCGAGATCGCCCATCAGCTCAAGAACCCGCTCGGCATCATCAACAACGCGGCGTTCGTGCTCCAACGCTACGCCAAGACCGCCAAGGAAATGACCGACGAAACGCGCCAGCAACTCCAGATCATCCGCGACGAAGTCAACCGGTCGGACCGGATCATCTCGGAGTTGATGGACTACTCGCGTCTGTCCGAGATCCGGATCGAGCGCATTGAGATGAACGACGTGATCGACGGGGCATTGGAACGCTGTTTTCCCCACGCGCAGGCGCCGGACCTCAAGATCAAACGCCGGTTTACCGACAGCCTTCCGCCGTTGTTCGTGCAACGCTATCAACTCGAGGAGTGTTTCGTGAACCTGTTCCGCAACGCCATCGATGCGATGCCGCTCGGCGGCGAGATCACCGTGACCACCAGCTACCGGCCGCCGCGATTCATCCAGGTCGAGGTCGAGGACACCGGCATCGGCATTCCCAAGGAAAAACTCGCGCGGGTGTTCGAGCCGTTCTACACCACCAAGGAGGGCGGCAGCGGAATGGGGCTTCCCATTGTCAAACACGTCGTGGAGACGTATGGTGGCACGGTGGAGGTCAGCAGCCGGGAAGGAAAGGGGACGAAGTTCGTCTTGTCTTTTCCGATACGCACCGAAAAATCCTCCCCGCGCTACGAAAGCGACATCTGACAGACGCACAACACCGGTATGAGCAAGCAAAACATCCTGGTCGTCGATGACGAGAAGAACATGCTCCGCTCGTTGCAGAACGTCCTCGACGCGGAAGGTTGGGGCGTGCTGGTCGCCGAATCCGGCACCAAGGCCCTGAAAGTCCTGCTGGAAACCCCGGTGTCGTTGATCATCTCCGACGCGCGCATGCCGGAGATGGACGGCTTCCAGTTGCTCGAAGCAGTCAAGAAAAGGTTCCCCGCGCTGCCGTTCATCATGGTCACCGCGTACGCGACGCCGCAACTCGCGGTGAAAGCGATCAAGGCCGGTGCGCGCGACTACCTGGCCAAACCGTTCGATCCCGAGGAGTTGATCCACGTCGTCGAGAACACGCTCCAGCGCGAGCGCCTGCTCGAAGAGAACCGCCAGCTCAAGAGCGAGAGGGCGGTCGTCAACCGGGTCGAGGACATCATCGGGTCGAGCCAGCAAATGCAGCGCGTTCGGGAGTTGATCACGACCGTCGCGCCAACCAACTCCACCGTTTTGATCCTGGGCGAGAGCGGGACCGGCAAGGAACTGGTGGCCGGCGCGCTCCACTCGCACAGCGCCCGCGGCGAGAAGCCGTTCGTGCGGGTCAACTGCGCCGCCGTGCCGGAGAACCTGTTGGAGAGCGAGTTCTTTGGACACGAAAAGGGTGCGTTTACCGGCGCCGACCGCCAGCGGCGTGGACGGTTCGAGGACGCCGACGGCGGGACGATCCTATTGGACGAGATCGGCGACATGAGCCGTCCGCTGCAATCGAAGATGCTGCGCGTGCTGGAAGACGGCACGTTCACGCGCGTGGGCGGAAACGACCAGATCAAGGTCAACGTCCGCATCCTGGCCGCGACGAACCGCGACATCAAGAAAGCCATCCAGGACAAGGAATTCCGCGAGGACCTGTTTCACCGGCTCAACGTCGTCCAGATCGCGCTCCCACCGTTGCGCGAACGACGAAGCGACATCGGCGAGCTGGCCAACAATTTCCTCCAGCAGAGCAACGTCTCGTTGAACAAGAGGGTCTTGCGCTTCAGCGACGAAGCGTTGCGCTTGATGGAATCCTACTCGTGGCCGGGCAACATCCGCGAACTCAAGAACGCCGTCGAGCGCGCGGTGATCGTCGAGAAGTCCAACGAAATCCAGGCGCAATCCCTGCCTCCGCTCGCCGCGCCCACCTCCGGCGAAAAGCTGGCGATCAATCTGGACGTCTCCCTCGAAGAAACCATCAACGGGATCGAGAGACAACTGATCGAGCAGGCGCTGCTGGAAAACCGGGGCAGCATGAACAAAGCCGCCGCCCGGCTGAAGATCAGCCGTCACGCGTTGCGTTACCGCATGCAGAAACTCGGGATGAGCGTGGATGAAGTGTTTGAAGGGGAGTGACGGAGATCACTGGAGTCGCTTTTGTGCAATGTGCAGATGAGAGCGATGGCTGACGGCTGATTGCAGACTGCTGATCGCCACGCAGTCACTTCATCCAACGGACGGGGGCACGACGTTTCTTCTGAAGTCGAGGACGTCTTGGCGCCGCCCGTGGTCGCTCAGTTCCGGCGTTGAGCACAAGTGAGGCTGGCAGCCCAGCCGGGTGGCCACCACCGCGGGGAAATGCGTCCGCTGTTGGTACCCTTGTGGGCGCGAACGGTAGTAGTTGATGTCGCCGCACGCCGTGCCGCGGCAACACGCGGCGAGACCGCCCTGATAATAGAGACGCTTCAAGCCGAGGAACGCGCGGTCCGTCATCTCGCGATAGCGGTCATCCAGTACACCCATCTCACGAAGCCGGTCGTGGCAATAGAGAATGCCGGCCGCGGCGGATGATTCGATGCGGGAGTCGTGTTCGTCGGCAACCAATCGCCACAAACCCCAATCGGGGTCCTGGAATTTCGCCAGCGCCGCGAACGTTCGCTGGATCGACGCGCGCATCGGTTCCGCGGACGCGGCTTTGCAGTCGAGCGCGAACAGCGCTTCGGTCATTGCGACCATCGGCCACAACTGCGCCCGGCTCCAGCACGCACCTTTGTCGTCGTTGCGCAAGTCCACCCAGTGGTGCCAGAGACCATCGGCGCGCTGGGTCTTCGAGATCGCAGTCCTGACGAGCCGGTCGGCAATCTCGGCGTACGAGCGATTACCGGTGTGGCGAGACAGCCAGTACAGCGCCGGGACGCCCTGCAGCGATTCGCCGTTGTAAAAAAGAACCCCCCGGCGATCGATCGTCGTGTCGCCGCGCTTCTCGAAGACATACTCCGCGTAGTACTTCGCCAGGCGCACGCCGGTATCGATCAGCGACTTGTCGCCGTTTTCCGTTCCGCGTTTCATCAGGACGTGGCCCATGTTTTCGAAACTGTTCACGGCCGCGCCCTCGACCGGGATTTCCTGGAAGCGGATGGGGTCTCGGAATGCTTCGTCCGCGGCCTCGCAGATACAGCTCGCGAGAGAATCGATCGCCTTCGACCATTCGTCGTCACCGAGCGAGCGCGATGCAGCCATCGCGACCAGAAACGTCGTCCAGGCAGGATCGCCCCAATCGCGCCAGGGGCCTTTGTGCGTGCGGGCCTTGGAGAGGAAGCTTTCCCGGCATTCGTTCAACATCTGCCGGGTGGACCGGCGTTCGAGCGTGCGCCGAAAGTCCGGGTCATATCGCGTGACGCCCGCCTCGAAGAGATAACTCACCGTGCTGTAGAAGTAGAGATCGCGTCCCCACGCCATGTGCAGATACGACGCTGTGCTGCTGGTGAAACCCGTCCGCGACGTTTGCGCCGCTGTCGGATAGTACTTGTCGAAACAAAGGAACCCGCCTGCTTTGTAATACGCGTCCAGGTCCTTGTCGTGCTTCGACTTCGTGGTTTCCGGGAACAGGCACGACTTGTACGCCGTCAACTCTCGCCTCGGTTTCGTGGGCACGGCCCAGTTGTCCTCCAGTTCGAACGGCATCCCGAGTTCCAGCAGTTGCGAGACGAGCGAGAGCAGGTTGCCATCCTGCGCGTTCTCCTCCGGCGCCAGGATTAGCAACTCGGGTTTGTAGTGATTGGAAAGCATGGGTTGCATTCTCGCGATCGGTTCAGATTCCGGCTAGAAAGAGTTTCCTGCCAGCGCGGGCTGGGGATGTAGTAGCGCCCGTCCCGGGCGCCTCGGTTGATGGCGCTTTGGTTGATGTGAAGGCACCCGTCTCGGGCGCATCACTCGATGTAGTAGCGCCCGTCCCGGGCGCCACCGTTCGGGGTTGCAGTGAGAACGAATGCGCCCGGGACGGGCGCTCCCACATCCTCCTCGACCAAAGCGCCGTGGGTTGCCATACTCACTCCGATGGACCATTTTCGCCGCCGGCCGCCGAGACTTTCCGTGATCTTCGCCAACTACGATCCGCCACTCTACTTCGTGACTTTTTGCACGATGTATCGGCAAAGAATCCTCGCCTGTGAAGCAGTGGACGCTTCGCTGCGCGAGTTTGGCGGACGGGGAGCGTCGGAAGGCAGAGCAGCGTCGGGCCGCTATGTAATCATGCCCGATCACGTGCATTTGTTTGTGAGAGGCGGCCAACGTTTCAACCTCGGGCTCTGGGTTCGCGCATTGAAACGGACGCTTGCCAACGCGATCAAGGCGTCGGGCACGCAAAATGTGGTAGCGCCCGTCTCGGGCGCCGAACCCCACGATATCGGGTCGCCCGGGACGGGCGAGTGTGCGCCCGGGACGGGTGAGTGTGCGCCCGGGACGGGCGCGACTACATCCTCGATCTGGCAGCCCGGGTTCTTCGATCATGTGATGAGAAACTCGGAAAGTTACGCCTCCAAGTGGCAGTACGTTCGAGAGAATCCCGTCCGTGCCGGCTTGGTCGAGCGGAGCGAAGATTGGCTGTACCAAGGTGAGATCGTGCTCATTGATCGAGTCTGAATGTAGTAGCGCCCGTCCCGGGCGCTTCGGTTGATGTAGCGCTTTCAGGGAAAAGACGGTGCGCCCGGGACGGGCGCTACTACATCTCCCCCGGCCGGGCTCACCGACGCGCTTTGAAACTCCGAACGCAGAACAGAAGTCCGGCCAATCCGAGCATCAAGCTCGATGGCTCGGGCAACAACGCCGGCGCGAACTGATCGATGCCAAAGCTGACGCCCGTCATCTGGATCGTGCCAAACGCCGGGCTCGCTCCCGCGCCGAAGTAAACCGCGCGAGTGGGATCGGGGCCCGGCAGGTTGCCGTAGTTCTGCGTGTGAGTGCCATAGACAGGCGCCACGAGCACGCCGTCCACGTAGAGATAAATCAGGTCCGAGCTTGTGCCGGTCGTGCCCGTCTTACGCAGCACGACGTTGAAGAAATCGTCGCCGGTCAACGGCGCGGTGTACGAGATGAACGGCGTGAAGCCGCCGTCCATGAGGAAAAAGTGCGCGTCGTTGCCCACCTTGGAAGCCCCGAGGCCCAGAAACCTCGACCCATCCTCGACCACCGCCGTGAACAGCGGACGCTCGCCGCCGCCCAGGTCCCCATAGCTCATGATGCGGACGCGGGCGCGAATTTCGTACTCGCTGGCAAAACTGATCTCGGCGGCGCTGAGGTTGTGCTGCCAGTAATGGCTGGGATCGTTGAACTCGGGGCCGTCCACGATGGTCAACAGCCGCCCGCTGGCCGTCGCCGAATCGCTGCCGTTGATGAACCCGAACAACGCGCCGTTATCCGTCCAGGGCGGGCTTGACGGGAACGTGCTGGGCGCCTGCTGGTAAATGTCGTAAATGAAGTTGGTGGCCGCGCCGGCCTGGCCGGTCATGCCGGCGAGGATCAGGCAAACGGCGAGTAGCGTGTTTCGTTTCATGGGTTGCTCCTTTTTATGACGAATTGCGACATGGGGATGGTTGCCCCGATTTATCTCTTGACGGCCATGATAGGAGGTTTTATGGGGCTTCCAAGCCACAAGGGGCTGGTAAAAAATCTTGCCGCTCGGAACTCCCGGCCATGAACAGTAAGGATTCAGGCGTGAAGCACGTCACGGACTCGACGCGAACCGGCCCGACCGGACTCCCTCCCAAGAGCCGTCTGGCGGAACGAGTCAGGGAAGCGATACGGGCGGAACTATTGCGCGGGCGTTGGGCCAAAACACTTCCGCCCGAACGCCATCTCGCCGAGGAATTCGGGGTCAGCCGTCCCTCGCTGCACCTGGCGTTGTGCGCGCTGCAGAAGGAAGGGTTGATCGAGACCGAGACACGTCAACCGTGGCGAGTGGTTCGTCGCGCCGGGCGCGCGCGCGTGGCGAAACGGCGCGCGGAAGTCCTGCTGCTGCGATTGAGCCGCCTCAAACACGATCTGGCGAGCGATGCGCTCTGGACGGACCGGCTGCGGCAGAAGTTGCACCGGATCGGACTCGGACTCACGCTGAGCGATCCGTTCGTCAAGGGGATGAAGGACCTCGATAAAACCCTGTCCGCGTTCGATGCCGAGAAGCGTCCGTCGTTTTACATCCTGGCTTCGGTGCCGCCGGCGGTGCATCGGTGGTTCCAGGTGCGCGGGCTGCCGGCGCTGATCTTCGGCACGCGCGCGTCGGAGATGACCCTGCCCATGGTCGATATCGAACACAACGTGACCGTTCGGCACGCGGTGGACTACCTGTTGCGGCGCGGGCATCGGCGGATCGGGCTGTTGAACTTGCCGCCGACGGGGATTGGCGCGACCTCGTTGACGGAGACCTTTCTCCGCCATTGCGCCGCGTGGTCGCGCGGCAAAGTCGAAGCGATCGTCGAGACGGCGGTCGAACGGCCGCTTGCGACGGAGGCGGCGGTTCGCCGCATGTTCACTCGAACTCGGCCTCCGACGGCGGTCTTGAGCGCGGACCTGGAAATCACGATCGGTCTGTACACGTTGCTAGCGCAACTGGGGTTTCGCATCCCGCAGGCGGTGTCGGTCATCGCGCTATTCTATTGGCCGATGCTGGATTTTCTGTGGCCTACTCCGACCTGCTACCGGTTCTCTTGGGACACCGTGGCCGGTCGGATGGCGCGCATCATCGAGAACCATCGCCGGCTGGGAGTGCTGCCGGACACGAGCACGAGCATGATCCCGTCGTTGCGCGAAGGCAAGAGCGTGGCGACGATTGATGGCGAAGGATGAAGGACAAACGAAACGAATGCCGGTGGCGGCAATATTATTTACCAACGTGGCTGCGTTTGAAACGGGCGCTCCTCTCGGAGAAGCTATTGTGACATGGCAGGCAGTCGCAGCGGCAACGCGTTTACGTTGATCGAGTTGTTGGTGGTTGTGGCCATCATTGCGATTCTCGCCTCGCTGCTGCTGCCGGCGCTCCGCAACGCGAAGGAGAAAGCGAAGGCCGCCCAGTGCGCCGGCAATCTGAAACAAATCGGCCTCGGCGTTCATTTGTATGCAGAGGACTGGGACGGCTGGCTGCCCGACGAAACGGGCAATAACAGTTACTTCGCGTACGGTGGCGTGCCCGGACCATCGGGACTGATCCGTCGTCCCCTCAACAAGTACGTAGGCAACGCAAAGGATGTTTGGCGCTGCCCGTCCGATTCCGGCTGGGTGATCTGGGGTCCGCCATACGACCAGAGCATCTTCCTCGGTTATGGCGCGAGCTACGCCTACTTGCCCACGAGTGGCAACAGTCCCGCGTGGATCGGGGTACCCGGCTACACCGACCCATGCTGCGGCGGCGACTGGGGACGCAACGGTCACAAACTCGCCGAGTTCAGGCGCTCCACGGAAGCGTTCCTCCTCGGCGATGCATCAGCAATCACGTACCACCAATTTCTCCGCAACTACCTGCCCGACCTCTGGCACTGGCACACACCGAAAGCGCCGGTCAAAGCGAACATCTGTTTCTTCGACGGCCACGTGGCGTTCATCGAGATCAAGGACACCGGCTCGTGGCCGGGGTTCACGTGGTTTGGAAGATGAGTGGCTTGCCGGCACCCTTCTCCCACCGCAACGGATGCTGCGACAGTTTTCAACTACCGAGGTTGAGAAACACCTTTCCGCCCTCGACCTTGACCGGGTAGGTCTTGAGGTCCACGCAGGCGGGCGCGCCTTTGGCCTGGCCGGTGGTGAAATCGAAACGGCCGTTGTGTTTGGGGCACTCGATGATGTGGTCCATGACGAAGCCGCCGGCGAGATGGACCCGGGCGTGGGTGCAGAGACCGTCGGTGGCGTGGTATTTGTCGTCGCTCGTGCGGTAAATGCAAAACGTGCGGTCGCCGTGATCGAATCGCATCACGTCGTCCTTGTGAACCGCGTCGGCGGCGCAGGCTTCGACCCAATTCTCGCTCATGCGGGTTGAGGCGCCGGCATTGGCTTCACATGGCTCGGAAGTTCGCGCTTCACGAAATACGTCGGGTCTTTCACCTGCTTGAACAAGGTGGGGACGATCTCCTTGTACGCTTCCCAGATGCTGCCGTAGGGCCTGGGCATGTCGGCCTTGATTTCCTGATGCAGTTTGCCGAGCGCGTGATACGGCACCATCGGGAACATGTGATGTTCGACGTGGTAATTCATCTCCCAGTAGAAGAACCGGTTGATGGGATTCATATAGACGGTGCGGGTGTTGAGCCGATGATCGAGCACGTCCTCCGCCAGACCGGCATGTTGGGTCAGCCCGTACACCACCATCAGCCATTGGCCGAAGAAGGACGGCAGGCCGACGTACATCAACGGCAGCCAGGTGCGGCCCACAATCGCCCACGTGATCGCGCTCGCGTAAATCAGAATGTAAATGCGGGCGTTGCGAAAGACCTTGTGATGCTCCGACTCGGGGATGTAGGTCTTCTCGTCCGGTCGGAGTTTGCCAAAACAATGGACGATCATGCTGCGAAGCTCTTGCGGCCCATGCGGCAGATTGATGAACGCTCCCGCGATGGCCCACAGGTTCGGCGGACGCGGCGCGGCGATCTCCCGGTCGCGCCCGACGATGATCGTGTCGGTGTGATGCCGGGTATGGCTCCAGCGCCAGACGACGGATTCGCGGAACACCATGAACGAAGCGATCTCGTAGAGCACGTCGTTCATCCAGGTCGTCTTGAACGCGGTGCGGTGGCCGCTCTCATGCCAGCGCGAATCGGAAGTCGAGCCGTAGATCGTCCAATACACGAAGAAGCACGGCACCGCCCACCACGTGCCCCACGTCAGCCAGCCGAGAGTGCCCGAGACGATCATCAACCCGAACCAAATGATCGTGTCGCGGATCGCCGGTCCGTCGCGGCGCTGCAACAGTTCCTTCATCCGTGCGCGCGAGATGTTGCAGGCATACCATTCGGCGTTGGCCAACCCGCGTTCTTCGGCGAGTTTGCTTTCCAACCCGGTGAGGCTGTAATCGCGTTTGGTAGTTTCCATGACCTGGCTCCCTTCTGTTCTTACGGCTTGCCCGAATTGCCAGCGGCTCGGGGATGAATCATCGGCGCCAGATTATCATGATGCCTGTCGTTTGTTCAAGTGGCGGGAATCGCGCTGGAATGTTGCGTTGCAAACGTTTTCCGCTACCATCGCGAACTGGCCGAATCGCCCGATGAAAATCGAAATCGCTCCCGACGTCGAGGCCGAATGGATGCACCTGGTCGAGTACCGCCAGCGTCTCCAGGCATGCCCCATCGCCTGGATCCCGCTGGGCCTGGTCGAATGGCACAGCGAACATCTCCCGCTCGGACTGGACGGGATCAAAGCCCGGGCGCTTTGCGTGGCCGCGGCGCGTCGGGCTGGCGGGATCGTGCTGCCGGTCAATTGGTGGAACCGGCCCGGCCTCGCCAATCTCGAAGGAACGATGGTGTTCACCGCCGAATGCATGCAGCGGCTGCTGACGGAGATTTTGGAGGAAGTCGAGATCAGCGGGTTCAAGGTCGCCGTGGTGCTGACCGGCCACTACGGCAAGACCCAGGAGAACGCCGTGCGAGAGATCGCCGAGGCCTTTCAGCGGTCGCACGCGCTGAAGGTCTGGGCGTTGACCGAGAAAGAACTGATCGTCGGCGAAACGATCCTCGGCTGGAAGGCGCACGGCGATCATGCCGGCACGAGTGAGACGGCGTTGTTGCTGGCCATCGCGCCCGAGCTGGTGAAAATGGACCGGGCGACGAACGAGCCGCTCGTTCATTACCGGCCCATTTCCTATAACCACAAGCGGCTGCCGCACGAAGAAGACTCGCAAGCGGCAGCGGTTTTTCCCGGGCAGCCGAACCCGGCCGTGTTCCATGTTTTTCACAAGGTCACGCCCGTGGCCACGCGCGAGCTGGGCCAGGCGATCTTCGCGCGGATCGTCGAGAAGCTCGCCGACGGCGCGCGGAAGCGGCTCCGTTCCCACGCGGAGGCGTGACGTCGAAATGCGTTGAGATGAAAGAAGGAAACGTAAAGGTCGTGGCCCGTCTCGAGTTGGCGGGTTGTCCGGAGGGGATCGTCCTGCGCAATGCCGAACCCGACACGAGTGTGGAACAACGCTTCTTCGCCGATTGGGTGAATGCCTGCACCATCCCGGGCCACGTCGGAAGCTGGCGACAGTTCTGCGTGGTGCGGGAAAGTGACTCCGGCCGCGTCGCGCTCGAACACAGCATGAAGGACAACGGCTGCATCCTCGCAGGGGCCGAGGAATGGCAGGACTACACCATCGAAGCGACGATGCGGCAGTTTCTTGCCTCGACGCTGCCGAACGAAGATCACGAGTTGAACCTCACAGGCCGCACCGGGATCGTCTTCCGCGTGCAGACGACCCGCCGTTACTATCATTTCTGCATGGAGGGTTACGAACGATTCGTCCTTTACCGGCGAAAGGACGAGTCGTGGACGGAGCTGGCTTCGCGGAATCGGCCCGTGGACCGACGCCGGTATTACAACCTTCGCGTAACGGCGACCGGCCCGCGCCTCCGCTGTTTCATCGACGGCGAACTTGCGTTCGAGGTTGATGATGACGCCTATGCGCGCGGGAAGGCCGGCTGGCACACGAACACGCTGGCCCGCTTGGAGAATCTGACCGTGTCGATGCCGCAGGAAGCGCACGACCACGCGACGCGGACCCGCCAGGAGAAGGATCGCAACGCTGTCCGTCTCCGCGAACGCTTTCCGCAGATGAAACTGGCCCAGGAACAGGCCGTCGGTCCTTGCCGCATTCTCGATGTCGCTTCGGGGCCGGGCGGCACGATGCTCCTGCTCTCGTCGAAGCTGGATACCGGCAAGTTCCTCTACGGAAAACACGATCGCAATTCCGCGGCGTTCCTGCGCGGGGTCCGACTCGACGGGCGAACGATCTGGCAAAGCGAACTCCCCGAAGCGGTGTATCCCGGTTCGGTCGTGGGCGATCTGCGAGGCGACGGTCGCGCGGAGGTCGCCCTGACCACCTCGCAGCGGTTGTACGTGCTGAACGTCGAGACAGGACGGGAACGTTGTTCGATCGAGCTCCCACACGTCGGCCCGCACATGTTGGGACGAAGGACGATGCTTCGCGGGTCGAAATGCAGCCCGGGCAGGTTGTACATGCTCCAACTGCAGCCACCGCCCGCGCCGAGAAGCATCCTGTTGATGGAAGATTCCAGTGGCGGCGGCAACACCCTTTGGGCCTACGACCACGAACTGAAACTGCAATGGACCGTTACGCTTCCCCAACCGAGCTTCGGCCACGTCTTCGGTTGGTGGGACGTGGACGGCGACGGCTGCGACGAAGTGCTCGCCGGCTACACGTTGCTCGACCACGATGGCCGGGTGCTTTGGAGGGTCGAGGGCTGCGAGTATTTCGATTGCTATCTCGGCGGGCGGCATCCGGACATCACGTACATCGGCAAGCTCGATGGCCGGGAACCGAGCGCCGTGATTGCCGGCGGACCCGACGGCGCGTTGTTCGTGGACGTAAACACCGGCAGGATCAAGGCGCGCCATCGCATCGGCCACGCGCAACACGTGATGGTCGGCAACTTCCGTCCCGAGCGAGCGGGCAGCGAGGCGTGGATGTTCAACGCATGGGGCAATTTCGGCATCCTCACGCTGTTCAGCGGCGCGGGCGAGGAGTTGTTTCAGTGCCAGCCGACGTACCTCGGCCCGGGCATTCAGACGGTCCGCAACTGGGCGGGCGACGGTCAGGATTTGCTGCTCGTGTGGGCGAACGACGGCATCTTCGGGCTGTGGGACGGCGAGGGCAACACGGTCGTGCCGATGCCCTCACCCTATGATCGGCGGCGCGACCCGCTCCAGTTCCTCGCCGGGTTTCCTCAGTTGACCGTCACCGATGTGAATGCAGACGGCCGGGGCGAACTGTTGTTGCTGGATGAGGAAGTTCTGCGCATCTACTCGCGTTGAGCGGCCCCGCAAAACAGGCTCGCGCTTCGCGGGCAACCTTCGTACCGTCTACCGGATGCGCTCTCGACTCGCGGTCGCTCGCTTTCTGCTCGTGTGGGCTTGCCTTTCGCCTGCGGCTTCGTCACCAGCGACGAACCTCATCCACTCGGTGCGCTTCCAGCCGTTCACCGTTCCCGAACAGCTCAACGGCCTGAGCCGCAAGCCGCAGTTGCTCGGCGACCGCTTCGAATACTGGGACGACGACGCGAACGGGCAGTTCTATTGCGTGCTCCCGGAAAATGACGCGAACCCGGTCCGGTTGACGATCCGGAACAAACGCGGAGAGATTGTCGGCGAACACGCCGCGTCGAACGCGCCGCACCGGAAGGTGCATTTCCTCCTGCGCACCGCCGCGCTGAAACCCGGCGAATACACCGTCGAGGCTGGCGCCGCGAAATTCTCCCTTGCGCGCGTGGCCAGGTCACGAGACACAGTCAGGTTTCCTTCCAACGGAGTTCCTCTCGTTCTCCAAGCGCAGTCGGCGTTACGCGACGTGGACTGGCCGGTGCGGGTGGGCGTGCCGTTGCCTCCCGATGCCGTTGCGTCCGCTGAACAACTCGCTGTGTTCGAAAACGGCAAGCGCATCCCGGCGCAGATCACGGCCCGCGCGACGTGGAGTCCCGACGGACCGCCGAAATGGGTGCACGTGCATTTCGTCGGCAAGTACCGAAACGGCAAGCCCGCGAACTATCGCCTGAAGCGCGCGGCGGCGAGCGTTCCGCCTGAAGGCGGTACTACGAACGCTCGGGCAAGATCGGTGATGGTCGAGGAAGACAACGAGCGGATTGTCGTGGACACGGGCGCGGTGAAGTTCGAGGTCGGCCGCAAGGGATTCGCCGGCATCGAACGCGCATGGCTCGGGGACAGCAAACTCATCGATGGCTTCGGGGGGCCGTACGTGGTGGACGAACGCGGCATCCGATGGGAGTCGAGGTTCGACGAGCGAGCGGAGGTGACGGTTGAAGAACAGAACGAAGTGCGCGTCGTGATCCTCGCCCGCGGCTGGCTCAAGAACCCCGAAGCGAAGACGGAGCCGCTCTGCCCGTTCCAGACGAGGATCATCGCGCATCGCGGCTCGCCGATGATTCGTTTTCAGCAGCACGTGGTCATCGGGTTCGACGCCCACCAACACCAGCTTGCGGACGTAGGGTTTCAGTTCGCCACGGGCGGGCAGAAGTTCAGCACGGGTGTGGACGGCAAGACCATCGCGGGCGACATCCCCGGCAAGCAGCACGTGTTTGTTCATCAGGATCGCTACGATCGCGTGCGGGTCGCGGGGCAGGCTGCCGAGGTCGTGGAAGGCAAACGCAGCGATGGATGGTTCGCGTTGCACGGCGCGCAGAACGGAACGACGGCTGCGCTGTTGCTTCGCGATGTCTGGCAGAAGTTCCCAAAGGAAATGGAACTGGCCTGGACTCGCATGACATTGCATCTGTGGCCGGTCAACGGTCGGCGCGCGTTCGACGCCGCTGCCGAACTCGAGGAGAGGAACATCTACAAGTACTGGTGCTTTCATCAGGGTCGTCTGCTCGATCTCAGATTGCCGCAGGATTACTTCGACGCGCTGAAGCAGATGCCGGGCACGAACGAGAACACACCCGAGATCGCGCAGGCCGGCAACGCCATGGGCGCGGTGATCGCGAACGAGTTCGCGTTGCTTTTGCTTCCCGATGCGAAGGCAAAGGAACTGCCGGGCTGGGCCAGATTGTTCCAAGAGGACCCGGTCGCCTCGGCGCCCGCCGAATGGAACGCCGGCACGGAGGCGCTCGGGCCGATGGCCGCAGCCGACCGGAAAGACTTTCCCGAGATCGAGGATTGCGTCGAGAAAGGGTACCTCTCCTACACAAAATCGATGGAGCGCGGCAACGCATACGGCATGTGGAACTACGCCGACACGCACACGTATTGGAACGTCAAAGGCGATTACGCGCAGCTCCATCGCGTCTGGCACAACTCGCATTACCATCAGGTCGGCAAGACGTGGTCGCTCTACTATCGCAGCGGCAGCAAGGCCCTGCTCGATTGGGCGCGCGCCAGCACCGATCACTACATCAACATCGGCACCGTCAACTACGCGCCGCCCGACGATCCGCGCGACGACCTCCGCCGGTACCTCGACGCCCAACCGGTGATCGTGGACGGCAAGGTGCAGTCGAGCGAGCAGCATTGGTGGTTGATGCGTTCGCCTGTGGCCGAGCAGGCGCCGTGGTACAAGTACATCCACACGATCCTCAACGTCCCGCCCGAGGAGGAACCGATTCGCCATTTTCGCTTCATCATTCCCGGCGCGATGTACCACTGCAAAGGGCTGACGCACTGGGGCAAGAAGGATTACCCGATGGATAAAGGCGAAGCGCATGCGTGGATTTGGGGCCACTGGATGGACCCCGACGCGTCGCTGTGGAACTGGTACATCGATGCAAACCCGCGCGCGTGGGACGTGTATCAGATGTGGCACGGCTCGGTCCGAAAATATGGCCTGCCCCGGGGCGGCGTCGCCCGTGAGATCAACACGGCCATCGCCTGCGCGATCAACCTGTACGAAGCGACGTGGGACGCCGACCTGATCCCGTACATTCACGGCATGGCGAACGGGCTGCGCACAGACGAGCCGCTCGATCAGCAGCAACCCGGCTGCATGTGGCACCCGCAGTGGATCAATCGTTACCATCATCTCACGCGCGATCCGGAGTACGTCCCGTTCATCAAGCAGTACGCGGACAACCCGAGCACCGCGACCGCACTGGCGTTACCGGCGCTGGGATACGAAGTCTCGGGCGACAAACGCTACTTGTTTCAGCACTTCGACTCGTTGCGCGACTGGCCGAATGCGTTCTTCCATAAACCCGGCGACCCGTACGATTGGTATGGCCAGGGCCCGGGTCCGCTCGGCAGCGGCTGGCGGTTTATGACGTGGGGTGAGTTCCTCTATCAGATGAAACGCGCGGGGTTGAAGAGCTTCGACCCCGTGCCGCCGCAGCCGGGCAATTATCCCGGCGCCAGTTCGCGGTTCGACAACTTGCAGGCGAACCCCAGCGCGCAGATTTACGTGTGGGAGGAGAAGGACGCGGCCATCGATTTGCGCTTCGGCGCGCGATCGCTCGGGGGCGATCTGCATCCGACTTCGATCGCGGTCTATGCGCCCTCCGGCAAGCTGCTCCACCACGTTCCGCGCGTGCCGGAGAAGGGCGGTCCGTCGTCCTGGGAAGGGAAACACCAGATCGCTCCCGACGGCGAAACGGGGATGTATCGCGTCGAATACCGGACGTTCGGCGCGTTGCTCGGGCCCGTCTCGAATCTGCCGAACGAGGCGGCGCTGCTGGAGGAGAAAACCCAGTACTGGAGCTGGCACATTCGTGGTTTCCTCCTGCCGATGGACGACTCGAAGCCGGTCCAGTTCACGATTCGTTCCGAGAGCGACCGTTCGCCGCTGAACTTCGTCGTGCGCGACGCCGAGGGAGCGGTCCTCGCGCAGGGCAGTTTGTTCCAGCCGCGCGACCTCGTTTCGGAGACGCTTCAACTCGATCCGGCGAAACAGCCCGCGCCCTGGCTGATCGAAGCGACGGGCCGGATGGTGATCCAGTGCGAAGGATCGAAAGGCGGGTTCTTGCTCGGTCCGGGGCCGAAGGCGGTCCGCTCGATCCGCGCGAAGCTCGCCCGTGACCCGAAGTAAGCCCGCAGCAATACTCGGCAAAGATCCAGCAATAACCCGCGCTTGCAAGTAGCTGGCTCTTGTCTGAAACTCCCTTTGAAGATGAGACCGCGCGTTTCCCTATGAGCACATCTGGATGCACCGGCAAGCAGCGGCGGGGATTTACGCTGATCGAACTTCTGGTCGTCATTGCGGTCATTGCGATCCTCACGGCGATGCTGTTGCCCGTGCTGCAGAAGGCGAAGGGCAAGGGAAAACAGATCGTCTGCGTCAGCAACCTCCGCCAGATTTTTCTGGCGTTCAACAACTACGCCATGGATTGGAACGACTACATCCCGGTCTCGGCGCCCAACGGCGACGTGGCCAGTTGGAATACGGTCCTCGGCAGGGCCGGGTATTTCGGGGGCCCGGTGTATGGGACGCTCCATTACGACGTGACCTATTGCCCCGCGGAATACACGCAGCCGAAGACGTGTCTCGGCGTGAGGTATTGGGATTGGTTCAACAACGCGGTCAGTTACGCGCTCAACGGCACCGTCAACTGCAGCATCTGGGGCGGGGTGTTCCGCGCCGGTTTCTCGAAGGCGCCCACCGATTGCCTCTGCTGCAACGGCGCCTGCCTCTCGCCGGGCGGCGCGATGGCCAGCAGCCGCAGCGCAGCGCCGTTCCTGATGGATTGTGCCGACTGGAACTACGGCGCGCACCCGAACTTCTACGACACGGTGGACAGTCCGACCTACTGGAAGGACCCCGGGTGCCCCAGCCTGAGCAATTATTACTACATGTTTCGCCACCCGGGGAACACAGCGAACCTGTTGTACCTCGACGGCCACGTCGAATCGGTCAAGCCGGCGTACATGGGCGGCAACAAGCTGCTTTGGGCGTGGATTTGGAATTACAATCCGCCCTGAGAGCGAACCCAAGCCCGACCCAATCCGTTCACGGACGGAAAACCGGGATGTAGGGAAGAATCGCCGCGAAATCCTCACGCTTGCGCGCGAAGAACAACTCGTCGGCCCCGGTGAACTTCGTCTGGTTGTCGCCGTAGGACGCC
>Ga0187892_10006135_pt1 | contig 18158 bp, 16 predicted proteins | sample MA1701073metaG_FD_139345 | JGI IMG/M metagenome (GOLD analysis project Ga0187892, IMG submission 139345) | Bio-ooze microbial communities from a basaltic lava cave in the Kipuka Kanohina Cave System on the Island of Hawaii, USA - MA170107-3 metaG ... | reverse complement strand
GGAGGAGGCAACAAAAGGAGAACAGGAGCCAGAATGATCTCGAATGACCTGTGGCTGCTGATCGCGGGCTCGACGCTGCTCGCCGCCGAATGCGCGCCCAGCCTGATCGTGCATCATGACTATGACAGGGCCGCGGACTTCGCGCGGCTCGAGACCTTCGACTGGGTTCGGTCCTGGCACAGGCGATCGCCTGCCGATCTGCACGACAGCAATCCGTTCCTCGATTCACGCATCCGTCAGGCCATCGAGGCGGAGCTGCTGGAACACGGCCTGCGCAAGGCACGGGGCACCGCGCCGGACATGCTCGTGGCGTACTACGCGGCGACCGACGCAATGATCGATGCGGACACGGTCGGCGAGTTCGAGATGGCGTGGAGCAACAGCACCGGGACGCGCAGCGTACGCCTGTACGAGCCGGGCACGCTCGTCATTGACATGGCGGATGCGCGGACGCGGCGCGCGATCTGGCGCGGCTGGGGCCGCGGCGCTTTCGGGCACGGCACCAATGCCGCCAGGGAAGATGAGAGTCTGCGTCAGGCCGTCGACATGATTCTCGCGGCGTTCCCGCCATTCGCCTGACCGCGCCGCGCCTCGCGGACCCGGGGGTCCTCATGCCGACAGACCGCGACCGGCGTCTCGGGTGCCGTCCTTGTCCTCCAGCTTCGCGGCCCAGCGGCTCTGCCTTTCGGCTTCAGTCGGCTCTTCGATGCGCGAGGCAACGGTCCAGACGTGAGCGGCAGGATCCATGATCCAGGCGGTCCGGTCGCCCCAGAACTGGTTCTCGGGCGGCCGCAGCAATGTTGCCCCGCGGGCTACCGCCCGCTCGACAGTGCGGTCCACATCCTCGACATAGACGAAGATCACGACGGGCGACGTCGCATCCGGGGCCGGCGCGCGGCTGGGAAGCATCGGCCACTCGCGTTCGATCATGATCATGGCCGGGCCGATCGTCAGCAACGCGTGGGCGACAGTGCCGTCCGGGCCGGGCCGCTGGTTGAGCGAAACCGCCCCGAAGGTTTCCAGGCAGAATTCGATTTCGGCAGCCACATGGGCGCAGAACAGCCGCGGAATGATGACGGACGAGTTAGCGGGGACGCCCATGGCTGTACCCTTGTCGAGCTCGGCGTGCGGGCGATCGACGGTGGTGGACGGTACCGTTGCCCGCGGCGCGCTGTCAAGCAGGCGCGCCCTTAATCGGCGGCCAGCGCCACCATCGGATCGATGCGCGCCGCGCGCCGCGCCGGGATCAGCGTTGCCACCAGTGCCACACTCGCGAGAAGAAGGGCGACGGCGCCAAACGTCAGCCGGTCCGTGCCGCTCACGCCGAAGAGCAGCGACTGCATGAAGCGCGTCAGCGCCCATGCGCCGGCCAGGCCGCCCGTCAGGCCCGCAGCGGCGATCGTGGTTCCCTGCCGCAGGACCATGCCGAGCACATCGCGCTGCGAGGCGCCGAGCGCGATGCGGATGCCGATATCGCGCGTGCCCTGACTCACAAGGAACGCCATCACGCCATACGTGCCGATCGCGGCCAGGGCAAGTGCGAACGCCGCAAAAACCGCGAGCAGCGTCATGGCGAAGCGCGGCCGGGCGAGCGACGCGCTCACGCGCTGGTCCATGGTCATGGGGCGGTACATGGGCAGATCAGGATCGAGCGCCTGCAGCTCGCGACGTACGGCTGCAGTCAATGGCGTGGGATCGCCCTGCGCGCGGACTGTCACGTAGAGTGAGCGCGAGTTGAATTGCGTGTGCGGCAGGTAGAGGACGATACGGCCATCCGTATCGAGGCCGTACTGCTTGACGCGGCCGACCACGCCGACAACCGTCATCCAGTTATCGCTCGCGGCTGAGATCGGCCCGAGCCGGAGCCGCTTGCCGACCGCGTCCTGGCCCGGCCAGTACTGCTCGGCCAGGTACTCATCGATGATGACGACTCTCGCGCCATCGCCACGGTCCGCTTCCGTGAAATAGCGGCCGCTGCGAAGCGGCACGCCCATGGCCTCGAAGTAGCGGCCGGCCACCGTGCGCATGTCCGCGTTGATGAAATCCTCGCCGCCGGCCGGTGTGTAGCCCTCGATCGTGATCGGGCCCCAGGCCATGAACCCGGAAAGCGGAAGCGTGGTGATGCCGCCCGCGAGTTCGACGCCCGGTACTCCGTCCAGCCGTTGCCAGAACTGCTCGTACGCGGCGAGAACACTCGCTCCGTTCGGGTACCGGGGCCCCGCCAGCGACAGCTCGAACGTGAGTACGCCGGCCGGATCGAAGCCGGGCGGCACATCGCGCAGCCGGCTGAAGCTCCGGATCAGCAGGCCGGCGCCAATGAGCAGCACGACGGACAGTGCTAACTCGAGAGTTACAAGGAGCCGGCGCAGCCCGCCGCCTCGGCCCCAGAGCGCCGTCGAGCCGATCGAGCCGCGGCCCGCATCCCGGAGCGCCGACTGCAGGTCGAGCCGGCCCAACCCGATTGCCGGTGCCAGGCCGAACAGTACCGCGGAGCCGAAACAGAGGAACGTCGTGAAGGCCAGCACTTCGAGCGTGATGCCGATGCTGCCGAGCCGGGGCACATTGGGTGGCTGCAAGGGCTGGATCCACGCAATGCCGGCGAGCGCCAGCACGAGGCCCAGCGCAGCGCCGGCAACGGCCAGCAGCAGCGACTCCGTGAGCAGCTGCCGCGTGATGCGTCCGCGTGTTGCGCCCAGCGCGGAGCGCACCGTGATTTCGCGCTGCCGGCCGAGCGCCCGCGAGAGCAGCAGATTCGCCACGTTCGCGCACGCAATCAGCAGCTCGAACCCGACCGCGCTGACCAGGATCAGGAGCGGCTGCCGAACGTTGCCGACGACCTGCTCGAGCAGCGGCACGACGCTGAACGTCAGGCCGCCGTTGGGCGGATACGTCGCAGGAAACTCGCCGCGCAGCCGAGCGGTCAGCCGGTCCATCTCGGCCTGCGCCTCCGGCACGGTCGTGCCGCGCCGCAGCCTGGCCATGATGTTGTAGTCCTCGCGGCCACGGAACTGCGCCGCTCCCGCAGCCATGGGCAGCGGCAGAAAAATCTCGCCATCCTCGGCCATGCCCAGCGTCGGCAGCACTTCACGCGGCAGCGAAAAGTCCTGCGACAGTACGCCGACCACCTCGATGGCCTGGCCATTGAGCCGGATCGTCCGGCCGACAATCGACGGATCACCCGCGAACCGCCGCACCCACGTGCCGTGGCCCAGCACAGCCGTCGGGGCGCGGCCTGCCTCATCATCTTCTGCGACGAAGAGCGAACCGTGGACCGTGCGCGCGCCCAGCATGGGAAGCAGGTTCGACGATACGCGGATCACGCCCACGCGCTCCGGCCGGTTCCCGTCATCCGTCAGGTTCAGCGTGTTGCCCAGTGCAATCGCCACATCCTCGAACGTCGTGTTGTTGTTCCGGATGTCGAAGTACTGCGCGGTCGAAAACCAGTCCTCCGTGATGTTCAGGCCCGGCGAGCGGTTCCAGAGGATGGCCAGGCGATCCGCATCCGCGTAGGGCAGCGGGCGGAGCAGCAATGCATTCGTCACGCTGAAGATCGCCGTGTTCGCGCCAATGCCGATGGCCAGGCTGAGGATGGCGGCCGCGGCAAACGCGGGCTGTCGTCCGAACAGGCGCAACGCGTAACGGACGTCCTTCAGGAACGTGGGCATGAACTTCTCCGGTCATGTGGGTGTGGCGCCGCTCGCGTGCGGAATCTCGACACGCGAGGCCGGAAACGCCATAGGAATGCCGGCAGCAAACGAAGGCCGGGTGACGAACGCGGCGGGCCCGGGGGCCGGCTCCGATTTCGCCGCGACGCGCGGATCGCGGCGCTTCGACGCGCGGATCGCCGCCGCTGGCCATGTGGAAGCGTGCGCCCGGCCGCACGCGTATATTGCTGCGCCTGTCCCTTTGCAGGGAGTTCGCCCATGAGCACGACGTTCTCATCGATGCTGGAGATTGCGGCGAAGGCCGTGCCGGAGCGCGCAGTCACGGAGCTGCGGAACCGGATACGCGGCGCGCTGGTGTTCCCCGGCGAGACCGCGTATCCGGAAGCGCGTACGGTCTGGAACGGCATGATCGACCGCAAACCCGCGCTCGTGGTCCGCTGCCTCGGCGCGGGCGATGTGATCGCGGCGGTGAACTTCGCCCGCGACACCGAGCTCCCGCTCAGCATCAAGGGAGGCGGCCACAACATTGCCGGTCTCGCCTGCTGCGACGGCGGCGTGATGCTCGACATGTCGCTCATGAAAGGTGTGTGGGTGGACCGCGACGCGCGGACTGCGCGCGCGCAGGCCGGCTGCCTGCTGGGCGATGTCGACCGCGAAACACAACTGCACGGCCTGGCGACCGTGCTCGGCTTCGTGTCCGCCACGGGCATTGCCGGCCTCACGCTGGGTGGCGGGTTTGGCTACCTCTCGCGCAAGTACGGCTGGACGTCGGACAACGTGCTGTCGATGGAACTCGTGACCGCAGATGGCCGTCTCGTCCGCGCGAGCGAGACGGAGAACGCCGATCTGTTCTGGGGCCTGCGCGGCGGCGGCGGCAACTTCGGTGTCGTCACCAGCATCGAGTACAGACTTTACCCGCTCGGTCCGGAGATTGTCGGTGGCGCGATCGCCTGGCGCGCGGAGGAAGCCGATGAAGTCCTCGAGCTGTACCACCGCCAGGCCGAGGCATGGCCACCCGACCTGGCCTGCGCCATGGGCCATCGGCTGGCGCCGCCGGCGCCCTGGCTATCGCCCGATGTGCACGGCAAGCCGATCGTCCTGATCGCCGGTCTCTTCACCGGCAGCGTTGCCGAAGGCGAGAAATGGCTGGCGCCCATCAAGGCGATCAGCAAACCCGTGGGCGACATCATCCAGCGACGTCCCTACATCACGCAGCAGAGCCTGCTCGATGCGACACAGCCGAAAGGCCGCCGCTACTACTGGAAATCCGAATACATGCCCCGCGTCGACGCGGAGGTTCTCGCGGGCTGTGTCACGCATGCGCGCAACGTCGTCTCACCGCACGCGACTGTCCTGCTGTTCCCCATCAATGGCGCGCTCTCCGCGCTGCCCGATAGTCACTCGGCCGTCGGCAATCGCGATGCCCGCATCGTGCTCAACATCGCGGGCGCATGGGACAAGGCCGAAGACGACGAGGCGAACATCCGCTGGGCGCGCACCGCATGGCAGGACATGCGCCGATTCTCGACCGGCGGCACGTACATCAACTTCCTGAATGCTGACGAAGGCAGCGACCGTACGCACGACGCGTACCGCGCGAACTACCAGCGGCTGGTCGACATCAAGACGCGTTGGGATCCGGCGAACCTGTTCCGCATCAACCGGAATGTAGCGCCGCAGATCTAGCGCGCGGCGCTCACTGCGTCCGCGTCAGGCGCAGCAGCTGAACGCGCTCGACGTCTGCCTCATCGCGACGCAGACCGAGCACGTAATCCGCGCCAATCTGATAAGGCGCGAAGCGCGCAGGAAGCGCCACAGTGCCAAGCCACTCACCTTCCGGAGAAAGCACATTGCAGCGCAGCGGCCGGTCGCGTTCTGCAATGGACAGGTACTCGGGCAACCACACGTTGCCGGCAGCATCAACGAGCAGATTCGAGTAGGCGGGCCGGGTCGCGCGGTCCGGCATCTTCGACACCACCTCGCGAAGTTCCGCCGGCGCCGAGGCCGGTGGTACCAGCGCGTCGCGCTCGGTCGCCAGCTCCGCGGCCGTGATGCGCAGGTCATAGCCGGGCACACGCATGATGCGCTCGACGCGCCCACCGTTGTCTCGCACCTCGATCTCCAGACTGTCGCCATCGCCCAGGTACACACGATCGCCATGCACTGCAAAGAAGCCATCACGCTGAAACAGGGGGCGCGCGTCGCCGTGCTCGAACTGGAACCCCTCGGCGCCACTCACCTGCGCGATCGTCTCTGCGTGCAAGTCCGCCAGATCGAGCCGGAAGATGACGTAAAGGACTCGATACAGACCCGGCCCTGTGATGTTGTCGAAGTCGTAACGGCTGCCAATCACCTGCCCGTCGCTCAGCAGAGCAATGCGCCAGATCGTTGCGTCGATTTGAGGCAGGTCGATGGTACGTGTACCGGCACCGTCGAGGCTGAAGATCGTGATACGGCGCTGCCAGTAGTCGAAGGCAAGCACGGAATCAGCGGCCTCGTGCACGCTCGTCAATCTCCGGAACTCGCCCGGACCATCGCCATCACGACCCAGCGAACGCAGGAACTCGCCGGATGCAGAATACACGCGAACCTCCGACGATCCCCGATTGGCCACGGCAATCCGGCCATCGCGAAAGCGCACTGCGTGACCGACGCGAAAGAACTCGTACTCGCGCCCGCTGCGGCGACTGAGATCGAGCAGGGGTTCAGGGTCTACCTGCCAGCCGCCCTCTCCCGCCCAGCGCGGTGCACTCGACTCGACAATTCGCACACCCGCACTGTCGCGCGTGGTTGTCGCACCCGGGCCCGGGCTCGGTCCGCATGCAGGCAACAGGAGACCGAAGACCGGCAGCCAATGCCGAAACGTCATGCAATTCAGGATTCGTTCGTCGGTGCGAGTTTCGGCGCCGCCGCGGCGATCTTCTCTCTGAGTCGCTCGATCACGCCTTCCATCTGCTGCGCGCGCAGTCGCGCCCAGGAGGGTAGCCGCAGCGCACCCACGCCGAACATGCCTGTGCCCACGGTCATCAGCAGGACGACGGATCCCAGTGAACCGGCGTCGCTCAACCCGCCCCGCAGCGCGGACGTGACCGCGATCGTGAACGCGATGCCGAGCGTGCCGAGTCCGCCCATCATCAGGCTGAACGAGCTACCCTTGAGGGTCCTGAGCCGGAGCCGCTGACCGGTCTCGCCCGGCTCGAGCAGCGCCTGCAGGTTGCCGTTCGTCCACTGCCGGAACGAGCCCTCGCTGTGGATCCGGCCGCGCGCATCGAAGGTCTCGCGAAGATCGACGACCAGCCGTTCCCATTCCGCATCCGTCAGGCTGCGGCCCAGCTCGATCGAGCGGCCGACGCCGAGCGGGAGTCCAAGGAACCGGCGCGTCGATGGCCTGGGCACGCGATCGATCAACGCCGCCGCACGCGCAACCGCGTCGGGTGCAAGTCCGACCTCCCGGCCGATCTCCTGCAGCTCGGCCAGCGTCATGCCGGATGATGGCGTCACCTGCCGTGGACCAGGCTCCTGCGTGTGCGCAGCCTTGGCGAAGATCGCGGCCGCTTCTTCTTCGTTGTATCGACGTTCACTCATGATTCGCTACCATCGGATCCCGGCTGAACGATAATGGATCAGTCATGCGAGCGCACCTGCGGCCCGCGCAGTGCCGCTGGGCAACGGATCGGCATCATGCGCGCGGCCCGCCACCCTGCGGGATCTGCTATCTTTCGGCGCCACACTGTCCAGATGCAAGAGGTCCGCGCCGCGTTCACGGCCGTGACGCTGGCAGAGCTTTCCGAGCCGATCCGCACCTCGAACTCGGTGAGATCGTCGAGGCCCGGTGGCACGAATCCGGCCAGGATCCCGAAGTACCCGACGAGCGCGCTCGAGCCGCGGTACTGCACTGTATCACCGACGCGTCGGCCTTCGCTCGGAGTGAGCGGACCCCAGACGAAGCTGATGTCGAGATACTCCGCGAGTCCCGTACGCTCGGGATCCGCGAGCAGACTCTGCAACCCACGCTGCCGGCGGACGATCGCGCGGACCAGCGTGTCCTCAACCTCGGCATGAGCGGATGCAAGGAATCGGATCTGCGGAGCAGGATCGCTGGCAGGCTGCGCGTCACACGCAGCGAGCGCACATGGCAGGAGGCCGCAACGCAACAGCTTCGCACCATGGCGCACCCGAGGCAGCGCACCGGTCTGAGCGCGATACTCGGCGCACGCGCGATTCACGCGGTTCCGCCAGCCACGAGGTACAGGACGAACACGACAACCCACACCAGGTCGACGGCCACGGCCACGCCCGCCTGCCGGCGCAGGTAGCGGCGACCCTGCGCGATGACCAGGCCAATGAACACAAGCTTGCTCGTGGCGGCCACGACCAGCACCACCGGCCGGACAGCAGGAACCCACGCGCCATAAATGAGCATCCCGCCGATCAGCCCGATGAGCGCGCCCCAGTTCCGCACAATGATGCCGGCGACCGGTCCTTCGAGCGACTCGCCAAACGTCGACTGGAGCGCAGCCCGCGGCGCGATCGCGGCGTACAGCATCGTGCACGTAAGCACGCCGGACACGAGCATGATCCAGCGGATGTTGTCAACGATCCAGATCATGGGCGAAATTCGCATCGTGTGTGCGGCCGCGCCGGCGCCGCTCATGGGCGTCGAATCCGGTACCGCACCACATAAGGTACATCGAGGGAGTCCAGCTCGAGCGTTACGAGAACGTCGTCGCGGACAGCGATCACGCGTTGCCGCTCCGGAAGCTGCAGCTGTGCCATGGGGCGGCCGTCTGCTGCCAGAACCTGCCACGCCGCGGGTGAGACGCCATCGGACTCGCGTCTGAGCCAGATCGAGCCATTCGTCGCGGACGCCACGGCCGTCACCGGCATGGCCGTCTCGGGCAGCAGGCCGAGCTGGCGAAGCGCCTGCTCGATCTCGCGGCGGTCGGGCGGATCCGGCCGGCGCGACAGGCGAGCCTCGATCTCATCCAGTGCGCGCGCAATCGCTGCACCGGCGAGGGGCTGCGGCTCGTACGTGTACGTCCGCGTAAAGATCGTGTCACCCGTGATGCCAAGCTTGAGCACGCGGAACTGCGCCTGCGACGCGCCGCGCTCGCGCGCACGTTGCACGACAACGACGCCACTCCCGTCGACCATGAGATGGAACAGCCGCGTGTCGAGGAACGGCTTCGGTGCAAAGAACCGGTTGCCGCCGCTACGCATCTCGAAGGCTTCGAGCGGCAGCTCCTGCCAGAGCAGCGTGTCCAGCACCTGGCCCGTCGCGCCAATATGAAGCCACGGCACTCGACCGGTTCCGCTGGCCAGTAAGGCGACCGGAACATCCGGCTTCACCAGCGCCGTGCCCTCCGTCAGCAGCACTTGCGGTGCTGTCGGAAAGTAGACGGCAGGCGGCTGCCCGATGAGCGGTGTGGCCCACTGCATTGAACGGAGCAGCGCGCCGCCGGGCCTAAACAGACTCACGCGGCGAAGCGAGCTGTCGGAAGCGTACAGCGTGTCGTGAACGAATCCGATCGCAGACAGGCTCTCGAACTCGCCCGGACCTCGGCCGCGCCTTCCAATCGTTCGCTGCAGTTTGCCGGCGCTGTCATACACACGAATGCGCCGGTCCTGGGGCTGCGCAACGTAGAGGGAGCCATCGGGACCGATGAGTACCTGGCTGACCCACGTGAGCGCCTGGTCCGGCGCATCCACACTGCCGATCCGCAAATTCAGTTCGACACTCCACGGCTGCACCTGCGCCGCCGCCGTGCGCCTTGAACCCACCGCCGCAAGCACAACGCATGCAGCGATCCACGGACCTGCCACGCGGAACGCAGCATGCGCGACGTGCCTTGCTGAAACGCCCGGCTCAGCGGATGGAATCATCCTCGATCAGTCTGTAACGCACGATCGTCTCGACGTCATTCTCGTCCCGCTGCAACGCGAGAAAGGAGCGATGCTCGATCCAGAGCGGTCGAGTCCGGGCCGGCAGACGCACCGTGAATTCGTAGCGGCCTGTACGGTCGAACACATCCCAGTACGCGGGTAGCGGCGTACGGTTGGGCAGGCCCGCCCATTCACCCAGGTCAATGTGCACATCGCTCCGCTGGGCCCACAGCTCGCCCGTGGCGGAAGCAATGAGCCGGCCGATCACGGGAAAGGATTCCGCGCGAGGGCCTTCTGCCCGCCGACGTTCTCGCTCGAGGAAGCTGGGTCCGCCCTCGCCGGGCCCGCTGCCCGGGACACGCTGATTCACCAGCCGCAGCCATTCATCCACATCGCGCTGCGTCACGACGTGCGGCTCGTACTCGCGCCGGATCCGACGCACCAGTTGCCCGGACGCATCGTAGATGTGAATGTCGTAGGGATAGGCGTTCGTCAGGTACACTCGGCCTGAGTCATCATGCGCGACGGTGAACTCGCTCTCGAAAAGCGGCCGTTGCGAGTAACCGTCCGCATCCTCATACAACCGGGCTGCAGGCCAACGCACCACTCCGCGAAGCGCCGAATCGAGCTGCGCGCTCGTGAGGCTTGGCACTGCCAGCAGCGATGCATCGCTCAGATGCGCAAAGACCAGTGTGTCCTGTCGGAGGGCGCCGCGCACGGGTGCGCGCCGTGCCGGGAACCACACGCGGCCGACGCTCCAGCCGAACAGTGCAGCGCGCATCGGAAAAATGACAGAACGGTCTCGTAGAGCCAACGCCACCGAGGTGACCAGTAGGCCGGATGTGTCGAAGATCGCAAACTGCCGGGTGTTCCCGTCCCAGACGGCAAGCGTGTTGCCGCGTAGCAGCGGTTCGCGGATGTTTTCGAATTCGCCGGGCCCGCTGCCGGCCCGGCCGATATCGCGAACCCAGGCACCAGACGAGTCATAGACGTGAACCGAGTTGCTCCCGTCCGACACGTAGATGCGGCCAAGGGCATCGATGGCCGCGCCGCGAACCATGTGCAACTGGTAGTGCTCCGGCCCCTCGGCCTGGCCGATGCGGAGTTCCTCGACGAGCGCAACGCGCAACGTATCGACAGCAGCATCGCGGTTGTGCACGAGCTCGACACCAGCGCTGTCCGTCACGGACTCGCTGGCCGGGCGTGAACCGGCTTCCGATCGGCAACTCACGACAAAGACGACCAGCGCCAGCCGCAGAATCGTGCGGATGACCCGCAGGCCCGACGTGCAAGGTGTGTGAGGTGTCACAGTTCAGCGCTCGAATGGGATGCGTGCTCGCTCAAGGCGCATCGCGCCCGGCTCACCGCTCGCAAGGTAGACGGCGCCACCGGCACCGAAGCCGACGATCGTCTGACCCGCTGGAACGAGCACGTGCGTGAGTCGCATGTCGGCGGCACGCACGACATCGTATACGACGCTGCCGTCCACTACCTGCAGCGTGGGGATCCACAGGTGGCCCTCGCCGTCGGCGCGTACACTGCCGGGACGAAACGGTGGCACGAAGTCGGGCAGATCCTCCGGTGTGCCGATCACGAGCGGGGACAGCTCGCGCGCGCGACGCGCCGCCATGAACGCCGGATCCCGGGCTGCGTTCGGCAAGACGATAGTCATTGCCCGGATCTGCGTGTGGTCGACCGTGCCGGTGACGATGCGCCATGGTGGATCCAGCGCGCCGGCCGGCGCGTGGGCCGCACGCAAGGCTGCGAGCGCGGCTCGCATCGAATCGAGCATTGCCGTCTTCCGCGCTGCCGTGAGCGGCTGCGCCAGGAATGGCAGGAGCGCGGAAGTCAGCTGCGCGCCGTCGAGCGTAATGCGATCCACGCGGTAGTCGGCACCACGCACGATCGCGAGAGTGCCGTCATCGAGCCGGGCCCAGTCGTCCGCCACATGGAGCGGTACGAGGACGGGCGCACTGGCGTACCGACCTTCCCCATAATCGAGCACGACCAAACGGATACGTGGCGTGCGCAGGAGCGCCACGGTATCGATGGCCCAGCTCGCGATATCGACCCGAATCAGAGGCGAGGAATCCGCGACCTGGAGTCCTACCCAGTTGCTCCGTGAGGATCCACTGGCATTCACGCTTGCGAGCGGCATCTGACAGATGACACGGCCGCTCGCGTCCACAGTCGGCGTGCCGGTATCACCGCCGAGCAGACACTGGGCCAGCTGCACTGTCGGGATGGCAATCTCGCGACGGATATCGCCGAATGCGTCGACCACCAGGGCCGCGCGGTTCGGCAAGTCGATCAGGAGTGTCGAATCGCCGCGCCACGGAATCAGTCCGCGGCCGCGGCCCGAGTTGCCGAAGGGGTTGTTCTCGACGATCACGGACGAAGTCGCGAGCGCCGGATCCATCAGCGCCACCCACCGTCCGCCACTGTCCGCGACCATGACGCCGCCATCGCGAAGCTCGCGCACGTGGCTGATCTGGCTGAACACCGCCTCGGAGCGCGCCTGAGCCGGCTCGAGGCGCTGGTACGTGCGGATCTCCTGACCGCCGGCGGCATCGGCCGATGCGCACATCGCAATGGCCACCAGCAGTACGACCAGGACGTCGAGAAGTGAAAGGGAGTTGCCCGCCCGGTCGCGGACGCGCAGGCATGAACCAAACCTTGCTTCGGAGCGGAGAGTATAAGCGTCGGGCATGGCTCGGACCTGTCAATGGGGGGCCGCTACAGTCACTATCGTTCAGCGCACAGCGCGCCGCAAGCACGACGTTGCACAGCGCGCACGCCCACACCGATATTTCGCGCGCCATGCCCCTGCTCTTCTCCTATGGTACGCTGCGGCAGGAAGCCGTTCAGCTGTCCACGTTCGGCCGGTTGCTGCACGGGCAGCCGGACGAGCTGGTCGGTTTCGAGCTGTCGCTTCTGAAAGTCGAGGATCCGGACTTCGTCACAGCGAGCGGCAAGGCGTGGCATGCCGTCGTCAGGTACAACGGGCGAGCCGACGGCCGCGTCAGCGGCACGGTCTTCGAGCTGACCGACGCTGAGCTGGCGGCGGCGGACATCTATGAGCCCGCCGGCTACACGCGTGTCATGGGAAAGCTCGCGTCCGGCCGTGAGGCGTGGGTCTACGCGGACGCCCGCTTCGCGTAGCTCAGGCGCCACTGCATCGGACCCGCCCGGTCAATCGCGCTCGATCGCGTGAACGACCACGTACTCGACATCCAGACTGTCACGCGCCACGCCGGTGACATAGCCGCGGCCCGTGTGCATCACCATGATCGAAGAGGGCACGCTTATACGCGACTCGATGTGTCCGTCCGGCCGGTACACAGTCCACGTCTGCATGGGTTCGCCACCCCACGGCGGCACATAGTCACGCAGCCAGAGCCGGCCCTCGGCATCGACCAGGATGCGATCGAACACGGGCATCGTGTGGCCCTCGGGCAGCGCATCCAGCTGCTGGTTGATGCCGTCGACCGCGGCGCTGTAATTGGCCTGCCCGCGCGCACGCGCCTCGTCGATGGTCTGCTGAACGCGGCGCGCGCGATGCTGCTCCGTCAGGAGCGTCACCGGCAGGTCGAGCCGGCGCACAATGCGCCTGCGCGAGGAGCCGGCATCGATGAACTCGAGCTGCTGCGTCTCGCTCAACGCCAGCACAATGTCCGAGCCCAACGCCGCGGCGAGCACGGAATGTCCGAACGGCAGACCGAACTGCTGCATTCGCGTCGGGCGGCCGCCGTCGAACGACGCCCAGATCGAGGTTTCATTGCCGGGCAGACGCACCACCGTATCCACACGCGCTTCGCCCAGCACCACCACGCTGAGAGTGTTGCGCGTGTAGGTGACGCCAGGGCGGTGCGGATCCCAGGTTGGCGCCGAGATCGCCAGCGCGACACGGCCGTCGGGCTGCTGGCCCAGCACGGTCATCACACCGGAGGGCAGGGCGCTTGCCGGCTGTCCGCGCCCGATCGTCTCATCCGGTGTAACCCAGGTCAGCCGGCGGTTCCGCACATCGTGCAGGATCAGTGTATCCGCCGCCGTCAACACTACGTGTCCGATCGCGCGGAACTCGCCGGGGCCCTCGCCGCTCCGGCCCGCACGCGCGCGATACTCGCCCGCCGCGCTGTACCACCGGATGTCACTCGTACCTGCACTCGCCACCACGATGCGCCCATCGCTCAAGCGCCCGGCAAACGCGATCCGGTGGAACTGGTAGGCAGAGTCGCCCTCGACCACGCCGAGCCGGATCTCCGGCTCCGGCGCAACTCGCCACTCCGCGTACGGTCCCGTGTTCTCGACAATCGAGATGCCGGCGCTGTCCCGCTCGGTGGCCGCGGTGCGCTGCACGCTGTCCCGGCCGCAGCCGGCCAGCAACGCCGCCGCGAACAGAACCTGCCACGCCGTGTGCATGCTCATAGGCACCTCACGTGCGGACCTTTACCGCTGAGGCACCACGCAGTCAAGTCGGTGAAGCACCCTTGCGCCATTGGCGCTTTGGCGTTCGGCGGGCGCAGAACCGGCAGGCGCATCTGAGCCACTCGACGCAACGGCTTCGTCGAGCCACTGAGGCGAACCCTCGGAGTCGCGCAGCCCAACCGGCATCGCACCGCGACAGGATGGACAAAAGTCGACATCGGCGGTCAGATATCCGGCCGATGTCGAGAACGAGGCGCCTGAACAACCCAAACTCTACACCGGGCAGCGGCTGTCGAGGCGCATGTCGAGTTTGAGGCGTTCAGGACACTAAAACTCGACACCCACCTGAAATGCGGTCGCCAATGTAGAGTTTTGGCGTCTCGCCGGGGACACAGACCCGGCTCACGCACAGGTGAACGCGATGACCATCCCGTCTCACCACTCATGGCAACCCCGGCCCAGGGTCAACGTCGGATGTCGCGCACGCGGACGTACTGCACGTCGAGGCTGTCCGATGTGACGATGAAGAGGCGATCGGCGCGGATGTAGGGCGGCACGCGGTCGTAGCGCGGAATCGAGGCGGCGCTGCCGAGCAGGGGTCCGTCCAGATCGAAGATTCAGGACCCAGATGCTGTCGGGCGTGACGGGAACCAGATCGACGATGTGGGAGACGATGTCGGGCGCGCCGACCACATGCAGTGCGTCGGTACTCACTGTCTCGGGCGACTCGGATCGCGCCATCGTCGCCGCCTCGCCGCACGCGGCGGAAAGCGCAACGCAAACCGCGAACAAGGCACGGCCAGTCGCTTCGCGGCGGCAGGCGTCGCCGGATTTCGATGGGAACTGCGCTCGATTGCAGGAATCCGCCATCATGCGGACCTCAACGCGACACGTGAACGGTTGCCGCGCCTTCGAGCCAGTAGAAGCCGCGGATGATCCCGTCGGTCATGCCCGTAGCGAGTCCGGGCGCCGCACGAAACGTGATCGGGAATGTGTCGCGCGGCCCGCGGCCCAGCGCCTGATACGTTTCGGCCATTCTCGCCGGCGTCGGCTCAATGCCGCCACACCAGAACTGCAGGATGCGGTCTGCCGCGAAGATTGCGGGCTGCTGCGTTCCGAGCAGCAGGTCGGCGAGCCCAACCTCCTCCTCGAACGCGGGTGTCACAAAGCCATGAAGCTGCGCGCCATCGCCGAGTGTGAACTGCGCACGAACCAGCAACATGCCTTCCCCGGGCGAGGCGGGCAGCGGACCGGCAAAAGGTCGAAACGTTTCTTCGTCCGTATCGTCATACCACGGCTCATCGTAATCCGCCGTATGGCAGCCGATCCAGACGGGCGCAGCCTCGAAGTCGGCCGGCACAAGGTCTGCGCATTGTCGGAGCAGCGGGCCGGGCATGCGCGTTTCCTCAGCGCGGCTTTTCGAGGCGATGCATTACGATGTATTCGACATCGAGCTCGTCGGTCCAGTGGCCGAGCACATAGTCTTCGCCGATCTCGTGAATCGGGAGTCCCGCGGGCATCACGACCTGGCCCAGGTACCGGCCCGGTTCGTCGAAAACGGACCACTCGCGGTCGACGCGTTCCCGGAATGGCCGATAGTCCTGGACCCACAGGTTGCCGAGCGCATCCGTACGCACCTCGTAGTGCGCGGGGAAGTGCGTTGCGAACTCCGATGCCGCCACAGTCGATTCAGGAACTGTTCCTCCGGTGTGCCACGCGCCTCCTCGAGCATGGTTGTGCGGTAGAGGACGACGCTGGAAGCCCGGCCCCGCCAACCACAAGGAACCTGTTCCGCGGCCGCCCCGCACGAAGCGCACGGCTCACCGTCATTGTGCGCACGGCTCCACCTCCTGCTGCGGCGTCCCGACGTAGCGTATGCCATGTACGGTTTGAATAGTTTGTCGCGCAGCGGCCGCGGCGCAAGAGTGTTCGAACCGCGGATTGGCGCGTTCGTGGAGGTTCCGGCACGGAGCGCGTCGCGCGGACCGCGGAGGGTGATACAAACGCTGACGAGCGCAGCGGCATCCCACCCGGGAGAAGCAATGGTTCGCACGTAACGACCCTGGAGATGCCATGTTTTCCTATGTCGCAGTGAGGATGGGCTGCCTGGCCTGTCTCGTGTTGTTCATCGAAAGCGCGCCCTCGCGCCTGGCGTACAAGCCGTCGATCCAGCAGGTGACGGCGCTGCGAACGGCTCGAGCGGCGCACACGGCAACGACGCTTCCAGATGGAAAGGTACTGCTGGCGGGCGGAATGGCGGACGGCGGTGGCAGTCTTGCGAGTGTCGAGCTGTTCGACCCCGCCGCGAATCGGGTGGAGGAGGCTGGCTCACTCGCGGATCGCCGTATCGGTCACACGGCCACGCTGCTGCGTGACGGTCGTGTGCTGATCGCGGGCGGCTACAACGGCGAGTATCTGGCGTCGCTCGAGATTTTCGAGCCGGCGGCGCATCGATTCGTGCGTGCGGGCGCGCTCTCGGAAGGACGAAGCGGCCACACGGCGACGCTCCTGCCCGACGGCCGCGTCCTGTTCGCCGGCGGTGTCGGCCGGGCCTGGACGTTTCTTTCTACCGCGGAGCTGTTCGACCCCGCAACGGGTCGCTCCGAGCCGGCCGGCTCGATGAGCGTTCCGCGGGAAAGCCACACGGCTACCTTGCTCGCGGATGGTCGCGTTCTGGTGATCGGCGGCCATGCCGGCCGGCGGCAGCAAATGGAAGTATACGCGAGTGCGGAAGTGTTCTCGCCCGCATTCCGTCGATTCGATGCGGCAGGCACGCTGGGGACGGCACGCCACAAGCACGATGCGATCCGGCTGGACGATGGCCGCGTGCTGGTCATCGGCGGAGCGGATCGTACGGATCGTCGCTTCTTCGATACCACGGAGATCTACGATCCCCGGACGACACAGTTCGAGCCCGGGCCCTCGATGGCGAACGCGCGCTACAAGATCGCCGGAACCTCCATCCTGCTTCCCCGCGGCGATGTGCTCATCAGCTCGGGCGCCCGCGCCGCCGAGGTTCTGGATCTCGCAAGCTGGACGTTCCGTGAGGTCGCCGGCCACTTCCCGGGCGCGTTTCACTTCGCCACGGCAGCACCACTGCCCGGAGGCGACGTGCTCATTGCCGGCGGCTACTCGGATGAGAACCAGAACACGGCCGGCATCTGGCGATACCGTCAGTAGGGAATGCGGAAGCATTCGAAGCGGCGACCTGCGCTATCGACGCCGATGTGCGCGCCACGCGACTGTCGCCTCGCGAGCGCGCGGGCCGCCGTGGTTCCTGAAGCGACGGGCGTGTGCCGGCCGTGATCCGGCACCGCCCAACCGCCCGCGCGTGCGGGCCGTGGTACCGCTGATCCTGACGCGCGTGCGCGCTCGGGCGTCCGGCATCGCAAAGGTTGCGTGAATGTCGGCCCGCTCGACCGTCGAGGCGCACCGACAACTCGTCATTGGCGCCGCCCGCCATCGCGCTTGTCGTGTTGACCGCGATCAGCGCTGTCAACTCGTCCACCGGCAGGTCACGGCGCCCGCGCGTTACGAGTTACCCGCGCCCAGCGCTGTGAAGTCGACAACGCGCCTCCGGCGGCCTCGCGCGTTGCAGGTTACCGGCGCCAGGGCGCCCCCGGCACACGTGCGGTGCCGGCGCCAGTGGCAGCGAGGCTCGCGTGCAGCCACGCTTCCCGTGACGCCGCGCGGTAAGGCCGGTGGCCGCCCGGCGCCAGCGTCGCCCGCTTCCGGTTGTGCTATGTAACGCCTCACGCGGCGCTCAGGCCGCAACCCTGACGGTTGCGCCGGCGCGGCCAGCGAAAGGGGATCGGGCGGCGCCGTTCAGCGAGGAGACGGGCGACGCAGGCGGTAGTAGAGGGTGTCCAGGCCGGCCTTGTCGACCCGGCGGTCGAACGTCATGCCCAGGCGCTCCATGACGCGCGCGGACGCGAGATTCGGCGCATCGGTGCTGGCGACGATCTCATCGAAGTGCAGGGTGTCGAACGCATAGGCCATGACGGCACGCGCGGCCTCGGTGGCCAGGCCCAGCGACCAGAAGCCGGGCAACAGTCCGTAGAGGAGCTGGAGTTCCGGCGGATCGTGGAAATCGCGGAACCCGGCGAAGCCGAGGATATCGGGCGAGCGGGCCGCGAGCGGCGGGCTCGCGAAACGAAGGGCCCACAGGCCGCAGCGCTGCTG
>Ga0187892_10006134_pt1 | contig 18159 bp, 14 predicted proteins | sample MA1701073metaG_FD_139345 | JGI IMG/M metagenome (GOLD analysis project Ga0187892, IMG submission 139345) | Bio-ooze microbial communities from a basaltic lava cave in the Kipuka Kanohina Cave System on the Island of Hawaii, USA - MA170107-3 metaG ... | reverse complement strand
GCATAGGTCCGCTCTAAAAGTGCTTGCTCGACCTTGGTAATCCTTGGTGCGATATGCGTGACCAGTTTCCGCGTGATGTCATCGCGCACGGCGAAAATATCCCTCGCTGGACGATCGTAGTTTTCTGCCCATACATGTTGATCAGTCGTCGCGTCAATCAACTGCGCCGTGACCCGTATACGATCACTGCCGGCTTTCTGGACACTCCCTTCCACCACATAGCGCACCCCCAGCTCGCGACTCACATCCCGTACTTTCATCTCTTTCCCTTTGTAGGTAAAGGCCGAGGATCGCGAGATGATGAATAGACCCGGCAGCTTGGCCAGCCCGGTCGTCACACCCTCAACGATCCCGTCACCCAGAAGCTCTTGGTTCGGGTCACCGGTCAGGTTGAGAAACGGCAGGATGACCACCGAGGGTTTGTCCGGTAACGACGGCCCCTCTGTCGGACGATAGAAATGGTGTACTAATCCACCTACTCCGGCCAACAGCACTACCACCGCAATTTGTAACGTACGCCGCCATTGCTTGAGTCTGAATCTCCGCACGTGCAGTTGCTGCCGAAAGCCTTGCGGTGATTCAGACAACAATGCGTAGACGGCAAATCGTTCGGTAATGTTCTTGAGCTTGGGCTTGCCCATCGACACCACAGCCCCCAGGTCCAGCTTCTTGACCACATCCCGATAGACCATGTCCGAGATGCAAACGGTATCCGGCTCGGCCAACCCTTGCAGCCGGGAGGCGATGTTGACGCCATCGCCAAACACATCGCCATCGCGCTGTACGATGTCACCGAGGTGAATGCCGATACGGATGTGAATCTGCTCGGCTTTCTCCTGCTCGGCGTTATGCGTTCGCAATTGAGCTTGAATCTGCTGGGCGCACTGCACGGCATGAACAACTGAAGGGAACTCCCCAGAAAGGCATCGCCAATCGTTTTAATCACGTGACCATGACGTTCCGTGACGGCTTGCTGGATGAGCTGATTATGGACCTCCAACAGCCGCAGCATGCGAGGTTCATCCGCACCCATCTGCCGGCTGAAGCCGACAATGTCGGTAAACATGATCGCGGCCAGCTTGCGGGTCTCATTTGCCGCTGTCCGTGAAGGCGCTTCACTCATGGAGGCGATTATGAAGTGAGCGCCTCTGGATTGTCAATCGTAAAAATGGGGAAGGGGCGGTCTCTATCTCTGTCTCTATCTCTATCTCTGTCTCTATCTCTATCTCTGTCTTGCCGCTGTCGCTACTTCCCAAATCGGGAAAGCCCCTGGTAGGCAAAGAGTTGTGGCTCAAGGCCGACGTTGACCTTGATGTCATTGCCCTCACGCAACGGATAGTAGCCAAAGAACAGCTCTTTATCGACCCACAAAATCTGTTGCTCGTAGGCGTAATAGGGATCTTTGATGGAATCCTTCCTAAACTCAGCCTCTCATATCAGCGGGATATACCCATTGATCTCTTCATGCGAATTAGAATGGCCAGAATCGTCCCCACCACCTTGCCGGGCTCTCCTCAGCCGCTAATAACGAGGTCTTACCGACTTCCGTTCCATCTAGCGACACTACCGCTTCACCCAGGACTTGACCTTTTGTGACAGGGGCAGGCACTCGCTCTGGCAGATTGATTGCCACCTGGATTTTCTTCTCCTCCCCTTTTTTGATGAGCACTTTTACGTCCTGTTGCGCTATCACCGCCACACGGGGAATCGTACCAGCCCGCACGATGACATCACGTCCTTCAATGGCGGTATTACTTTTGATCGGGACCAGCATGCGGTGAGTGGCAAACCCTTGATTGAGCAACTGCGTGGCATTTTTGAAACATTCGGTTTTGGTCGGCGATCCCATCACCACGACAATGAGCTGCAAATCTCCGCGTGTCGCACTCCCTGTAACGCAAAAGCCAGCTTTATTATGGAAGCCGGTCTTGATGCCATCGGCCCCGGGAAACGTCCGCAGCAAGTGGTTGGGATTCACTAGCGTGAAGGCTCCATCACGAAACGGCTCTTGGCTCTTTGCCGCCATGTCGGCGAGTTCCGGGAACTTCATGACCTCACGGCCCAGCGTCGCTAAATCCGCTGCACTCATGACATCGTCCTCCTGCCCGGCATCAGGAGGCAGACCGTGCACGCTATGATACCGTGTCTCTTTCAGCCCTAAGCTTTCTGCACGTTGGTTCATCAAGTCAACGAAGGCGTCACCATAACCGGCCACGTGTTCGGCAAGAGCTGCGGTCGCATCATTGGCGGAGTGAACCATCATCGCCTTCAGCAGCTCTTCTACCGTCAGCGTTTCGCCTTCTTTGAGATAAACCTGGGAGCCTCCCATTTGCGCCGCCCAGCGCGAGGCGGTGACTTTATCATCAAGATGGATCGCGCCGTCACGGACCTTCTCCATAACGATGAGCGCGGTCATCATCTTCACCATCGATGCCGGGGGAAGTGGCGTATGAGCGTCCTTCTCGAACAGGATTTTCCCAGTCTCTGGCTCAACGACAATGGCAGAGGTATACGTCGCCGGTTTTTCAGCTTTTGCGGCTTTCTTTGCGGGGTCAGTCGTTGGGGCTGGCGCTTGCGCGTTCCCAACGATGGGGAGGATAAGGAGCGAAAGGAACAGAAAGCCCATCATTGCCCATCCCTGCTCCCACTGTTTCCCACTGTGTACTGCTATAGACCTCATCCCCTCACCCTCCTCTTCGGGATTAATGCTGGCCTCATCTTTCGGCAGAGTTGCCTCACTGTCAAGCCGAAGGCGCACTTTCATTTTTTCTTGACAACCCTGGTCACCATGTGTGATGATAGGCGACGAAAGGAGAGACACTATGGCAGCAAAAGCAGTAGGACGGGCTCGAAACGTAAAGAAGGCAACACGCCCCCCAAAGAAGGCAGCGCGGGTGGTGAAAAAGTCCGCACAGCCAGCGCGGATGGCCAAAAAAGTTATCGACCCTGGCTGGGCGTGGGATGATCGGTTACCGCTGGCTCAAGGGAAACAGCTCGGCAACACGATCTATGTTTCTGGGCAAGTCGCCTATAACGCCAACGGCCAATTGGTGGGTGAAGGTGACATCAAAGCCCAGACCCGGCAGGTCTTCCAAAATATCAAAGACATTCTCACCGCTGCTGGTGCAGGGATGGATGACATCATCAAGATCAATACCTATATCACCGACCAGAGCAAGTTTATGGACATGCTTGCCGTTCGGTCAGAAATTTTCGGAGACAATCCCCCGGCAAGTACAGCCGTCGTCGTTGCCGGATTGGCGTTTCCAGGGTTGTTGATTGAAGTAGAAGCGATCGCGATCAAAGCGTAAGTCTCGGGCAGGTCTCAGACCAGTCTCAAGCAGGTCTCAGAGTCCGTTCGAGAAGTTTACGAAGGATTATAATGAACGCTCGCTCAGGTCTCTCTTGACGGCATCCAAAGCCTATGTCACAGAAGAGAGAGTATACATTTTCCACGATGGAAAGACGTCAAAAGAAGGAGGATAATCCATGGCAAGTCTTCGTGTTGTTTCTGCCGATTCTCACGTGATGGAGCCGGCAGATTTGTGGTCGGCTCGCCTTGATAAAAAATTCCGGGATCGCTCGCCCCACGTCGCCCAGAATCCCAAGAAACCCGGCTACATCTTCGTCGCTGAAGGGATTGATCCTTTCCCGGTCGCCGGTGGCTTCGGTGCTGGTCGGTCAGGTGAGGAATTGAAAGATCATATGAGCAAAGGGTACGAAGCCGCCCGCGCCAGCGGCTGGGACCCAGTCGAACGCATTAAAGATCAAGATATCGATGGGGTAGAAGCAGAAGTCTTGTATACGACGCTCGGCATGCCGCTGTTTGGCTTGCAAGATCCAGATTTACAGCGGGCCTGTTTTCGCGTGTACAACGATTGGGTAGCCGAGTACTGCTCCCACAATCCCAAACGGCTATACGGCGTTGGCCTCGTCTCGCTCGAAGATATTGACGAGGGAACAAGAGAACTCGAACGCCTGCATAAAAAAGGCATGCGTGGGGCGATGATCTGGGGGTCACCACCGGAAGACAAACCCTATGGCAACAGAGTGTACGACAAATTCTGGCAGGCCGCGCAAGAATTACAGATGCCACTCTCGCTCCATGTCATTACCGGTAAGAGCAAAGAGAGTAAGATCAACTTTGACCAGATCAGTACGTTTTATATGAGCCTGATTCACGAAGTGCAACGCTCACTCGTGCAGATTATTTTTGGTGGTGTGCTTGAGCGCTTCCCCAAGTTGACCATCGTCTCAGCGGAAAACGATACTGGCTGGTTCCCGCACTTCATGTATCGCATGGATCACGCGTTCGACAAATTCAGCGCGATGGAAAAAGAGCCACTGCCGATGAAGCCCAGTGAGTATGTCCGCCGGCAAATGTGGGCCACGTTCCAAGATGATCCCATTGGTCCGGCAACGTATAAGATTTTCGGCGAGAATAACTACATGTGGGCGTCAGATTTTCCCCACACTGATTCGACGTGGCCGGAATCGCGGCAGTGGATCGCGAAAGATTTCTCTGGCGTGCCGGAAGAGGTCACTCGCAAGATTGTATTTGAGAATGCGGTGAAGTTGTATCGGATGGATTTGAATTAAGTGCCTATCCGGATAACTCCGTAAGAGGGCGTCCAAAAGCAAAAATCCCCCCGCCAGCCGTTTTACGTCTGTCGGCCCCCTTTGCCAAAGGGGGCGGCGAAGGCGCAGCCGAGCGGGGGATTTGAAGAGCACGGCGAAGTTACGAGAGTGACGGTTATTCGGATAAGCTCTTACGCCGTATACTCGCGGACGAATTTCCCCATCCCATCAATAGCTCGCTGCCCTTCGGGAAGCATGGCAGCAAACATCTGCCAGACGTGAACCATCTCCGGCCAGACTTCTAAACTGACCTTCACGCCAGCGGCTTTCGCCCGTTCGGCAATCCGGTTGGAATCGTCAAGCAATGTTTCTGCTTCGCCAACTTGAATCAAAAGCGGGGGTAGTCCTTTGAGGTCAGCATAGAGTGGCGAAGCCAGCGGGGAGCGTGGATTTTGCCCACCCAAATAGAGCGCAGCCATCCCGAGGAGGCCTTGTTTTTGTACCATCGGATCGACCGACGCTTTCGTCGTCATCGACTCACCGAGTCCTTCCATGTCTACCCACGGCGACAGACAGACTCCCGCAGCTGGCGTGGGAAGTTTTGCATCACGAATTGACACCAGGGTTGCGACTGTCAAGCCGCCACCAGCCGAGTCCCCAGCAACGGCGACACGATTCGGCTGAATTCCCTGGGACAGCAGCCAACGATAGGCGGCAGTTGCATCGTCGACGGCCGCAGGGAAGGGATGCTCCGGAGCTAAGCGATAGTTCAACGCCAGCACCCGTGCATTGGCAGCTTTCGAGAAACGATTGATAAGTTCACGATGTGTGTTGATCGACCCAATCACGTACCCACCACCATGCAAATAGAGAATCACTCGATCGTTGGCAACGCCGGGGGCGGCGATCCATTCTGCCGGAACCCCGCCCGCACTCACTGCGGTCGCGGTCGCATCTTTGGTCACATAGAACTGTCCAGCAAACGACTCAAACTTCTGCCGGAAATCGTCAATCCCAGCCGGTGGCGTTGCCATCAGTTCTTTGATTGTTTGCAAGAGACCTTGCATCTGTGCACTAGCCATGTCGTCCTCCTCTGTTAAATTTGCCAAATTTGTTTGCGTAGTCGCTACGCGCGTTGTTGAGCGTCAGGTGGTTTGCTGAAACGGCGTAAGAACTCAATGTTGAGGTCAAGCTTCTGACCGAGCCACAATGCCTGGTCCGTGTGATCCGCCACGTCGTTCCCTGTTTCGGGATGGATCAAGACATCAAGTCCGGCGTGATTGAGCATCAACCACGGCACGAGCTTACCAAACTCCCCAGGAGCAAATTTGACTTGATACATCGACTTGGGATGCGGCCCCATGGGTTTATTATGGATACGCCCCAACTCCACGTCGAAGCGCTCGGCCAATCCGTCGCGTACACCTAACGCTGTGGCTCGGGTCTCCGGATCAAAATACACATGGACATGAAAGCCGGTAATCGGTTGTGGAGTGTTATTGTTCATACTCATTCCTTTAGGAAACCCACCCATATTGCAACGTGTGCACGGTCCCCGGCGGATACCACCATTCTCCTACCTGACAGAGCGGACATTTTTTCGGGAGTGATCCCCGTGTGTACTCAGGAACTCCGACCAGGGCTTTGACCGATCCCTCGAACATACCTTCACGCGTGACTTTCTTGATGAGCATGTATAACCCCATGCCACAGTCGGGACACGAGAGGATCGTACCAGGATTCAGCGAGGGTAAAAGGCTAATCCGATCGGGTGAAGGGCGTGGCATAGCTCCCTCCCTAGAGTCAGCGGTCAGCGGTCAGCTTTCAGCTTCTGATGGAGTCTTTAGCTCCTTTTCTTTTGGCTGATTGCTGAAAGCCGAGAGCTGAAACACTGATTTTTCTATTTACTCAATCTCACAACAGTTTCAGTTGCTACGGGCGCACTGACTTGGACTGTCTTTCCTGAGTTGTCGAGCTTAGGCAGAATGTCTACCGCAAAGCGCTCCATTTCGCGCAAGACATCGTATGTCGGTTGTTGGGCCCAGTGCCAGATCAACACCAGATACTCAACCGGGAATCGATCGAGTTGACTCTGCAACTGTTGCTGCACATCTTCGGCAGTCCCACCTACATAGAGACCACAGTTAATCACTGACTGTATGGGATCAACGAGCATCTTGCTGGTATCGAAATCCTTAAAGAACTTCGAATAAAAATCGACATAGATATCAACGTCATATTTGGCAATCGCCTGGCGATACTCTTCCCACGAGTTATTGACATGAATCCACCGCACCAGGGCTTGTCGTTCACCATAGCGGATATTATGCCCCGCCGCCTTCGCTGCTTCCCAGTAGGCCGTACCGTGCTCCACGGCTTTGTCGATCGGAGAAAAGTAGCAGGGGGCAAAGCCGTTTTTGCCACAATAGATCGCCGACTCCTTACTCGAACTCGTTGCCACAAAGACGGGCGGATGGGGGCGTTGATACGGAGCAGGCACTACGCTGACAGCACGGACTTCGTTCTTCGGTCCGATTTCGCCGTGGGTGCCACTTTTCCGAGCTAACTCATAAGCAGGATACCCATGAACTCCGGTGTCGTAGGGATAGGGAATCTTAAAGAATTTGCCATTGTAAGTCACGGCATCTTCGGTCCAGCATTTGCGGACAATATCCATCTGCTCCTCAAAAATCTGCCGGTTGATCTCGTCGTCCTCGGAACCATCGGACAGCGTCGCTTTTGAGTTGTAGTGTTGACCAAGAATATTCGCCCAGCGCGCCTGATAGCCGCGAGCAAAGCCGGCGAAGAACCGTCCTTGCAGGATGTGATCGAGAATAGCGCACTCCTCTGCTACTCGGACCGGGTCCTGGGTGCTCATCACATACCCAAGTGCCCCCATACGGAGATTCCTTGTCATTCCAGCCCACCAGGCATTCAGCACGCCAGGATTGGGTCCGACCTCGTATCCTTCCGAGTGAAAATGGTGTTCGATCGTGCTGAACCCCCAGTACCCCAATTGATCCGCTGCCTGTGCCAGCATCGCCCAATCCCGAATAATCTTCTGATACCGCTCGCTGTTGCGCCCAATCGGGCGCATGGTCTCACGCTCTTTCCCTTGCGCGGGCACCACGGGATAGAGTTGGATGATTGGCTTGACACTCATGGTGGTCTCCTTATCTTCGGGCTTTCAGCTATCAGCGGTTAGCTATTAGCAAAAAAACGACTACAACAATAGCCAGTTATTGACAACGAGGCTTCATTCTCAGTTTTTGTTTGGCTGAAAGCTGATTGCCGATAGCTGAGCGCTGCTTATCGCATCCCCTGCCGTCGCGCCTGAGCAGCTTGCATCCGGGCGGCAAATTCCGCGGGCTTCATAATCAGTGACCCGCGCGATTCTTCTTGCTCATGCTGTTTCTCTTCGTGGTAGTGCATGACAATACTCTGACGCACGAGTTCTTCACAGAAAGGAATTCCTTTCCCACCCTGCGTATTCCGTTTAAGCGCGAGCGACACGGCGAGAGCACGTTTGGCCGCCTCCAACCGATCGGTCGCAGCAAGATACAAGGCGGTTTCCTCCAGACGGCGTGCATACACCGCGCCCTGTTCACCGGAGAACACCTCGTTCAGCGCGTTATCAATAACCGTTTGGACACGGTCTTGTTGTTGCATACGGTTGAGGATGAGCGGACTTTCCTGCACCTGTGATATTTGATCCGTATAGCGATGGGCGCGCTCGTGATCGAAGAACCACGATTGTAACTCTGGTTCTTCAAACAACTGAACAGAGGTTTGCAGGAGCGTATCGTCAACTACGATTGCATCGCGATCGAGAGTGACAGGCAGGGGAACCGCTACCGGTTGAGCAGGGACAGACAGCAGATGGGAACGGTGTGCGAGATAAGCCTCGATTTCTTTCTCTCCCTTCGCTTTGGCGCGCTCATATCCTTCGTACATCACGAAGTCACAATAACGCCACGGAGTCTCAACCATGGACATCTGCATACGGGAGTGAAAATCCTGACGCATCTGCCGCAGCGCTTTGCGGTTGATCTCCGCAGCATCAAAATAGCGCATTCCTTCGGATTCATTCACAACCGCAGAGAGATAGTGTAGTCCCCCACCGACTTTCGGTTTCACGAGCCAGAGGAGACGATCGCCACGACCGTCGATGGGCGATAGATACCCTTCTGGTTCCACCGGTGCAAGGATTGGGCGCGGTGGTTCTTGCACTGGTCGTTCAATAGTAATTCCCTTTTGTGACAGTTTGTATAACGAGCGATGTATTGCGCGGCGAAGCTGTTTATCCGTCGTTTTTGTGTCCCAGGCGACCAACGCTTGCGCTGCCTCTGGCGTGGGATAATCACCGAGCAGGGCGGCCAAAGCGACATCGGCAGTAGGATTTTGTCCAATACGCTCATTCAGTATCTCTACGCTGATACTCCGATCCTGTAACTGCGCAAGATTAATACCCCACTGGTCAAGGAGTTTTTTTCCCTCAGCGACATGCGCGTCACGGACCGTCTCTTTCTTTGCCATAACCTCCTCCAGAGTGGCAGGAACGGGAGCACCTAACCACCTCGATCTGTGACTGTCAACGGGAAGAGGCGGGGAAGCGAGATAGAGAAGAGAGATAGAGACAGAGAGGGGGCTGGGAGCGGTCTCTGTCTCAAATCTCTGTCTTCCTTCGGAGTGGGCTCTATCTCTATCTCTGTCTTCCATAGCCGACATCTGAACGCTTATCGACAAGTGCTCCCTGACCTAGCCCCTGGCGTCGATTGCTGCTAGGTATTTCCCCATGCAGGTGCAGTTCTGTCCGCAGTGTGGTACGAAGACACTTCCGCCGGCGAACTTTTGTGCAGCCTGCGGAGTCTCCCTGCTTGGAACTCCACAACCACCCCCACAACATCGAACTACCAACTCAACTCCTCCCGTTCGGTCTCCGCTCTTACCAGGCTTGGCGGTTCTTGGTTTTTACCTCCTCGCTGGTACTGGCTTGTGGCTCTTTGTCTTACGGTCTCAACCCTTTCCTACTGTGGGAGCAACTGCAGAGGGAGGTCCGGCTCGTGGTGGCTCACAGAACCTTTCTCAAGCTCCCTCACCAGTACCGCTTCCAGACGATGTGAAGAAGCGCATCTCCGAGTTCGTCGATCAAGCAAAAGCCGCCCCGCAAAACGCCGATGCCTGGCGTACCCTGGCCGAGGTACAGTTCCGCGCTTCGCAGGTTGATGCAAGCTATCGCAGTGCTGCCCTCTCCTCCTACCAACATGTCCTGGAACTCATCCCAAACGATCTCACCGCTCTGCGCGGGGTTGGTAATGTCTATTACGACTTTGAGGAGTACAACAAAGCGAAAGAGTACTACGAAAAATATCTTGCGCTGAGCCCTGATGACGCCAATGTCCGCACTGACTTGGGGACTATGTACCTCTACGAGAATAACACCGAGCGGGCCATCAGCGAGTATCAGACGGTTGTGACGAAGAACCCCGATTTCTTTCAAGCCTATTTCAATCTCGGCGTTGCTTACCATCAAAAGGGTGACACCGAAAAAGCACGCGAGGCACTGACCAAGGCGAAAAGCTTAACCACAGACAAGACCATTCACGAACGGGTAGATCAAGTCCTTGCACAGGTCGGTGGAGGAACGGCGGTAACCACAACCACGGTATCTCCGCCCCCCTCTGTCACCACTCCGGTGACTCCGTCGCTTTCGCCGTTTCAGCAGGCGGTGGAAAAACTCTTCCGTACGCATGAGATTATGGGACCACGCATCAGCCGGATTGAATGGCCGACCCCGACCGAAGCACGGCTCCTCATTCAGAATTTCCCCATGTCCGCTATGCCCCAGGATATGCGCGAACGGTTCCTGGAGAAATTCCGTACTTTGATTGGAGAAGCCAAGACAACAAATAGGGTCAGCGGCACTGCCAAGGTCGAATTCATTGATGCAGATACACAACAACTCATGGAAACGCTAAGCTCATGACTCAAACACAACCCAATAGTGACACTCCGTACTATCTCCCCATTGGCGATGAAATAGAGATTTTCCACGCCGCGTATGATTGCCGATTGCCGGTGCTGCTCAAAGGACCGACCGGCTGTGGCAAAACGCGCTTCGTCGAATACATGGCCCATTCCTTAATGAAGGAAGAGCGTGACGGCCTCTCAGGCAATTTGATTACCGTCGCCTGCCATGAAGACCTGACAGGGAGTGATCTTGTCGGGCGCTATCTGATTAAAGGAGACGAAACCGTTTGGATTGACGGACCACTCACCCAGGCGGTGCGGATTGGTGCGGTCTGCTATCTCGACGAAATTGTCGAGGCCCGGAAAGACACGATCGTGCTCATCCATCCATTGACCGATCATCGCCGCATTTTGCCGATCGACAAGAAAGGCGAGATCCTCGAAGCCCATTCCGATTTCTTGTTGGTCATCTCCTACAACCCTGGCTATCAAAGTATTCTCAAAGACCTCAAACATTCGACCCGCCAGCGCTTTGTCACGATTGAGTTTACCTATCCGCCGCGCGAGAAAGAGGCGCAAGTCATCGCGCACGAAAGCGGATTAGAGTTTGATACCGCCTTGGATTTGGCCAGACTCGGCGAAAAAGTGCGACACCTCAAAGCCAGCGGGCTTGAGGAAGGGGTCAGCACCCGATTGTTGATTTATGCCGGACAACTGATTCATCGCGGGGTACCGCCACGCCGGGCGTGTGCCGTTTCCGTCTCTCGCTCTCTGACTGACGATCTTGATTCACAGCGGGCCATCGACGAAGTCATTGCCGCATTGTTTCCCTAAGTGCTTATCCGAATAACCTCGTAAAGGGTGGCCAAGGGCAAAAATCCCTCTGCCAGCCGCTTCGCGTCTGTCGGCCCCCTTTGCCAAAGGGGGCGGCGAAGGCGTAGCCGAGCGGGGGACTTGGAGAGCACGGCGAAGTTACGGGAGGGAGAGTTATTCGGGTAGGTTCTAAAGTGTCCCAACAGCTCCCCGGTTAGGTTCACTTCCGTAGCTTTGTTACAATGAACGAAAGCCAACGGAAACGCAGGGGAAACTTATGTTACATGCAGTTATCTTAGCTGGCGGTGGAGGGACTCGTTTATGGCCATTGAGCCGGACGCAGTACCCGAAACAATTCCTTTCCTTATTGGGCGATCACACCCTTCTTCAGCAAACAGTGCTCCGTCTCGGCGAAAGTGTCTCACCACAATGTGTGTGGATCGTCACGGGACAAGACCAGCAGTTTATGGTCCAGTCACAATTTGCAGCCCTACCTGGGATGAGTGCTGGGACCGCCCATGTGATCACCGAACCTCTGGGACGGAACACTGCAGCCGCCATTGGGCTTGCCGCTCTCCATATTCACCGAGTTGACCCAAAAGCGATCATGGTTATCCTTCCGGCTGATCATTGGATTACGCAACCAGCTGCCTTTGTCGCCTTACTGCAGAGTGCGGCAACACTCGCTGAGCAAGAGTTGTTGGTTACGTTAGGGATCGTTCCTGATCGTCCAGAGACCGGCTACGGCTATATCAAGAGAGGCAAAATTTGTTCTCAACAGATTGAGCATACCACCGCCTACAAGGTTGAACGTTTTGTTGAGAAACCTTCCTTGCCGGTTGCCCAGGAGTATGTTGCCAACGGTGCGTATTACTGGAATGCCGGCATCTTTCTCTGGCGGGCTGCGACTATCCTCCAAGAAATTGCCACTCACATGCCAGCTTTGCATGACGGGCTCAGCGAAATCGCGCGGAATCTCGACCAGAAAAACGCGGACGCTACCGTCGCCACCGTGTACCCACGTCTAGAATCAGTCTCTATCGACTACGGCGTGTTGGAGAAGTCTAGCCGCATCGTCGTCGTCCCCGCAGATATTGGCTGGTCGGATCTTGGCGAGTGGACAGCCATTCACCGTCTGTCCCCTCAAGATGAACACGGAAATACCCTGAACGGGAACATTGTGAATCTTGAGAACGAAAATTCGTTCGTCTATAGCAGCCGTCGTCCAGTTGCCGCGATTGGCCTCAAGGATATGGTTGTCGTTGATACTGAGGATGCACTCTTGGTGTGTGCGCGTGACCGCGTGCAAGAGGTCAAGACCGTTGTGCAACGGTTGCAGACGCAAGGGGCAGAGGTCGCCAACACACCCCACACCGTACACCGCCCGTGGGGCACCTACACCGTCCTGGAAGAAAGCTCGCACTTCAAAGTCAAACGGATCGTGGTTTCTCCCGGAGCATCACTCAGTCTGCAATTACATCAACACCGCAGCGAGCACTGGGTCGTCGTGCGTGGGATTGCCCAGGTTGTCAACGGAGAGCAAGAATTCTTATTGCACGCCAATCAATCCACCTACATTCCGAAAGAGACGAAACATCGACTCGCCAATCCAGGCACAGAACCACTGGAAATCATCGAAGTGCAAACCGGGCTCTATCTGGGCGAGGATGACATCGTCCGCTTTGCGGATATCTACGGACGGACATCACCCACCCACACTTCATTTAAGCAAACTCTCTGAATGTTGCGCGTTTTGATTTACGCTTCTTTGGTCAGCACCAGGCCACTTCCACGAAGCATCGGTGAACCGTCGATCGCGCAGACCGCCGCCGCCCCAGGAATCTGACGCTGTTCCGCTCGTCCGGTGACTTGAAAGACGGCTTCAGCAATGTGACCCATGCCGTGGAGGCGTCCTTCACTCAGACTGCCACCAAACGTATTCACTGGAAGTTCTCCCTCCAGAGTGATGCGACCGTCTTGGATAAAGGCGTACGCTTCCCCACGCTGGCAAAACCCGGCGGCTTCCAGCCAATACAGCGTCGAAGGGCTGAACCCGTCGTATAACTCGGCAGCGTCCATATCATGTGGACCTAGCCCGGAAGACGACCACAGTTTCTGGGCGAGTGAAGCTCCACACGCCATGTAGTCATCGAGTGCATAGTGAAAGAGCGTCCGTCGGCGACTGGTATTCTGCCCATACCCAGCGACGTAGGCTGGAGGATGGCGCAGGTCTCGTGCCCGTTCTGTCGTGGTGAGTACCAGGGCAACACAGCCTTCGACTGGAATATCGCAATCAAAAAGACACAGAGGTTCGGCAATCCAGCGGGAAGCCAGATAGTCCTCGTGAGACATTGGCGTCGTAGAGAAAAACGCGCGGGGATTGAGATTGGCATTGCGGCGACTGTTGACGACGAAGGTGGCAAGATGCTCCCGCGTCGCGCCGTAGGTATGCATGTAGCGTTGCCACTGCATGGCATGCCACTGAAAGATACTGGTACAGCCGTAGGGAGCCATGAACTGGCTCTCGCCTGCGGCTCGTGTGTTCGACCACGCCCCGTAGCGTCCACGCGGTTGGTGAAGCGCGCGCCAGACCAACACGGAGTTACACGCACCAGCAATAAGAGCGTGCACGGATTCAATGACCGGACTGGCGATCATGCCTGCTTCAATCTGTGCATACCAACGAATATCCGGCGCCAGTGGCAGGTGGTTGATCATGTACAAGACACTGACAATGTCCTCGCCGTCTCGACTGCCGGCGCCGAGTGCTGGCAATTCGGGATAGGTTGCGAGACCGTCTACTTGCTCCGATTGCAGACCAGCATCGCTGAGTGCAGCACGACAGGCGTCGATGGCTAACAGTCCTAAAGGCTTTTGTGAATGTCGAGTTAATTCAGAATAGCCGATCCCCACGATGGCAGTTTTACCTTTTCCTGTCCACATAGATCTTCCCTCATACTGGACGAAATTGCGGCAGTGTAATCTCCGCATCTACGGGTTCAAAATACACTTCGACAGCACAGCCGATCTGGATATTCGCCTTGGCCGAGATCGGAAGATAGGAGACCATAAATAAGCGTGGTTGCTCTTCCAACTCGATGAGCAGGTTGAGATAGGGAATGTCCTGCTCAAACCCGGCTATATTGGGCTGATGCATCACGGTGAAGGTGTAGACGCGCCCTCGACCACTGACCGGAACAAACGTGAGGCGTTGCGATTGGCAGGCATCACACACCGGCCGGGGGGGATGGTTAAAATACTCGCACTCCTGACAGCGCTGGATAACCAGTTGATGTCGAGCGGCAGCCTCCCAGAACGGTCGTGTTAAATCGTCCACTGCTGGAAGGGGTTTCGGCTGTTGTTCTTTCGGCATGACAGGTTCCTCGTCTCATTGGCAGTGTCTGGGTATCTTCATCCGATGTAAGCGCTCAGCTATCAGCTTTCAGTTGTCAGCCAGACAGGAAAATACAAAAGCTTTTGCTCCACTTCTACCATGAGGCAGAATCCCCAGGATATGGATCTCCGTGTTTTTGCTGAACGCTGACTGCTGACTGCTGAACGCTTCCTCGCCTGATAGCAAACCTGATCCTGGTTCGGCAATGCCGCTGCTGCTCCACTCTCTTGCACTCCAGCAGAAATTCAGGTCTAACCTCCCTGAGAAGGGAAGTGGCCGTGCAGTGTCCAACGTGTGCCTTTCAGAACTCCGAGGAGCAGCCGACGTGCCGTCAGTGTGACTCTCCCTTGCAACGTCGTTGCGAGCGCTGTGGGTTTGAGAATCCCCTGCGCATGAAGTTCTGCGGTGGCTGCGGTACGGCGCTTATCAGCAAGGCAAAAGACAAAAGGCAAAAATCGAAAGGCAAAAGTGAAGACGCTAAAGAAGACAGAGAATCAAAGACCTCGGACCTCGGACCTCGGACCTCGGACCTGACTGTCGCCGAAAGGCGGCAGCTCACGGTCATGTTCTGTGACCTCGTCGGTTCTACCGCATTGTCTGAGAAGCTGGACCCTGAGGAACTGCACGAGGTCGTGCAAGCGTATCAAGAGATGGTCGCAACGATTGTCCACCGTTTCGAGGGTACCATCGCTCGGACGTTAGGGGACGGACTCTTAATCTACTTCGGTTTCCCGGTTGCGCATGAGGACGATGCGTATCGGGCAGTGCGAGCAGGATTGGAAATCCTTGCGACGTTGCCACAACTGAACACCCAACTGCAGGTAACGAACGGTGTCCTGCGGGTCACCCCGCTGCGTGTCCGAATTGGCATTCACACGGGAATGGTCGTTGCCGAAGAACAAGAGGGTCAAGGGAACCGCGAGCTGCTTGGGGCGGTGGGAGAGACCCCAGTCCTGGCGACTCGCCTTCAGAGCCTTGCCGAACCGGATAGCATTCTTATCAGCAGCACAACCTCTCAGCTTGTGGACGGATTCTTTGAGAGCCGTGCGTTGGAGGTGTCACTTTCAGGAGAGGAAACGCTGACTACTGTCTATCAGGTCCTGCGCGAAAGCGAAGTCCGTAGTCGGTTGGAAGTGGCCGCGGTACGGGGGTTCACTCCCTTAGTCGGACGGCAGCAACCGCTCTCGACACTGCTATCCTGTTGGCAGCAGGCAAAGTGGGGCTGTGGCCAAGTTGTTCTGCTAAGTGGCGAGGCCGGGATTGGCAAGTCACGGCTTCTCCAGGCGCTGAAAGAGCAGGTCAGGAGCGAACCCCATACCTGGCTCGAATGCCACTGTATCCCCTATCATCAGCACAGTGCACTCTATCCAGCTATCGACTTATTGTGGCGGAGTCTGCGCTTCACACGAAGTGATGATGTGACCACTCGCCTCGATAAACTTGAACGGGCGTTGGCCTCTTACGGCTTGCCACTTGCCGAAGCAGTGCCACTCTTTGCGACGTTACTGTCCTTGCCGTTACCCGCAGATCGCTATCGCCCGCTTTCCTTACCGTCGCAACGACAACGTCAGCGCATACTTGAATTGTTACGCACCTGGCTCCTCAAAGCGGCGGACCGTGGTCCGGTGATCGGCATTGTCGAAGACCTGCATTGGGCTGATCCCTCGACGCTGGAGTCCCTCTCGCTCTTTATAGAACAGGTATCCACAAAGCCAATTATGATTGTGTTGACCTTCCGTCCAGAGTTCCGTCCGCCGTGGGGGTCCCCGTCATTCTTGACTCCACTGTCACTTGGACGCTTATCTCCCCAAGAAGTGGAACGAATGGTTGCGCACGTGGCGCAAGGGAAAAGTCTCCCGAAGGTCATCGTGCAACAGATGGTGGCAAAAGCCGATGGGATTCCACTCTTTGCTGAGGAGTTAGTAAAGAGCGTTTTGGAATCCGCAGGGGTGCTTGACGAATCACCTCTCCGCGTGACGATTCCTGCGACTTTGCATGATTCATTAGTGACCCGGTTAGATCGTTCGGGACTGGCGAAAGAAGTGGCGCAACTGGGGGCGACGATCGGGAGGGAGTTTTCTTACGAAATGATCCAGGCCGTATTTGCTGGAGGTGAACACATCTTGCAACAGGCGCTGGCGATATTGGTGTCCTCCGAACTCTTGTACCAGGACGACAGCCCGCCACGCTCAACTTACGTCTTTAAGCACGCGTTGATTCAGGAAGCGGCCTACCAATCGCTGACCAAGCGCACTCGTCAACAGTATCACCAACAGATTGCCCACGTGCTCAGTACCGCGTTCTCCGAAGTTGTTGAGCGTCAACCTGAACTGCTGGCACATCACTATATGGAGGCCAACAACACTGCACAGGCAGTGAACTACTGGCAGCGGGCTGGATCTCGTGCCGCGGAACGGTCGGCTCATATTGAGGCTTGTCGCCACTTCATGACAGCGACTACACTCCTCCAGACCCTGGCAGAAACAGATGACCGCGCCCAGTACGAGCTTGCTTTGCAAGCCTCTTTAGGAAGGTCATTGATTGCCACGCGTGGATACGGAGCGCCGGAAGTGGAGCAGTGCTATCAACGCGCGCTGACTCTCTGTCGCCTGGTGGGAGAGACGCCACGACAGGTGCAAGCGCTCTTAGGTATGGCGGCGTTTTCGTTTATGCGAGCGGAATTGCGCACAGTACAGGATCTCTGTGAGGAGGGGTTGGTGCTCACTGAGCGTCCCGGTAATCGAGGCCGACGCCTCCAAGTGCATTGGGCACTAGGGCAAGCGTTCTTTCACCGCGGAGAGTTTCTCAACGCCGAGGAGCAGATGACATCCGGAAGGCTTCTGTATACTGCACAATATTACCGGTCCCATGCCTTACAAGATCCGGGGGTGATGTGTCTGGCGTATATGGCCCTCACGCAACTCTGCCTGGGGTATCCAGATCGTTCCTTGCAGTGCTGCCAAGAGATGATTGCCCACGCACGGGCGTTGACTCACCGCTTTAGTCTTGCCTTTGCACTCAATATGGCGGCGACGGTCTCTGCGTTCCGTGGAGCGTGGGAGGAGGCATACACATTGGTGACTGAAGGGTTGGTACTGTGTGAAGAGCAAGGCTTCTCAGTATGGCTTGCCTATGCCCAGGCTCTGCATGGATGGATGGGGGTGCAAGGGGGCGAGGGCACGAAGGCGCTGGCAGAGTTACAGCATGGGATCTCAGCGTGGGAGAAAACCGGCGCGAAGATCCTACGTCCATTCTTACTCGCGCTGAAGGGGCAAGCGTGTCGAAAGCTCGGACACACGCAGGAAGGAGCGCAAGCGATCGAAGAAGCGCTGGCGATGGTGAACCATTCTGAAGAACAATTCTGTATCGCGGAGTTGTGGCGATTGAAAGGAGAGTTCGTGTTG
>Ga0187892_10006133_pt1 | contig 18159 bp, 16 predicted proteins | sample MA1701073metaG_FD_139345 | JGI IMG/M metagenome (GOLD analysis project Ga0187892, IMG submission 139345) | Bio-ooze microbial communities from a basaltic lava cave in the Kipuka Kanohina Cave System on the Island of Hawaii, USA - MA170107-3 metaG ... | reverse complement strand
GCGCGCGCTCGGCGCGCAGATCGTGATGACCCGCTCCGACGTGAGCCGCGGCCACCCGCAGTACTACCAGGACCTCGCTGAGCGGATCGCGCGCGAGACGCCGCAGTCGTTTTACGTCAACCAATTCAACAACCCTGCCAATCCGCTCGCGCACGAGCAGACCACGGGTCCGGAAATCTGGGAACAAACCGGAGGCCGGATCGACGCGGTTGTATGCGGTGTCGGCTCCGGCGGCACGCTGGCAGGCTTGTCGCGCTACTTCGCGCGCGTTGCGCCGCAAGTGGAAATGGTGCTCGCCGATCCGGAAGGCTCGATCCTGGTCGAGTACGTGCGCAGCGGAAAGATCGGAACCGCGGGTTCGTGGATCGTCGAAGGCATAGGCGAGGATTTCGTCCCGCCGGTGGCGGATCTGTCGCGCGTGACGAAGGCGTACAGCGTGCCGGACCGCGAAGCGGTGACGGTCGCACGGCAGATGTTGCAACGGGAGGGCGTGCTCGCGGGCAGCAGCAGTGGAACCCTGGTCGCCGCGGCGCTGCGCTACTGCCGCGAACAAACGGCGCCGAAGACGGTGGTCACACTGGTGTGCGACACCGGTGCGAAGTACCTGTCCAAGATGTTCAACGATCAGTGGCTCAACGACCAGGGCCTCGGCGATCGCCCAGTGCTTGGCGATCTGCGCGACTTGATTGCGCGCAGCTTCCACGACGATGCGGTCGTCTTTATCGGGCCGGACGATTCGCTCGCGGTCGCATACGCGCGCATGCGCCTGTACGACGTGTCGCAGCTGCCGGTACTGCAGGAGCGGCGCCTCGCCGGCATCATCGACGAAAGCGATCTGCTGCTGGCCGTTCATCGCAACGGCAAGGCGTTCGACCTGCCGGTGCGTGAGGTCATGACGAGCAAGGTGCAGACGGTCGATCGGCGCGCGTCGATCGACGACCTGATACCGATCTTCGATGCCGGCCGCGTCGCCGTGGTCAACGACGACGACGGCTTTCATGGATTGATCACGCGCGTCGATGTGCTGAACTTCCTGCGCAAGCAGCGGCTGCAAAAGAGAAACTGAAGGCATCTATGAGCGACGCATCCAGCACCATGCCGACCAACCGCGTTCTCCCGCACGAGGGCGTTCGCCACGCCTTCGCCACGCGCGTGATTCACGCGGGCCAGGTGCCGGACCCGACCACCGGCGCGGTGATGCCGCCGATCTACACGGCCAGTACGTACAAGCAAGACTCACCCGGCGTGCACAAGGGCCTCGACTATGGCCGCAGCCACAACCCGACGCGCTGGGCGTTCGAACGCTGCGCGGCCGATCTGGAAGACGGCACGGCAGGCTTTGCGTTCGCTTCGGGGATGTCGGCCATCGCAACCGTGCTCGAGCTGATCGGCAGCGGATCGCATGTGATCGCGTCCGACGACCTGTACGGCGGCACCTATCGCCTCTTCGAGCGCGTGCGACGCGCCAGCAGCGGGCTCGAGTTCACCTACGTCGACGCATCCGACAGCACGGCCGTCGAACGCGCAATCCGGCCGAACACGCGGCTCATCTGGATTGAAACACCCAGCAATCCGCTGCTGAAACTCGCGGACCTGGAGGCCATTGCGCAGATCGCGCGCAAGCACAGCTTGCTGGCCGCGGCCGACAACACCTTCGCCACTCCCTTCAACCAGCGCCCGTTAAGCCTCGGCTTCGACATCGTCGTCCATAGCGTCACCAAATATCTGAATGGACACTCCGACATGATCGGAGGCATGGCGGTGGTGGGTGACAACGCGGAACTGATCGAACGCCTCGGCTTCCTGCAAAACGCAATCGGCGCGGTCGCTGCGCCCTTCGACAGTTTTCTGGCGTTGCGCGGCGTGAAGACGCTTGCGCTGCGAATGGAGCGTGCCGGCGACAACGCCTTGCAGATCGCGCAGTATCTGGAAGCGCGCAAGGACATTCGCCGCGTGTTGCACCCTTCGCTCGCCAGTCATCCACAGCACGCGCTGGCGCGGCAACAGATGCGCACCGGCGGCGCAATGGTCAGCGTAATCGTTGACGGTGGGCTTACACGCGCCAAGCGGGTGCTAGAACGCTGCCGGCTATTCACGCTGGCGGAGAGTCTTGGCGGCGTCGAAAGCCTGATCGAGCATCCGGGCATCATGACCCACGCCAGCATCCCCGCTGCGCGTCGCGCCGAGCTGGGCATCGATGACGGACTGATACGCCTGAGCGTCGGCATTGAAGACGTGCGCGATCTGATCGCGGATCTCGAGCAAGCACTGGCGTGACGCAAGGCACTACGCCGTCATTCTCCGACTTGATCGCGGTGCGCTTCAGACCCGGTGGCGCGCATGCATTTCTACCGTTGACCGTGGCCGCGTTGACCAATGATGTCGTCGAAGCTCGCGACCTGCTGGGCGACGCCGTCGACGATATCTTCGAGCGACTATTGGGAGCGCCAACTCGCGCGCAACAGATGCGCGTACTGGTCGCCTGGCTGAACGAGCGGTTCAAACCGCGCCAGCCGCAGTGGAATCTCGTGCAGTCTGCCGTGCACCGGCTGCGGCAACCCGCGCGCCAGCCGGTGCGTGACGTCTGCAACGCTCTGGGGCTTTCGAACAAGCACTTGATTTCGCTTTTTCCACGATCTGGTCGGTCTGCCGCCGGCAAAACTGGCGCGCATCGACCGCTTCCACCGCGCTCTGGGCGCGCTCCATGCCCGCGCCGACCGCTTCTGTCCGTCGCGCACGAGCTTGCCTACGCTGACCAGTCACACTTTAACCGGGACTTTGCGCGCTTTTCGGGTGTGACTCCGACGCAATTTCTTGCGCGTCGCGCTGAGGACGGTGAAAGTCTGATAGCCGCTTGACCGGGCACCTCGCTTGCTTCTTTGAAATTCTGGCGTTGGCTTGAGGCCTCACGTCCAGCGCAGAGTTTGTGCGTTTCGAGGAGGCAGTCGCTAATGGCGGAGATCGCGGGCGATCCGGTGCCGACACCGTTAGTCAGTCTCGGCCTGCCCGTATTCAATGGCGAAGAGTTTCTGTCCAGGGCCCTTGATGGCGTCCTCGCGCAGACTTTTTCGAACTTTGAACTGATCATTTCCGATAACGCATCGACCGACGCGACCCCCGACATCATTCGTGCCTATGCCGCGCGCGACTCGCGGATCCGGTGTTTCCGCCAGGAAACGAATATCGGTGTCGGCAACAACTGGACCTTTGTCGCAAAACAGGCGCGCGCGAGCCTGTTCAAGTGGGCATCGGCCAACGACGAGTACGCGCCCGATCTGGTGGAAAGATGCGTCGCGGTGATGCTGCGGCGCGACCCTAGTGTTGTTCTGTGTTACGGGCGCACGCAGTTCATTGACGAGGCGAGCCGGCCGCTGGGAATCTACAGCGGCGACTTCGACGCGCTCGCGCCCGATCCGCTGCAAAGATACGCGCTGGCACGGCGCAAGGTGATACTTGGCACGCCTCTGCAAAGCGGCGTTGTTCGACGCAATGCGTTGATGCAGTGCGGATACCTCGGCAACTACTGGTGTAGTGATCAGGTGCTAATCGCCAGCTTGGCCTTGCACGGAAAGATCGTCCTGTTGCCCGAAGTGCTTTTCTTCCGGCGTTGGGCGAAGGGCGTCGCGTCGCCACTGAAGACGCCGCTTGAGCGTGAACAAATGTACCAACCCAACGCCGTCCGCCCCTCCACATTCGTGCGCCTACGCTGGCACGCCGGCCAGCTAGCAGCCATTCTGCGCGCTCCCCTTGGTCTTAAGGGAAGGATCCACGGTGTGAGCGCGGTGCTGGGCTTCACGGTAAAGCGCGCGTTGGCAAAGTTACGGGCAGCGCCGCGTCGGATTTTTTCCGGATAAGTGCCCGTAATGACACTTACGGAAAACGCGTGTAGTCAAAGCTACCGGCATCCACCTACTTGCCTTTTTCCTTCGCGTCTTCCACCTGCAGCTTGATCGTCTGCCGCCTGCCTGCGCTGTCCTGGGTCACCCAGGCACGCCAGTTTGGATGCTTGGTGCCGATGGCGCGTGCCTCCAGCGCAAAGGAACGGAACAGAAGTCTGATGGCGCGTAGCCACACGATCGTTCTCCCCATGAACAAGATCGCGCGAGCTTGCCGCCGACAGATTCGCTTTGTCTTGGACGAAATTAACCCGCCGGGCGGGCCTGACCCTTCACCACTGTCATCGCTGTCGCGATCAGCGTTCCGATGTCGGCGAGATTGGACGGCACGATCAGCGTGTTGTTGGTCTTCGCCAGTCCGGAAAAGGCGTCCACGTAGCGCTCGGCAACCCGCAGGTTCACGGCTTCCATGCCGCCCGACGATTGAATCGACGCCGCGACCCTTCGAATCGCTTCGGCGGTCGCCTCTGCCACCGCAAGCACGGCCGCCGCCTCGCCCTGCGCGTTGTTGATCTGCGCCTGCTTGTCGCCTTCGCTCTTTGCGATGGCAGCTTCCTTCTGTCCGGTGGCGATGTTGATCTGTTCCTGCTTGCGTCCTTCCGAACTTGCGATCAACGCCCGCTTTTCGCGCTCGGCGGTGATCTGCGCCTGCATCGCGAGCAGAATCGCCTCCGGCGGCGTCAGATCTTTCATCTCGTAGCGCAGCACCTTGACGCCCCAGTTGCTCGCCGCTTCATCGATCGCCGAGACCACGGCGTGGTTGATGAACTCGCGTTCCTCGAAGGTCTTGTCGAGTTCCAGTTTGCCGATCACCGAACGCAAAGTGGTCTGCGCCAACTGAGTGATCGCGACGATGTAGTTGCTGGCGCCATAGGAGGCGCGCTGCGGGTCGGTCACCTGGAAAAAAAGCACACCGTCGACCGTTAACTGCGTGTTGTCGCGCGTGATGCAGACCTGGCTCGGCGTATCGAGCGGAATCTCCTTCAGGCTGTGCTTGTACGCAATGCGATCGATAAACGGAATGACGATCTTCAAGCCCGGCGTCAGCGCGGCGTGGAACTTGCCCAATCGCTCTACTACCCACGCGTGCTGCTGCGGAACGATGGTGACTGACTTGACGATGAAGACGAGAACCACCGCCAGAACAACCAGCATGACGATCACGGTGCCTTGGAGGAACATGGGGAAATCCTTTAGCCGCGCTTCGGCGCGACAACGAGACGATTTGCGGAAATGGACTGGATGACGAATTCGCCTGCGGTCGGTTCGGCTCCGGGCTCGAGTTCAACATCCCACTGTGCGCCGCGATAGCTTGCGCGCGCGGTGCGCGTTGCGCTCCATTGGTCGACGCGCACCGTCTGGCCGACGTCCATGTTCTGCAACGGGTCGGCCCTATCGGAATGCAGCCTGCCGAAGCGGCCCCTGCGTAACCACAACGCACCGCCGGAGCCGATGACGGCGGCAACGAAGAGTTGCAGCGTGAACGAGGCGCCGAAAAGATCGGCGACCCCCGCCGCTGCAAGCGCCAGTGCGATGACCAGCAGATAAAAGGTGCCGGTCATCAACTCCAGCGCCAGCAGTCCAAACGCCAGTACAAACCACCAGACCCAGGATTCCATCTCGACTCCAGAAAATCAGCTAGCTTGGGGACAGACCGCGCTTCGCGCGGTTTTCAATTGGTTAGATATGGTTGGGGACAGAGCGCTTCGCGGTCTGTCCCCAAAGGATTAGTTGCGCGGTCTGTCCCCAAGAGACTGGCTTAGCCGGCGCCACGTGTCTACCACCGTATCCGGATTCAGTGAAATCGACTCGATCCCTTGCTGCATCAGCCATAGCGCGAAATCGGCATGATCCGACGGGCCCTGGCCGCAGATGCCGATGTATTTGCCCTGGGCGCGACACGCGGCGATTGCGCGCGAGAGCAGATGCTTGACCGCGGGATCGCGCTCGTCAAAACCGTCTGCGACCAGTCCGGAGTCGCGGTCCAGTCCGAGCGTCAACTGCGTCAGATCATTGGAGCCAATCGAGAAACCGTCGAAGAACTCGAGAAACTCTTCCGCCAGCACGGCGTTCGACGGCACTTCGCACATCATGATCAGCCGCAGGTCATGCGTGCCGCGCGCGAGTCCGTTGGCCGCCAGCAGCTCGGTCACGCGGCGCGCTTCGCCGAGCGTGCGGACAAACGGCACCATGATCTCGACGTTGGTGAGCCCCATCGTTTCCCGCACGCGCTTCAGCGCGCGGCACTCCATGCGAAAGCACTCGGCGAAACTCGGCGACAAGTAGCGCGCGGCCCCGCGAAAGCCGAGCATCGGGTTTTCTTCCTCGGGTTCGTAGCGCGCACCGCCGATCAGCTTGCGGTACTCGTTGCTCTTAAAGTCCGACAATCGAACGATGACTGGTTTTGGCCAGAACGCCGCGGCGATCGTGGCAATGCCTTCGGCCAGTCGCGCCTCGAAGAACTCGCGCGGGTTGGCGTAACCGAACGCCAGTCCCTCGACCGCGAGCTTCAGCTCCGCGTCGACGTCCGGATAGTCGAGCACCGCCTTCGGGTGCACGCCGATGTTGTTGTTGATGATGAACTCCAGCCGCGCCAGTCCCACGCCCTGGTTCGGCAGAGCCTGGAAGTCGAACGCCAGTTGCGGATTACCGACGTTCATCATGATCTTCACCGGAATGTCGGGCAGCGCACCGTTCTGCACCGCTTCCACTTCCATCTCGAGTTCACCGTCATAAACGCGGCCGGTGTCGCCCTCGGCGCACGACGCGGTGACGAGCGCGCCGTCGATCAGTACGTCGGTGGCATCTCCGCACCCAACGACGGCTGGAATGCCGAGCTCGCGCGCGATGATGGCCGCGTGACAGGTGCGACCGCCGCGATTCGTGACGATGGCGGCAGCGCGTTTCATCACCGGCTCCCAGTTGGGATCGGTCATGTCGGTCACGAGAACGTCGCCGCCGCCGACACGTTCCATTTCGTCTGCGTTCTTGATCACACGCACGCGGCCTGCGCCGATCTTCTGTCCGATGGCGCGACCGGTCGCCAGTACGGTCGATGTGCCTTTCAATTTGAAGCGCTGCTGCGTCGTCGTCTGCGCCTGCGACTTCACGGTCTCCGGCCGAGCCTGCAGGATGTAGATGCGGCCGTCGACGCCATCCTTGCCCCACTCGATGTCCATCGGCCGGCCGTAGTGCTTCTCGATGGTTACCGCATAGCGAGAAAGTTCGAGCACGTCATCGTCGGTCAGCGAAAACCGGTGGCGTTCGGCATCGGCGACGTTGACCGTGCGAACCGTACGTCCACCCGCTGCCGCCGGTTCGAATTCCATCTTGACGAGTTTCGATCCCAACGCGCGCCGGATGACAGGATACTTTCCGGCGGCGAGCATCGGCTTGTGCACATAAAACTCGTCCGGGTTCACCGCCCCCTGCACCACCGTTTCACCGAGTCCGTGGCTCGACGTGATGAACACCACGTCGCGAAAACCGGATTCGGTGTCCATCGTGAACATCACGCCGGCGGCTCCGAGGTCCGAGCGCACCATGCGCTGTACGCCGGCCGACAGCGCAACCCCCGCGTGCGCAAAACCCTTGTGCACGCGGTAGGCGATCGCGCGGTCGTTGTACAGCGATGCGAACACGTGGCGCACGCGTTCAATCACGCTGTCGGCGCCGACAACGTTAAGAAATGTCTCCTGCTGGCCAGCGAACGACGCATCGGGCAGATCTTCCAGGGTTGCGCTCGAACGCACTGCGACCGAAATGTCACCGGCTGCGCCCGCCTTCAGCCCACGATAGGACGCGCGGATTTCCTCTTCGAGTTCAGACGGCAACGGCGCCGCGGACACCCAATCGCGGATCTCGCGGCCCGCTTGCGCCAGTGCGCGGACGTCGCCGACATCGAGCGCGCCTAGCCGTGCGTTGATCCCGGAGACCAGATCGTTGATCTCAAGAAAGTCGCGAAACGCCTGCGCCGTCGTCGCGAAGCCGTCGGGCACGCGAATGCCCTGCGCGCTCAACTGACTCAACATTTCGCCGAGCGAAGCGTTCTTGCCGCCGACCGTCTCCAGGTCCGTCATCCGCAATTGACTGAAAGGGATGACGTACTTGCCGCGTTGCATCTTCTGGATTTCCTCTCGGGGCCGAGGCCTGTGCAAAAATCGCGGCGATTGTAACGACGAGTGAAATGATTCGATGACCGATCGCCACGCCGGCCCGTACGAACGCACCGTGTTTTTCGTCTCCGACGGCACCGGCATCACGGCCGAAACTCTCGGGCACAGCGTCATGACGCAGTTCGAGGCGTTGCGCTTCCGCAAGGAGCGCGAGCCTTTCATCGATTCATCCGACAAGGCGCGCGAAGCGGTTGCGCGCATCAACGAAGCCGGCATGCGCGATGGCCGCCGTCCGATCGTGTTCTCCACGCTGGTCGATCCGGTGGTCAATGCGCAACTGAAGCATGCGAACGCGATGATCCTCGATCTGTTCGAGTCGTTCGTCGATCCGCTGGAGCAGGAGCTCGGCATCAAGTCGAGCCACAGCATCGGCCGTTCACACAACATCGCCGACTCGGAGAACTACAAGTACCGGATCGAAGCGATCAACTTTGCTCTCGCGCACGACGATGGCCAGTCGGCCAAGGGCTTGGCATCGGCCGATGTGATTCTCGTCGGCGTATCGCGCAGCGGCAAGACGCCGACAAGCCTGTATCTGGCCATGCAATACGGCGTCAAAGCCGCGAACTACCCATTGATACCGGAGGACTTTGAACGCAACGAACTGCCGTCGGCGCTACCGGCGCACAAATCGAAGATTTTTGGTCTGTCGATCGCTCCCGAACGGCTATCCGAAGTGCGCAACGAACGCCGCCCGAACAGCCGCTACGCCGCCCTCGACAACTGCCGCTATGAAGTTGTCGCTGCGGAACAACTGATGCGGCGCGAAGGCATACGCTGGCTGTCGTCGACAACCAAGTCGATCGAAGAGATCGCGGCAACGATCCTTCAGCAGGTGGGAATTGAGCGGCGGACGTGAAGTCGCGCGTCGGGTGTCGGCGGCGAAGTTCCACGCTTCGCCCCCGCGCCCCGGAACGCGCGACGCTACACCGCCATCTCCCGCGTCAGCGGCAACCCGGTCGGCCCCGGCTCGGTCTGTTTGCTCGCCAGCACCTGGTAGACGTTCATCCAGCCACGCGCGAAACCGTGGCTGCAACCGGCAAGATACGCGCGCCATGTCCTGAGCTTGCGTTCACCCACCAGCGCACGCGCTGAATCGAGTTGCGCGTCAAGCCGGCGCGACCAGTGGGCCAGAGTCAGCGCGTAGTGGGGGCGCAGGCTTTCCACGTCGGCGATCTCAAAGCCCTGTGCTGCCATCTCCCGAATGGCGACGTGCAAATGCGGCAGTTCGCCGTGCGGAAACACATGGCGCGAAATGAAGTCGCCGGCGCCTGATCCGACCGGGCGCTGGTCGACATCGGCCGCGGTGATGCCGTGGTTCATGAAAAGTCCGCGTTCGCGCAGCATGTGGCGCACGGCGCCGAAGTACTCGGGCAACCGGCGCCGGCCGACGTGCTCGAACATGCCAACGCTTGCAATCTTGTCGAATGATGCGCGGCCGAAGCGTGCCGGCGCATCCCGATAGTCGAGCAGCAGCACTTTGCAGCGATCGCTCAATCCCGCCGCCTTTATACGTTCTGACGCCAGTTCGTGCTGCGCAGCCGACAGGGTGATGCCGACCGTACGCGTGCCGAATGCGCGTGCCGCATGCATGACGAGCCCGCCCCATCCGCAGCCGATATCGAGCAACCGTTCGCCTGGCACCAGGCGCAGCTTGCGACAGATGAGGTCGAGCTTTGCCGTCTGCGCCGCTTCAAGCGTTGCACCAGCTTCCCTAAAGTAGGCGCACGAATAGACCATGTGCTCATCCAGCCACAGGCGATAAAAATCGTTGCCGACGTCGTAGTGAAACGCAATGGCAGCGCGGTCTTCTTCGCGCGTGTGTCGCGAACCGCGCACCATGCTGCGTTCGTCGACCGGGGCGCCGGCGGCCGCTGCCAACCGCTCCGCGGCGGCTACGGCTTCCAGCGTATCGCCATCCACGTCGAGCCGGCCCTCGACAAAAGCATCGGCCAGTGTCGCGAGATTTGCGGTTGTGAGTTCGGCCAGCGTGGCCTTGTCACGCACGCGCAGCGTTACGCGCGGCGCATCGCTGAATTCAAGTCGCCCGCCGTCGGGCAGCGCAAGAACGACCGGCACTCCGCCCTGATTGCGCACCCGCGCGGCAAACTCCCGCAAGCGTTCGCCGGCCGCTTGCGCACCCAGGCGGAATGCGGTGCGGGTCAGCCACTTTTCAACCCACATAAATTCTCCGTGCCCCGACTCTGTGCTGTGATGCTACCTCGCCGTCAATCGCCGCCGGCGTTCGAACAGGCATACGGCAGCGGCGGCCGCCACGTTAAGCGATTCAGTCGCGGCGTTGACCGGAATCGTTACACGCAGGTCGCACGCAGCCAGCGCAGCGGGCGACACGCCGTGTCCTTCCGCGCCAAAAATCCAGCCAACTGGCCCATGCGGCAACGCCACAGACCACAGACTTGGCGCGTCATGCGCAGTGGCGGCAATCCACATGCCAGGACGCTTCCGGCGCAGCGTCGCGGGATCGACGCCTTCGACGATCGCCACCCGAAAATGCGCGCCCTGCCCGCCTCGCAACACCTTCGGCGACCACAACGCCACCGTCGATGGCGCGGCCAGTACATGTTCGATCCCGGCAGCGGCGGCCACGCGCACAAGGGCTCCGGCATTGCCCGGATCCTGAATGCCGTCCAGGTACACGACATCGCCGGCCGACGCGACTTGCACAGGAACCTGCGGCACGCAGATCACGAGCGCGATGCCGGCCCCATGCTCTACCGGCGCAAGCCGGTCGTACAGGGTGGCCGCGAGTTCGAAGGAGGCGGTCCCGCGTGCGGCCCAGGCGTCGATCAAGTGTTGCGCTTCGCGGGCGAGACGCCCGCGGCGGACCAGCAATGCTTCGGCGATCTGATGTGTGTTGAGAGCGCACTGCACGAGGTGCGTACCTTCGGCAAGCGTGCAGCCTGACTCGCGCATTGCCCGCGGCAACCGTGTCAACCGCAGCCAGCCGCGATAGGAGGGATTAGCCGCGGACGTGATCGATTTCATTCCCCGGCTTCGTAGCAGGCGCGCACGGGCGCAAATGAACGTCGATGAACCTCGGTCGGGCCGAGTCGGGCGAGCGCGGCAAAGTGCTCCGGCGTCGGATACCCGGCGTTATGCGCAAAGCCGTAGCCCGGATAGCGCGCGTCAAGCTCGCGCATCAACGAGTCGCGATGGACCTTGGCGATGATCGACGCGGCCGAAATCGCGGGCTCGGTTGCATCTCCGCCGATGATCGCCCGCGCGGGCAGTCCGACTGGCGGCAGTTGATTGCCGTCGATGAGTGCGTACTCGGCCGCGGGCTGCAGCGCCTCGATCGCCCGGCGCATTGCGAGCAGACTCGCGCGCAGGATATTGATCGAGTCGATTTCTTCGACCGTCGCGAGCGCAACGCTCCATGCAATGGCGCGCTCCCTGATTCGTACGGCCAGAATCTCGCGGCGTGCGGGCGCCAATTCTTTGGAGTCGCGCAAACCACGGATCGGACGGCGCGCATCGAGGATTACAGCAGCCGCAACAACGGGCCCTGCCAGCGGACCGCGGCCCGCCTCGTCCGCACCGCATACGCGGCCGCTGGCGCGTGCCAGCGGTTCGAAAAGATCGGCGTACGTCGGAGGCCGTCTCACGGTGTTGCGGCAATGGCGTCGGCAACGAGGCCCGGCGTGTCGCGCGTCAACTTCTCGCGCATCTCAACAAAACGCGCGCGCAGCCGCGCGACCAATGCGGCGTCCTCAAGATAGCGCAACACGGCCGCGGCCAACGCCTTGCCGTCGACTTCCCCCTGCAGGAATTCAGGCACGATGAAATCGCCCGCGAGGATGTTCGGCAAGCCGATCCACGGTATCAGCGCCTTGCGTCGCGTCAGGTATTCGGTGAAGAGTGGCACCTTGTAGGCGATCACCATCGGTCGCGCAAACAGCATCGCTTCGAGCGTCGCGGTACCGCTAGCGACGAGGACCGCGTCCGCGGCTTCGAGACAATCGTGTGAGCGTCCTAAAGTCAGCGTGATGCGGCTCGCATCCGTCCGGGCGCGTTCGATCATTCGTTGCAGCCGTTCATGCAAGCGATCATCCGCCGCCGGCATCACGACATGCAAGGCAGCGTCCGAACGCAACAGCAACGCAATCGCAGCACAAAATGGTGGACCGAGCGCATCGATCTCGGCGGCGCGGCTGCCGGGCAACACGGCGACCACCGGCGCGCTGATGGGCACATTGAGCCGCGTCCGCGCGACCACCGCATCGGCATGCAACGGAATCGTCCGCGCGAGCGGATGTCCGACGTACGTGCAGCGCACGCCGGCCCTCTCGAACAGCGGCAATTCAAACGGGAAAACCGCGAGCAGATGATCAACCGCCCTTCGCACCAGATCGATGCGGCGGGGCCGCCACGCCCACACGGCCGGCGCGACGAACTGCATCGTTCTGATTTGCGCCGCGCGCAGCTTCAATTCAACACCGAGGTTGAAGTCGGGTGCATCGATGCCGATGTAGGTCGACGCGGGCCACGCCACAACGCGCGCGGTCAATTGACGCCGCAGTTTGAGCAGCCGCGGCAGGTGCCGCAACACTTCAACGTAGCCGCGCACCGAAAGTTCGCGTACATGCCACCATGCGTCGAGTCCTTCCGCAATCATGCGGTCGCCGCCGATGCCGCACAAGGACGCCTGCGGCAGACGCGTGCGCAGCGCGGGCAATACGACGGAGGCCAGCAGATCGCCCGACGCCTCACCGGCCACCAGCGCCAATCGCTCAGGGAAGCTCTGCATGATCTCCGCGTCCAAGCGTGACGACACTGGGTTCCCGCTTGCGCGGGAACGACACAACGGTACCTCTTTAACGCACGATGCCGCGGCTCGCCCCGGCGATGAAATCGCGCAACGCGCGCAGGTCATCGGCTGCGGCCGGCGCTTCGGCGATCTGCGCGTGGATCGCTGCGCAGGCTTGCGCGACCGTCAGGCCCTCGCGATAGATCGACTTGTAGGCGCGCTTCAACGCGTTGATGCGCGCTTCGTCGAAGCCGCGCCGTTTCAGCCCTTCGACGTTCAGCCCGCGGGCTTCGGCCGGATAACCGCTCGCCGTCACGAACGGCGGCAGGTCCTGAAAGAGCGTCGTACCGCCGGCGGTCATCGCGTGCGCGCCGACCTTGACGAACTGATGTACGCCCGTCATGCCGCCGAGAAACGCCCAGTCGCCGATGTGAACGTGGCCGGCCAGTTGCGAATTGTTGGCGAGAATCGTTTCGTTGCCGATCACGCAGTCGTGCGCGATATGCACGTACGCCATGATCCAGTTGTTCGCGCCGACGTGCGTACAGGCTTGGTCCTGCACGGTGCCGGTGTTGATCGTGCAGTACTCGCGGATGGTGTTGTTATCGCCAATGTCGAGGCGGGTGGGTTCACCCGCGTACTTCTTGTCTTGCGGCGGTCCGCCGATCGACGCGAACGCATGGATCCGGTTGTTGTGCCCGATACGCGTATGACCCTCGATCACGACATGCGATCCGACCACTGTACCCGCGCCGATTACCACATGCGCGCCGACGATGCTGTAGGCGCCGATTTCAACGTCGCCGGCCAGCGCTGCGCCGCGATCGACGAATGCGGTTGCGTGAACACGCGTCGTCACTACGTCGCTCCACCGCCGCGGTCGACTTTGCGATACGTGCACAGCAGTTCGGCTTCCGCCGCGAGTTTGCCGTCGACCAGCGCTCGCGCCCGGTACTTGCCCACGCCGCGCAACTCTCGCACGACCTCGGACTCCAGCCGCAACTGGTCGCCAGGCGTCACCGGCCGCTTGAAACGCGCGTTGTCGATGCCGGCGAAGTAGTACACCGAGTCCGCATCGGCCTCGCGTTTCATCGTGACGAACGACAGAATCGCCGAGGCTTGCGCCATCGCTTCGATGATCAGCACGCCAGGCATCACCGGATAGTCCGGAAAATGTCCGATAAACACCGGCTCGTTGATCGTCACGTTTTTTATCGCAACGATGCGTTTGCCGGCTTCCAACTCCAGCACGCGGTCGATCAGCAGGATCGGATACCGATGCGGCAGGTACTTGAGGATTTCGTGGATGTTCATCATGCGTCGTCTTTCGCGTCATCTTTCGATCCACGACCCGACTCCAGCGCGCGAATGCGCCCGCGCAGTTCCTGCAGATGCCGCAGCAGCGCGGCGTTGCGCTCCCATTCGCGGTTGGGCATGAAGGGGAACACGCCGGAATAAAAGCCAGGCGTTGCGATCGAGCGCGATATCAGCGTGCCACCGGAGACGATCGTATCGTCGCAAATGCTGATGTGCCCGTGAATCATCGATGCGCCGCCAAGCTGGCAGCGGCGCCCGATGATCGCGCTGCCCGCGATGCCGGTGCAGCCGGCCACGACGGTCGATGCGCCGATCCGGCAGTTATGTCCCACCTGCACCTGGTTGTCGATCTTCACGCCGTCTTCGATGACGGTGTCGCCCATCGTGCCGCGATCGATCGTGGTGTTCGCTCCGATCTCAACGTCGTTGCCGATGGTCACCGCGCCAGATTGCGGGATCTTGACCCAGCCGCCGTCGAATGGCGCGAACCCAAACCCATCCGCACCGATTACCGCGCCTGCATGCACGATGCAGCGCTCGCCGAGTTGGCAGCCGTCCAACACGGTCGCCCCGGCAAACAGGCGACTGCCGGCGCCGATACGCGAGTTCGTTCCGATAACAGCGCCGGCGCCGATCCAGCAGGCGGCGCCGATCTGCGCTCCGGCGGCAATCACTGCCCCGGCTTCGATGCGTACGCCTTGTGCCAGGACTGCCAGAGGATCGATTTCGGCGCGCGGATGGACTCCGGGGACGAACGACGCGGCCGGTTGCAACTCCTGCGCGGCGAAAGCAAACCACGCGTAGGGCTGCGCGCACAACACGAGAACCGAAGTTGTGCCGGCCGGCCATTTCAACGCGTCGGCGTCGGCTGCGCTCATCACTATCGCGCCGGCGCTGCTCGCGCGGGCGGCGTTGCGATAGCGGGCGTTGGCGAGGAAGCCAAGCTCGCGCCGATGAGCGCTTTCCAGCGGCGCGACGGCGTCGATTTCGATTGCCTCATCGCCAAGCACTTGCGCCGTCAACCCGCCTCGGCCGCGGCCCTCGACCGCCGCGGCCAGCGTTGCGAGTGTGTGCTGGGTACCGCGCGACACCGCGGTCATAAGAGAATGGGTTCTCTCTACTTGCCGTTGTTCAGCGTGCGCAAGACCCGGTCGGTGATGTCCACACGGGGACTGAAGAACACAGCGTCCTGCACGATCAGGTCGTACTTTTCCTGGTCGGCGATCTGCCGCACGATGCGTTGCGCACGTTCGAGCAAGACTTGCAACTCTTCATTGCGGCGCTGATTCAGGTCTTCGCGAAACTCGCGCTGGCGGCGCTGAAACTCGCGGTCGGTCTCGGCCAGTTCGCGCTGTCGGCGGTTGCGGTCCGTCTCGGAAAGCACCGGCGCTTCCTTTTCGAAGCGTTCCGCCGACTGTTTCAGTTTGGTGCCCAGGTCCTGCAATTCGCGATCGCGTTTGGCGAACTCCTGCTCGAGCTTCTGCGTTGCAGCGCGCGCCGGCTGCGAATCGCGCAGGATCCTCTCGGAGTTCACATAGCCAATCTTCAGGTCCTGCGCGCTTGCCGCTGGCGCCACGAGCAGCGCCAAAGGAACGAATGCAGACAGAACAGCGCCCAACCCTTTCATCGATTCAACCTTGCACAAAAAGTGCGCGCATTCTAAGGGACGGGTGTCGGTTAGATAGGGTTGGGGACAGAGCGCTACGCGGTCTACGGTTAGATATGGTTGGGGACAGAGCGCTACGCGGTCTGTCCCCAAAAGGTTCTAGAAGCCCGTCCCGATCTGAAACTGGAACCGCTGCAGGCGATCCTGCGGTTCGCGCCGCAGCGGAATCGCATACGAGAGTTTCAGCGGACCGATCGGCGAGATCCACGCAACCCCCAGTCCATAGGACGCGCGCAATTCGCCAAGACGCACGTCCTGCTCTTGGCCCCACACCTGGCCGGTATCGATGAACGCCAGCGCGCGCAGCGTTCGATCCGCACCGGGCAGCGGCGCTAACATTTCGAGCGAGCCGTTGATCCGGCGCGTGCCGCCGGTGGGATCGCCAAGCGCATCTCGTGGACCGAGCGAGCCGCCGTCGAAACCGCGCACGCTGCCGATACCACCGGCGTAGAAATTCTTGAAGATCGGATACGCCTTGCCGTCGTAACCACCGCCATAACCGAGCTCGCCGTTGAACGCGAGCGTCAGATTCTTGGTGAGCGGCATGAACTGCTGGTACTGGTACGTTGCGCGGTAATAGCGCAGGTCGAGGACAGGCAACGCGGTTTCCAGAAACGCGCGCTGATAACGTCCGCGCGTCGGCACCAGCAGATTGTCCCGGTTGTCGCGCGCCCAGCCCACCGTGCCGAGCAGCGCATCGCTTTGCTGGCCAAAGTTGTTCACATAGTCGAGATAACGCAGCGGCGTGAAAGCCGTCAGTCCGATCCGCGTCGCCTCATAGCCGAGACCGAAGAACACGGTGTCGAACTCGGTGAACGGCACGCCGAAGCGCATCGCGCCGCCGCGCTGCGTGAAATCGACAGCGCCGAGGTTCAATCGCGCAAGATCGGACTTGCGTTCGAAGATCTCCGTGGTGCGGCTGATGCCGTCCGGCGTGACGTACGGGTTGATGTGCGACAGCGACACGGTGCGGTTGGCGCGGCTCGTATTGAGCTCCAGCGCGATGGCGTGACCCGAGCCGAGCACATTTTGCTGCGTGTAGCTCGCATTCAGCACGATCTTGTCGGTGCTCGAATAACCGGCACCGGCCTGGATGCTGCCCGTCGGGCGCTCCTTGATGCTGAAGTTGACGTCCACCTGATCGAGCGAGGCGGGCACAGCGGGCGTCTCGACCTCGACCTTCTCGAAGAAACCCAGGCGGTCGACGCGGTCGCGCGACAGCCGGACTTTTTCGGAATCGAACAACGCGCTCTCGAACTGCCGCACTTCGCGGCGGATGATTTCATCGCGCGTGCGCGTGTTGCCGGTGATATTGACCCGCCGCACATAGACGCGTCGCGCCGGGTCCACCAGCAGCGTGAAGGCGACCTGGCGTTTCTCGCGGTCGGGCTCCGGAATCGCATTGGCAGTCGCGAAGGCATAGCCCAGCACGCTGAGCCGGTCGGTAATCCGCTTGGACGCCTGGTTGAGGCGTTCGGCGTTGAACGTCTCGCCGCGCTTGATATCGACCAGCGCGGACAGTTCGGCGTCGAGGCCAAGCAGTTCGCCGGCCAGCTTGACCTCGGAAAACGTGTAGCGCTCGCCCTCGTTCAGATTGATCGTGATGAAGATGTCCTTCTTGTCGGGGCTGATCGACACCTGCGTCGATTCGATGTTGAAATCGAGATAGCCGCGGTTCAGATAGAACGAGCGCAGGGTTTCGAGATCGGCGGTGAGTTTCTGCCGCGCGTACTGATCGCGCTTGGTGTACCAGGTCAGCCAGCCCGGCGTCGACAGTTCCATTTCGCTGCGCAGTGCGCTTTCCGAGAAAGCGCGGTTGCCGGTGTAGCGGATCGACCGGATGCTGGCCGAGTCGCCCTCATCGACCGCGATCGACACGTTGACGCGATTGCGTTCGACCGGTGTCACCGTCGATTTCACATCGACGCCGAACAGTCCGCGCGACAGATACTGGCGCTTCAGCTCCTGCTCGGCGCGCTCCAGCAGCGAGCGGTCGAATACGCGCGCCTCACCGAGGCCGACGTCGCGCAGCGACTTTTTGATGTTGTCCTTGTCGAATTCCTTGACGCCCGAAATATCCACCGCGCCGATGGATGGCCGCTCCTCGACGATGACGACCAGTACATCGCCTTCGACGTCGAGTCGCACGTCCTTGAAGAGCCCGGTGGCAAAGAGGGCGCGGATCGCCGCTACGCCCTTGTCAGGGTCGTAGCGGTCGCCAACGCGCAGCGGCAGATAACTGAAAACGGTGCCGACTTCGGTGCGCTGAATCCCCTCGACACGGATATCGCGCACGACGAATTCCTGCGCGAAGGCAGCGCACGCATACGCCAGCAG
>Ga0187892_10006131_pt1 | contig 18162 bp, 22 predicted proteins | sample MA1701073metaG_FD_139345 | JGI IMG/M metagenome (GOLD analysis project Ga0187892, IMG submission 139345) | Bio-ooze microbial communities from a basaltic lava cave in the Kipuka Kanohina Cave System on the Island of Hawaii, USA - MA170107-3 metaG ... | reverse complement strand
GCCAGCACTGCCCACTGCCGCCTGGATCAACCCACCGAAAAAGGAATCCGCATCGACGACGACTGACGTTGGCACTGTAATTTCACGCAACTCGGTGTCTCAAAGTCATTGACACGTTCCGGGTCCGCAGTGGGCGGTTCAAAGAGTCGGCTCGCTCGACGAAGCCGTCATTCAAGTCGCGTAGCCCTGGGCCTTGCACCACAGGTCTTTCACGCTGACCAGTCCCTGCTTGCAACCACGCGTTGGACAGTGCCTGCTGCAGTGCTGGGGTTCGCGCCATGTGCCAGAAGCTCTTGCTGCTGACGCCATGCTGGATCGCCGTCTTCAGGCTCACGCCCAAGTCGAGCAGATGCTTGATCTTCGTGCGCACCCAGCGCCACTGCTTCCAGTAGCACATGCGGATGCGCCGCCTGATCCAGTCGTCCAGTTCGGGCACCGGACGCCAGTACTGGCTGATGCCGAAGTACGCCGTCAGCCCCGCACGTATTGCCCCAGCTTGTGCAGCCGGTGGTCCATCGAGACGCCCCAACTGCGCCCCGTCAGCTCCTTGATGCGTTGCCTGAAGGCCGCCAGCGCCTTGGCGGTCCAGCGTATCTTCGTGCCTCGCATCGTGAAGCCCAGGAAGCTGCATTGGCTCATCGGCGCGACCTTGCTTTTGGCGAGGTTGACCGTGAGCTTCAGGGTCGTCTCCAGGTATCGCGTGATGCTGCGCATCACCCGCTCGCCCGCGCGTTGGCTCTTGACCAGAATCACCAGATCATCGGCATAGCGGGCAAAGCGGTGGCCTCTGCGTTCCAACTCCTGGTCGAGTTGGTGCAGCAGGATGTTGGCCAGCAGCGGCGACAGCGGCCCCCCTTGCGGAGTGCCAACCGCGCTCGCTTCGATGTGCTCACCGACCAGCACACCGGCGCGCAGGTAGCGCCCGATCAGTGCCAGCAGCCGCTTGTCGCGAATGGTTCGACCCAGCAAGCCCATCAACACGTCGTGATCGACGGTGTCGAAGAACTTTGCCAAGTCGATGTCCACCGCGATGCGCCAGCCGGCCCTCACGAACGCCTGCACCTGCCTGATCGCCAAGTGTGCATTGCGGCCCGGTCGAAAGCCGAAGCTCGACTCCGAGAACGTCGGATCGAAGATCGGCGTGAGCACTTGGGCGATGGCTTGCTGGACTAGACGGTCGGTGACCGTGGGGATTCCGAGCAGCCGTTGGCCGCCGTCGGGCTTGGGGATGGTGACCCTTCGCACCGCCTGCGGCCGGTATCGCCCTGCGTTGATCTGCTCGCGCAGCGCCGGCCAGTGTTCACGCGCAGGGCGGGGAAATCCTCCACGCTCACGCCGTCAATGCCCGGCGCGCCCTGGTTGGCCTTCACCCGCCTCCACGCGCGCGCCAGGTTGTCGCTGGCCAGCACGGCGTCGAGCAGGTCTATGGTTGTCGCTTCGTCTTGTGTCGAGGCTCGCTGCGTGCCGGCCGCCGGCGCATCTTCCCCGGACGGGTTCGATGATGCGTTCGAGGTCGTCACGTGCTGCTCCCGTGTCTCGTTGTTCGGCCCTTCGGCGACCCGACTCCTGGGCGCCTACTACGGCCTCGGCTGACTTCTGCGCCGTCACGCCGGGCGTTGCCGCTCGGCGCGCTGTGGCGTCGATGGTGGTTGCTGCCGATTCATCGCATGCAGCGGGCAGCTCGCCGCAGCGCCTGGACCTTGGTATCCCGGTGGGGTCCGAGCCGGGTGTTTCACCACTCCACGCGCACCGCTCGCGGTGCAGATCTCCCCAGGTAAGGACGCGAACTGTCGGTGCACAAGCGCCGCATTTACCGTAGGCGCCGTACCGGTGGGCTTCGCTGTCATGTGCCAGCTCGCCTCGGCGCCCTCGGCCTTGTATGCGGTTCGTGTTCCTCGCCTCGCACCTCTTGCACTCCGGCTTCCTTCGGACAGACCCTCGCGGGACTGCCCTTGCCTTCGGCTCGTGGTTATCCTTCGCTCACGATGAGTCCAAAGCGGTACTCCCACAGGGGACTTGCACCCCATAAGTTCGCGCCCATGCTGGGCGCACACCCTTCCATCGAGGGGACGTCCACAAGCGGGCTTCGCCCACTTGCGTCCGCCGCTCATGTCGAACGGTTAGAGGCTTCATCAGGAGCGCACAGTGCCGTTAGTCTGGTCCCACTTGATCGACGATCTCGACTGGAACGAACTCTCCGCGCTCTACCGCGCTGCGCCTCTTGGCAACAAAAACCCAGTTGACCTGAAGACGGCTTTCACGAACAGCTTGTTCAGGTGCCTCGTCTGCGAAGATGGCAAGCTTGTCGGGGTGGGCAGGGCGCTTGCGGATGGAGTGGACTGCTCGTACATCTGCGACGTCGCAGTTCTTCCCAGTCATCAGGGAATCGGCCTCGGCAAGCAGATCGTCGACAAACTCGTGAGACTGTCAAGCGGGCACAAGAAGATCATCCTCTACGCTGTGCCTGGCAAAGAGCCGTTCTACAAGAAACTTGGCTTCAAGCGCATGACTACCGCGATGGCAATCTTTGAAAACCAAGGTCTTGCCTTGGAGCGTGGGTACGTGAATGAAACATAACCCATTCATCGAGGCGAGATGCGTGCCCTATGCCGTCAGGTAAAAAGCCCGGGTACGTGAATGAAACATAACCCATTCATCGAGGCGAGGGCCGTCGGCGTTTCGCCGTTGGCCTCGCCTCATGTCGATCTCGAATCCAATTGAACAGGATCGCAAATGGCCAAACCCAACTATGCGTTCGCGAAGCGGCAGAGGGACCTCGCCAAGAAACAGAAAAAGGAAGCGAAACGACAGCGGAAAACTGAAACGCAGCTCGATCCAGCTGAGGAGGGTAGACCTCAGCCGCCGGTCGATGCGACGCCGGTCGTCTGATCCCTCAGTCGACACGCCCCTGGCTCATCGGGTGGATGCACCTCCGCCTTTGGCTGCCGTTGCGCGGGACCAATCTTTTGTCGCCGTGGACGTGTGGTGAGCCGCTCGCGGAGCACTTCCGTACTTACCTCAAGAGTCGCGCGGTGTCCGTCGGGGAGGTGACATCTCGTAACGGCCCCGAGGGCAAAGGGCCGTCACTCTATGTCGATGATCCCGAGAGGAACGTGGTGGAACTCAAGGGACCGCCTTGGTAAGGCGATGATCGGGGTTGTATGGTGACCGGCGCTTACGTGCATGGCTACGATCCAAGAGAAAATCGGCGGCTGCAGGATCAGGCGTCCACGCTCGTGGAGCTACTGCATTCGGATACGACCTATCCGGAGGGCAGCAGCGTTCTGGAGGCCGGGTGCGGTGTCGGCGCGCAAACAGTCACCTTGGCATCCAATAGTCCGAAGGCGCTGATTACGTCCATAGACGTGTCTGAAGCGTCGATCGCCGAAGCGAGAAAGGCTGTTCAAGCGGCAGCCATCGGCAACGTGACGTTACGGCAGGCGGATATCTTCCATCTACCGTTTCCGCCTGAGTTATTCGATCATGTCTTCCTGTGCTTCGTCCTCGAACATCTGGCCCAGCCCGTGGAGGCGCTAAGAGCATTGAAATGGGTCGTCAAGCCCGGTGGCACCATTACGGTGATTGAGGGCGATCATGGCTCCGCCTACTTCTATCCTGACAGCGACTATGCGCGCCGGGCTATTCGTTGCCAGGTGGAATTGCAGGCGAGGACGAGGGGGAATGCGTTGATAGGACGGGCGCTTTACCCGTTGCTCATAGAAGCTGGGTTCAGCGAGATCCATGTCTCGCCGCGGATGGTCTACGTTGACTCCAGCAAGCCTGGACTCGTCGACGGATTCACCAAGAAAACTTTCACCGCGATGATCGAGGGCATTCGGAATCCCGCCCTCGAATCGGGGCTCATGAGCGAAGCTGACTTCGACAAGGGCGTAGCCGACCTGTACCGGACCGCAGAGGCGGACGGTGTGTTCTGCTACACGTTCTTCAAGGCGCGCGCCGTTAACCTTCCCATGCCTCCAGATGAGCAAGCGTCAGCCTGTTGTCGCGAGGATCAACATCGTCGCCAGGAACTTCTCCGAGACACTCAAGTTCTATCGCTTGCTGGGCCTCGAAATCCCCGACGTGATCGATCAACCGCCTGAACGTACGAAAGGCTGGTCTCCGCTGGGTACCAGAGCTACCAGCCACCATACGATGCCTTCTGGGGTGCGCGCTACGCCATCGTCGCCGATCCTGAAGGAAACGACGTCGGCCTTATGAGGCCAGTGGACCCAGCATGCAAGCCTGGCCACCTGGTGATTCACCTTCACCGTAGTACATCTCGCACGTGACGACGAACTCCGGAGCATCCCGCGGGGCAGTCGATGACAGGCGATAGCGATGATCATTGATACCGTCGAGAGACTTCGGACCTTGTACCTCACGCCGAAGGAGCGCTGCTGATCCCCGACGCGCCAGTGCGGAGACCCGAGAAGAAATGCTTGCACGTTACGCAGCGGACCTGTAGCCCAGCACTCCTGTCAAACACTGAGCTCATTGCGTGCCTGAACAACTCTCGCTCACCGTGCATGACGAGGTGCCACGCGACGAAGCGCATGTGGTCGACGAAGGCCTTGGTGCGTCCAATGCAGCCGCCGCGCCGCTGCATGAGGTTCAACCGCTGTCTTGTTTCGCACGGTTGCCGACGGGTGCTGTCGTCGGTGGAGCAATCGGTCGCACCTGGGGCGCGTGCTGCGAGCTGCAGCAACTCTGGGTCCATCCTGAGCATCGAGGCACGGGCACGGGAACCCGGCTGGTTAGGCTATTCGAAGAACGCGCTGCTGCCCGTGGTTGCACGACCTTCTACCTCGACACGTTCAGTTTTCAAGCACGGCCGTTTTACGAACGGCTCGGGTACGAAGCAAGATTCGAAATTCATGGCTTTTCGCCGGGCGTCGTCAAACACACGATGGTCCGCACCGGACTAGACCCCAACTGGACAGCGCTGAATTCCGCGCCTTGAGGAAAAGCGCGAGCCGTTCCGGATAGTCGCTCGTCACCGCGTCGCGCACCGAGGGCCGCGCCGAGAGAGCCTGGCGCCATGCACGGACCTTTGCGGTGCCGGCAAACACGCCGAAGTCGCGCATCCGGTCGAACGTATCGAAATAGCGAAACACCGGACCGGAAAACCGCGTCGACGACCGAGAATCGCTCGCCCGCGAAGTACGGTCCGGTGCTCAACTCCGATTCCACTTGAGCGAACTTCGACGCCAGTTCCACGCGGCGCGCCTCCAGCGCCTGGTCGTCGGGCGCGACGTAGAAACCCGCGATGGTGTTGAGGATCGACGAGCCAAACTCCATCCAGCTGCGATGCCGCGCGCGCTCGAGCGCGTCTGCCGGATGAAGGCGGGGCGCGATCGTGTCTTCCAGGTACTCGCAGATCACCGCGGATTCGAATACCGGGGGTCTGGTTCCGCTCGTTGCCAACCAGCAGCACGGGCGTCTTGCCCAGCGGCGATATCCGCAGGAACCAATCCGGTTTGTTAGCGAGGTCCACGGTGCGGCGCTCGAAGGTCGCGCCCTTCTCCGCCAGAACGATCGCCGCCCGCTGCACGTAAGGACATAGCGCATGGCTCACGAGGGTGAGCGCCGGGCCTTCATTCGCCATAGAGATTCTCCCTGTATCAAGCAACGAATGGATGCGTCGTCATTCGATCGCGATCATTGGACTCGCAATCATAGAAAGACCGCGGCACGATGGGAGCGTTCTGGCCAGGACCGGCGGGGCATCTGACCCGCAAGCGCAGATGGCGATGTACGCTGCTACGGATGAATCCGCCAGCCATTGACACAGGCGAAGAGCCATTGCCGGCGCGTTTACTTGCGTGGGCAAGTTGGTTTGTATTGGCTGCCGCTGTGCTGACCGCTGCGACGGCCCTGTTCTGCCACTGGGGCGTAAATGCCGAGTCTTTGGGCGCTCGCAATGCGGGCTTGGCGATCTTTCTCGCGTTGCTTGGCGCGGTCGCATTGGTCGGTTCAACCTATGCCGTGCCGGTTTTGGTAGTGCTCGGCCTGATTTCGTTTTCTCTCGATCGGCGCTCTGCCTTCCGGCTTCTGGCGGCGGGCGCCGCATGCGCTGTACCGGTTGCAGTACTCCCTTAACTCGAACAAACGTGAACGCAGGAGCATCCATGTCGCAGGTCGTGTCGCCCAGGCAAATAGCCGCTTCGCTCACCGAACTTTGGTCACCTCGCGTCGTCGCCGAGGTCGATGACGCGTACATCAAGGTCGCCAAGGTCCACGGTTCATTGGCGTGGCACAGTCACGAGAACGAAGACGAGATGTTTCTCGTCTTGAAGGGTCACCTGCGCATCGAAACCGAAAGCGGATCGGTCGAGCTGCGTGAAGGCGAAATGTTCGTCGTTCCCAAAGGCATGCGCCATAACCCCGTTGCCGAGCAGGAGTGTCATCTCATGCTCATCGAGCGCAAGTCAACTCTTCATACGGGCAACGTCGTCACCGAAAAAACCCGCTCTCTCGCCGAACAACTGCGTCCGGTATGAGGGCTTCGGCGCTTGACCAGGCGTTGGGAGTCAAGGAGATTGCGATATGACCATCAATGCAAGTCACGTTCGCCAGGGGCACGGTACGGTTCGCCCCTATCTGTACGGCCCGGTCGAACTCCCGGAGTTCGTCCGGCAGGTATTCGGCGCAATCGAGCTTGAGCGCTTCGAGTTCGGTCCCAAGAGTTTCCATGTCGAGATGCAGATCGGTGATTCAACGGTCGTCATTGAGGCCGGCGAACTTCCACCCGATGTGAAACCTTGGTTGAATTCGGTCTGTGTCTACGTTGCGGACGTCGATGCGGTACACACTCGCGCTTTGTCTCTGGGCGCAAAACCACTTGCGGCCGTTGAGGACAAGCCGTACCAGGAGCGCCAGGGAGGCTTCATCGACGCCGCGGGAAACACCTGGTGGGTTGCTACATACAAGCGATAGCCTGCGGAGTCTATGGAACTTGTCTGGCCGGCGCTTCAACATCTGCCCAGCTACGTCGCCGCTCTTGAGCGCGGTTGGTCGCCCGACAACATCAGAGGGGAAGCGGCCGCGCGCGAGCAACTTGAGCAGATTGCGAAGGATGGCGCGGCGTTTGTCGGCGGCCTGGTCGATCGAGAAGCCAACGGGCCGCGCGTTACGTTGCCCGACGGTTCGACGGTGCCGCGATTGCCCGGCTATCGCCGCTGGATGTGGGATGGTGAATTCTGCGGCAGCATTGGCTTGCGCTGGCAGCCGGGTACCTCGGAACTGCCACCGCATGTTCTCGGGCATATCGGCTATGCGGTCGTGCCATGGAAGCGAGGTCGCGGCTATGCGAAGCGTGCACTGAAGTCGATTCTGGTGGACGCACGCGCTGAAGGGCTGGCTTACGTGGAAATAACGACCGACCTGGACAACGTCGTGTCGCGGCGAGTCATCCTGGCCAACGGCGGTGTGCAAATGGAGCGCTTTGTAAAGCCGCCTCAGCACGGCGGCAGTGAGAGCCTGCGGTTTCGCGTTTCCCTCGGGTAGAAGATGCTTGACTCGCTTCGTTCGCTGTTGCGCTACGCATGGGCGTTGCCCGCGACCTTGGTCGGCATCGTGTTGGCGACGGTCGCTTGTGCTTTCGGCGCAACCGTAATCGTCACCGGCGGAACCCTTGAGGTCGCGGGTGGCCTGCTTATTCGCATCGTTTCGCTGCTGCCGCGACCGGTGAGGTTCAGTGCGATCACACTCGGTCACGTGATCATCGGCACCAGTCATCCGGTGCTCGCGCGCTGCCGCGCCCACGAGTGTGTCCACGTACGCCAGTACGAGCGGTGGGGGGTCCTTTTCTTTCCGCTTTATCTCGGCTCCAGCCTGTGGCAGATCCTGCGCGGGCGGAGCCCGTACCGGCACAACCACTTTGAGCGGCAGGCGTTTCGCGAGGACGCGGGCCGAGGCGAAACCGTCTGAGAAGGGTAGATATGGATGGGTCAGAGCCCATTCTTCGATATGACAATCAACACTTCGTGGCTTAGAGGTATCCGCCGAAAATGGGATCTGACCCAAGGTATGGAGGGTCAGAGCCCATTCTTCGATATGACAATCAACACTTCGTGGCTTAGAGGTATCCGCCGAAAATGGGATCTGACCCCAAGGTAATGATTCGCGGACTGCATGCAATGTTCTATTCGTCGAACGCTGACGAGCTGCGCGCGTTTTTCAGAGACAAGCTCGGCTTGCGCGGAACCGACGTCGGCGGCGGCTGGCTGATCTTTGACGCCCCCGAAGCCGATCTGGGAGTGCATCCGACCGAAGGCAGCAATGTGGCGTCGGGAACTGCCGACATTTCGTTTTACTGCGACGACGTCGAGCAGACGATGCGCGATCTGCGGTCGCGCGGCGTGGAGTTCACGCAAGGCGTCGAAGATCAGGGCTACGGCCTTGTCACGTACTTCAAGGCCCCGGGCGGCTTCGCGGTCCAGCTCTACCAGCCGAAGTACGCGAAGTGAGACGGCTCTTCATCATGGCGCTGCTGATTCTTTGCGGCTGCGCCGGCGTACAGACCGTGCAACGGTCTTCGGACGAGCCGGAATACGCACGCGGTTCCTCCGCGGATTTCAAGGCGGCCGACTCGTACGAACACGCGTTGCGCGTATGGGACAGCCCCGAGGACGTCAACGCATGGATCGGCGCTAACTTCTCCTACGACGCCGCACGAGCGCTGCGGCTTTCCGAGACGCAGAGAACGAACAACGGGCGCCTGGTAATCCACGATCCTGCTGAATTCTTCGTAAGCAAGACCGGCGTTTGCGTCGACCTGTCGCGCTTTGGAGTCGAGACGCTCAAGCGAATCGATCCCGCCAGCGACCCGAAGTATCTGATGATCGAATTCGATCCGATTCAGATCAAAGGCAACACGCTGCGCCTGCACTGGCTCGCGAGTTTCAGGCGCGATGGCATGACCTGGTTCTTTTCAGATTCGAAGCGGCCTGGACATATCGCCGGGCCGTACCGCGACACACCGGCGTTCATCGCCGACTACGAGCGATATCGAAGCCGGAAGATCGTTGCCTTTCGGGAACTTGAGTCGTACGAGAAACGGCAGCGCGTTCAGCTACGAAAACAGGCGCAGCCATGAGGTTCAGCGTCCGTCATCTGCAAGATGCGAAATTCGAGGCGAAAGAGGTGTGCAATGGCAACGAGTTCAGAGTGGCACGAGGACTACAGCCGGATGAGCGAGGACGCGCTCAACTTTTCGCGCGCGGTGAAATCCGTTCAGGAGGAACTGGAGGCGGTCGACTGGTACAACCAGCGTGCGCAAGCGACCAGGGACGAACAGTTGAAGCGCATCCTTGCGCACAACCGCGACGAAGAGATCGAGCATGCAATGATGGGGCTGGAGTACCTGCGCCGCATCAGCCCTGTATTCGACAAACACATGCGCACCTACCTTTTCACCGAAGGCGACATCACCGCAATCGAGGAGAAGGCGGAGGATTGACGACGTGGAACTCGCACCGGCTTTTTCGGTTCGCTCGCGAGTAACCAGCGTGCGAAAGTGTCATTCCGAGCGAACGCGAGGAATCTCAGGCGGTTCGAGATTCCTCGTCGCAGCGCTCCTCGGAGTGACATGCGCGGCCGCGGCGTCGGCCGACCTTTCGATGCGACCGGGGATTTACGAAATCACCACGCAGACGGCGATGCCGCATCTTGAGGAAGCGTTGCGATATGCGGATACGCGCGAGCGTCGCTGTCTGCGTGGCGTCGATCTCGCCACTGTTTTTCCGGTGCTGCAGCACCCGTCGCTTGCTGGCTGCAAACTCGCGAACGCCAACCGTAACGGCCACACGACGGACTTCGCACTTGTCTGCGCCAGCGATCAGGTAGCCACCGGCGCTGCGCGCCTGGAGGTTCAGTCGGGCAGCATCGACGGTGTAGTCGACGTCAAGATGGGTGGCAAGAACATGACGTTTTCCCAGCGCGTTCAAGCAACGCGTCGGGGAAACTGCGCCGAGTAGGACATGTACACCGGCAGTTGCCTGTGCGGCGGCATTCGATTCACGATCGAAGGCGAGCTCGCGCCCATCGATGTGTGCCACTGCCGGCAGTGCCGCAAGGCGCAAGGCACCGCGTTCGCGACCAATTTCCCGGTCGCATCTTCGGCGTTTCAACTGACCCAGGGCGCCGAGCTGCTGTCGGAGTTCGAATCGTCACCGGGCAAGATGCGCGTATTTTGCCGGCGTTGCGGCTCTCCGATCTTCAGTCGGAGAGTCGCACGCCCGGACACGGTGAGGGTGCGCGCGGGAACGATCAACGAGCCACTCGCAACGCGCCCGCACGCGCACTTCTACGTGGCGTCGAAGAGCAACTGGTGGCCGATCGACGATGGGTTGCCACAATTCGCCGACACGTACGTTCCGCCGGGTTCGTCACGTACCTGAGCGCCGCAGTCCGACGATCTCCAGTTCGAGTCCGGCAACTACTGAGCGACAACCAGTTCGACGCCGGCTTGCTCCAACCGCTCGGCGAATTCGGCCGGCGGCGCAAGGTCGGTGAACAGCATGTCAATCTGATCGATTCGTCCAAGTTCCACCATCGCCGGCCGGTTGAACTTGGAGTGATCGGCGGCGAGCCAAACCTCGCGCGAGTGTTCGAGGATCGCGCGCGCCACCTTGACTTCCCGGTAGTCGAAATCGCGCAGTGAGCCGTCCGCCTCGATTCCCGAGATGCCGATCAGTCCGATATCGACCTTGAACTGCTTGATGAAGTCGACGGTCGCCTCACCGATGATGCCGCGGTCGCGTGATCGCACCAGACCGCCGGCGACGATGACCTCGCACTCCGGGTTGTCCGAGAGGATCGTTGCCACGTTCAGGTTGTTGGTGATCACGCGCAGGTTGCGGGCATGCGCGAGTTCGCGCGCGATCGCTTCGGTTGTCGTGCCGATGTTGAGGATCAGCGAGCAGCCGTCCGGAAAACGCGTGGCCAGCGCGGCGGCCACCGCCCGCGCGATGCGGGTCTTTTCATCGGCGCGCAAGGTCTGCCGCTGACGGTACGCAATGTTTTCGGTGGTGGAGCTCGGCACGCGCACGCCGCCGTGGAACCGAGCGATCGCGCCGGCTTCGGCCAGGCGCTGCACATCGCGCCGCATGGTTTGAAGCGTGACCCCGAACTTCGCCGCCAGCGCTTCGACAGAAACGCTGCCGCGCTTGCGAACCTCTTCGAGCAAGCTCGCCTGCCGGGGATTTGGGATCATCGGGACAGTCTAAAGCGAAAGAAAACGCGCCGAAACGCGCATCAAGGTTCTATAGTCCGCACCCGCCGCGGCCGGGGAGCGCCGCTTTCCACGAATCGCAATGAGTGCGGCAAGCCAAGGACTTTCGCTGAAGATGGAGGGGTCAGAGCCCATTGTTCGACAGCGCCGCTTGTACTCCACAACGACAACGTCCGTCGAAAATGGGGTCTGACCCCTGCTGGATACCTGCGCGCTGCGACATCTTTGTCGTCGGCGGCGGAATCAACGGCGCCGGCATTGCGCGCGACCTTGCAGGCCGCGGCTACTCGGTCGTGCTTGCGGAAAAGGACGACCTCGCCCAGCACACGTCTTCGTCGAGCACGAAGCTCATCCATGGCGGCCTGCGCTATCTCGAGTACTACGAGTTCGGACTGGTTCGCAAAGCGCTCGTCGAGCGCGAAGTGCTGCTGAAAAGCGCGCCGCACATCATGCGGCCGCTGCGATTTGTGATGCCGCATGATCCTTCGATGCGTCCGGCGTGGATGATCCGGCTCGGCATTTTTCTGTACGACCATCTGGCGCGGCGCGAAGTGCTGCCGGCAAGCCGCGCCGTCGATCTGCGTGCTCATGCGGCCGGCGCCGCGCTGAAAGCTCAATACACGAAAGGCTTCGTCTACTCCGACGGCTGGGTCGACGACGCGCGGCTGGTCGTGCTCAATGCGGTCGATGCGCGCGACAAGGGCGCTACCGTTCTCACCCGCACGCGTTGCACCACTGCCCAGCGCGCCGCTACGGATTGGACGATCAGCCTGCAAGGCGACGACGGATCGCGCGCGACCGTCGTCGCGCGCGCCCTCGTCAATGCGGCCGGCCCGTGGGCGGAAAGTTTTCTGCGCGGGGCAGCCCGCTCCGCGCATGGAGAGCTGCTTGCCACGCGCAGCCTGCGGCTGGTGAAAGGCAGCCATATCGTCGTGCCGCGCTTGTTCGAGCACGCGTGCGCGTACATCTTCCAGAACCCGGACAAGCGCATCATTTTCGCGATTCCCTACGAGGAAGACTTCACGCTGATCGGCACGACCGACGTCGAAATCGACGGCGCGCCCGACACCGCGCATGTCGACGCCGGCGAAGTGGGCTATCTGTGTGAGCAGGCGAGCCGCTACTTCAAACACGAGGTGTTGCCGGGCGAGGTCGTGTGGAACTATTGCGGCGTGCGGCCGCTGCTCGACGATCAAAGTGGCGACGCCTCCGCGGTGACGCGCGACTATCTGCTGGAGGCCAATACCACCGCGGCGCCGCTGCTGAGCGTCTGGGGCGGCAAGATCACGACCTTCCGCAAGCTCGCAGAAGAAGCGGGCGACGCCATCGCGCAGATGCTCGGCGAAAGGCGCCCGCATTGGAGCAAGGGCGCGTTCCTGCCCGGCGGCGATTTGTCGGCGTGGGTCGGCAAACCGAAGCGACCCGATGCGGATCTCGAAAAATTCTGCGTTGAGGTTGGCGGCCGTTTCCCGTGGCTGGACATCGGCATCGCCAAACGGCTGGCGCGCGCCTATGGCAGCCGCATCGAGCGGGTACTCGGCGCAGCACCATCGCTTGCCAGCCTCGGCGCCGAAATCGCGCCTGGCCTGTTCGAAGCGGAATTGAACTACCTGAAGCGCGAGGAATGGGCGCTGTGCGCCGAAGATGTCCTGTGGCGTCGATCCAAGCTGGGTTTGCACTACGACAAACGGCAGCGCCGGGCGGTGGCCGGCTGGTTCGGCGCAGCTTCCGAAACATCGAAACGCCGCACGGCCTGAGCGCGGTTCGTTTTCGTTCGAATTGTGTCCGGACTCGCGTGGTTGACATTCGTTTTGCTTCGCTTCTAGGATGCGGCCCGGCTCATACGGCCCAGTACTTACTTTAAGGAGAACCCATGAGGAGACAACGGCTGACATTGACAGCCGCCGCGATGGCATTGGCGCTGGCATTCGCCTCCGCGAGCCAGGCCAATCCGGAGGCCGCAAAGCGGTGGATCGAGAAGGAGTTCCAGCCTTCGACGCTGACGAAGGATCAGCAGATGAAGGAAATGGAGTGGTTCATCAACGCCGCCAAGCCGTTCAAGGGCCTGGAGATCAACGTGCTGTCGGAGACGATTCCGACGCACGAGTACGAAGCCAGAACGCTCACCAAGGCGTTCGAGGAAATCACCGGCATCAAGGTCAACCACCAGCTGCTAGGCGAAGGTGAAGTAGTGCAGGCGGTGCAGACGCAGATGCAGACCAACCGCAATCTGTACGACGCCTACGTCAACGACTCCGATCTGATCGGCACGCACTCGCGCCTGCAGTCGGCGGTTAACCTCACCGACTGGATGGCCGGCGAAGGCAAGGACGTCACGCTGCCGACGCTGGACGTGAAGGACTTCATCGGCATTTCGTTCACCACCGGTCCGGACGGCAAGATCTGGCAGTTGCCGGACCAGCAGTTCGCCAATCTCTACTGGTTCCGCTACGACTGGTTCAAACGGCCGGACCTGCGCAAGCAGTTCAAGGATCGGTATGGCTACGACCTCGGCGTGCCCATTAACTGGTCGGCGTACGAAGACATCGCCGAGTTCTTCAGCGTGCACGTCAAGCAGATCGACGGCAAGCGCATCTACGGCCACATGGACTACGGCAAGCGTGCACCCGATCTTGGCTGGCGCATGACGGACGCGTGGCTGTCGATGGCGGGCGCAAGCTCCAAGGGCCTGCCCAACGGCCGCCCGATCGATGAATGGGGCATTCGCATGGAGCCCGGTTCATGCAATCCGTCGGGCGCGACGGTGGCGCGCGGCGGCGAAACGAATGGTCCGGCCGCGGTGTATGCAATTGCCAAGTGGGACGAGTGGCTGCGCAAGTACGCGCCGCCCGGAGCGGCCGACTACGACTTCTACCAGTCGCTGCCGGCGCTCTCGCAGGGCAACGTCGCACAGCAGATCTTCTGGTACACCGCGTTTACTTCATCGATGGTCGCGCCGAAGAAAGACGGCAACAACACGGTCGACGACAACGGCATGCCGCTGTGGAGAATGGCGCCTTCGCCCAAGGGTTCCTACTGGGAAGAAGGCATGAAGCTCGGCTACCAGGACGCGGGCTCCTGGACGATGTTCAAGTCCACGCCGCTCGAACGCCGCAAGGCGGCTTGGCTCTATGCGCAGTTCGTCGTCTCCAAGACGGTGGACGTGAAGAAGACCCATGTCGGTCTGACGTTCATTCGCGACAGCACGGTTCGGCACCAGTCTTTCACCGAACGCGCGCCGAGGCTCGGCGGCCTGGTCGAGTTCTACCGCTCGCCCGACCGCGTGCGCTGGACGCCGACCGGCATCAACGTGCCGGACTATCCGCGCCTGGCGCAACTGTGGTGGCAGAACATCGGCGACGTGAACTCCGGTGCCTTCACGCCGCAGCAGGCAATGGATCGGCTCGCCGGCGAAATGGACGACGTGATGGCGCGCATGCAATCGGCCGATGAAAAAGCCAAGACCTATGGCGGTTGCGGACCGCGGCTGAATGCGAAAAAGGATCCGAAGGAGTGGCTCGGCAAACCGAATGGTCCGAAAGCGAAGCTCGCCAACGAGAAGCCGAAGGGCCAGACCGTCGACTACGACGAACTGGTCAAGCGCTGGAAGTAGGACGCACGCGCACGTAACGCAAGAGCGATACTCACGCACGGCGCCGCACCTCCGGCGCCGTGTTTTTTGCCGCGCGTAGCGGCGCGGTCGGGAACAAGTGGCCTGTAACAGCCAATTCGCGAGTGCCTCGCGCCGGCGCGGCCGATTGCTTTGTCGCCGCGCTTCCGCGTATGCGTCGGCTACGCGACGCGGCTCGCCCGGTTTTGCAAATGAGGCACTCGGCTCGCGCAGGCACGCCTTTCCCTCACGAATCGACTGTTACAGGCCACTAGATCGCCGAAGCCGAAGATGAGCCTCGCACTGAAAGAGGTCGCGCTGCGCGTCAATGGCGACCAGCACATCTACGCGACGAGCGTCGAACTCGCCGGCGGCTTCAAGACCGGCGGATTCAACATCCTGCTGGGCCCCACACTCGCGGGGAAGACCACGCTGATGCGTTTGATGGCGGGGCTGCTGAAGCCAACGTCGGGCGAAGTGTGGTTCGCTGGCTGTGACGTGACCGGCGTGCCGGTGCGCGAACGCCGCGTGGCGATGGTCTATCAGCAGTTCATCAACTATCCGCACCTTTCGGTGTTCGAGAACATCGCTTCGCCGCTGCGTGTGGAGCGGGTGCCCGCGGCTCAGGTGGCGGCGCGCGTCGGCCGGATTGCCGAGTTGCTGCGCCTGACCTCGATGCTCGACCGGCGGCCCGCCGAACTCTCCGGCGGCCAGCAGCAACGCGCCGCGCTGGCGCGCGCGCTTGTCAAGGACGCCGACCTCGTGCTGCTCGATGAGCCGCTCGCCAACCTCGACTACAAGCTGCGCGAAGGGTTGCGCGAAGAACTGCCGCGCCTGTTCGCCGACCGCGATTGCACGGTCGTGTACGCAACGACCGAACCCGCCGAGGCCCTGCTGCTGGGCGGGCACACCGCAACCGTCGATGCGGGACGCATCACACAGTTCGGAGAGACCGGCGCGGTGTATCGGCAGCCGCGCGATCTTGCGACCGCGCGCGCGTTTTCCGATCCGCCGATCAACACCGCGCCTGTCGTCAAACGCGGCGGCCGGATCGAGCTCACGGACAGCGTGAGTTGGCCCGCCGCGGGCGCGCTGACACGGCTCGCCGACGGGCCGTACACGGCCGGACTGCGGCCGCATCATGTTCAGCCGGCAACGAACGGAGCCGGCGGTGTGCGGGTGGAAGGACGAGTATCGATTGCAGAGATCAGCGGCTCTGAAAGCGTCGTGCACTTCGACATGCACGGCAGCACTTGGGTCTCGCAATCGCACGGTGTGCAACGCTTTCGCGTCGGCGAGACGGCAGTGTTCGTACTCGATGTGGCGCACGGGCTGTACTTCGGTGCCGACGGTCGCCGCGTCCATACGGAGAGCTGAGTCGGCCATGGCACGCATCGGTCTGAAGAATCTGCGGCACAGCTATCGCGATCAGCCCGCCGCTGATTCCGACTGGGCATTGCAGCGTCTCGATCTGGAGTGGACCGATGGCAGCGCCAACGCCTTGCTCGGACCATCGGGCTGCGGCAAGACAACCCTGCTCAACATCATCTCCGGTCTGCTGCGGCCGACCGAGGGCGCGGTGCGCTTCGATGAGCGCGACGTGACCGCGCTCACACCCGACGCGCGCAATATCGCGCAAGTGTTCCAGTTTCCGGTGGTCTACGACACGATGAGCGTCTACGACAACCTCGCCTTTCCGCTGCGCAATCGCGGCGTGCCGGCGGCCGAGATCGACGCGCGCGTGCGCGAGATCGCCGCGCTGCTCGATCTGGAGACAACGCTCGGCAACCGTGCGGCGGGCCTCACCGCCGACGGCAAACAGAAAATCTCGCTCGGCCGCGGCCTCGTTCGCAAGGATGTAAGCGCGATCCTGTTTGACGAGCCGTTGACGGTCATCGACCCGCATCTGAAGTGGCGTTTGCGCTCCAAGCTGAAGGAACTGCATCAGCGGCTGGGCACAACGATGATCTACGTCACGCACGATCAGACCGAAGCGCTGACGTTCGCCGACCAGGTAGTGGTGATGAATGAAGGCCAGGTCGTGCAGGCGGGTACGCCGGTGGAGTTGTTCGAACGCCCGCGCCATACCTTCGTCGGCCACTTTATCGGCTCGCCAGGAATGAACCTGATGCCGGCGACGCTCGACAAGGATGGCACCGTGCGTTGCGATGGACACGCGGTCGAACTCGCGTCGCGACCGAAAACGCCGCCGGCTGGCAGCAAGCTCGAAATCGGCGTGCGACCCGAGTTCGTGCGCTTTGCCACGTCCGGCATTCCGGTGCGCATCGTCAAGTTGACGGACAGCGGCCGCTTTCGCATCGCCGAAACGCGGCACGAGGCGGTGACGATCAAGCTGCTAGTCGGTGAACACGAGGCGCTTCCTTCCGGGGCCGCTCACCTGCGCTTTGATCCGGCGTACACGCAGCTGTACGCCGATGGCTGGATCGTGAACAACTGAGCGTTGAGTTCAATGACTGACAGCGTGAACGCTCAGCCCCCTCACCCCCGGCCCCCTCTCCCTCAAGGGGCGAGGGGAGATTTCGCGCAGCAATCGCTTGCAAAGCATTTGCTGGAAGGTTGGTAGGCGTGAACACGCGGACACCGAATCAAAAAGCCTGGTGGCTGGTGCTGCCGGTTGTCGTGCTGGTCGCGTTCAACGCCGTCATTCCGCTGATGACGGTGGTCAACTACTCGGTGCAGGAGACCTTTGGCGACAACCAGTTCTTCTTTGAAGGCGTGAAGTGGTTTCAGCAGATTGTCGAGTCGCCGCGGTTTCATGAATCGCTGCAGCGGCAACTACTGTTCACCGGAATCATTCTCGCGATCGAAATTCCGCTCGGCGTGGCGATCGCGCTGGCGATGCCGCGGAGCGGACCGTGGGTGTCCGTGTGCCTGGTGCTGATGGCGATGCCGCTGCTGATCCCATGGAACGTCGTGGGAGCGATGTGGAACATCCTCGCGTTGCCCGATATCGGCCTGCTGGGCTGGACGCTGAACAACCTCGGATTCGATTACAACTACACGCGCCAGCCATTGGCCGCGTGGGGCACGCTGATCGCGATGGACGTGTGGCACTGGACCTCGCTGGTGGTGCTGCTCGCGTACGCCGGCTTGAGCGCGATCCCGGACGCGTACTACCAGGCCGCGAAAATCGACGGCGCTTCAGGCTGGGCCGTGTTCCGCCATATCCAACTGCCGAAGATGAAGCGCGTGCTGACGATCGCGATCCTGCTGCGCTTCATGGACAGTTTCATGATCTACACGGAGGCCATCGTCCTCACCGGCGGCGGGCCGGGCAACGCGACGACGCTGCTGT
>Ga0187892_10006130_pt1 | contig 18169 bp, 32 predicted proteins | sample MA1701073metaG_FD_139345 | JGI IMG/M metagenome (GOLD analysis project Ga0187892, IMG submission 139345) | Bio-ooze microbial communities from a basaltic lava cave in the Kipuka Kanohina Cave System on the Island of Hawaii, USA - MA170107-3 metaG ... | reverse complement strand
CCAATTGTACGTTAGAACAAAGTACTTTAATCTAAACTTAATAAACTTCTCTAATCTGTTCAACTGGGACGGCCTTAGTCTATCTGCTTTTGATTTCAATTCGATAAAGACAACTTGGTTCTCGCACAAAATCATCATGTCGGGCAGCCCAGGCTCCAGTAATCCTTCGAGTCTGTAGACCTCAGTACCTAAACCTTTTAACCATCTGATTTTAAAATTGCCTATGACCTTTTTATGGGCATTTTCCATATTCATAGATTCACCTTTGTTAGGTCACCCCAATTAGGGCCTTTCTCTAGGTTTACTCTAATGGGTACTTTGATAGGATTGCCCGCAATACTATTGCAAGCTTTCTCCATAGTTTCCTTTATCTCTTTAACAACTTCTGTTTTGATATTTTCAGGGAATGAGAAATCCAAAGAATCATGAACAGTGAGTAATGGGTACCCTACAGAATCAAAGACGCCTTTGTCTTTTAAATCCAACATGCCTTGCTTCATTATGTCCGCGGCAGAGCCTTGGATAAAAGTGTTGAAAGCTTTGCGTTCATGTCCCTTTTTCAATGTTCGTAGTCTATTCCAGATAGTCCGTATTTCGCCTTCATTATTTAAAGCTATTTTCCGATAGTAAAAGAAAGTGTGTCTAATAGTAGGGAATGTCTCGTGATACAAATTGTAAATTCTCTCTGCTTCCTCTTCTGTACTTTTAAGTTGCTTTTGAAGCATTGGTATCCATCCGCCGTATACCAAAGAGAAGTTCGCTATCTTAGCTTCTTTTCTAGGAAGGTGTGTCCAGTCCATTACTACCTGGTGGAAATCAGTATCGGGGTCTTTTATGTATTGCAATCTAAGTTGTTCTCCATTCCACCCTTTTCCAAAATTGACTGCCAATCTAAACTCAATCTGTGAGTAATCAAAACTATACCATTCATGTCCATCCTCGGGTTCAAAAAAGCCTCTTATTATTCCACTGTGTTCTTTATCCCTGGAAGGCACATTCTGCAAGTTTGGTTTGGACGAAGACAGCCGTCCGGTAACAGTGCCATAATCCCCGTACTCACTTTTTAAGGTGTGGAATTGTGTGTGAATTCTTTCACAGTCTATGTAAGGCTCTACAAACGTAGAAGACAGTTTAACCCATTGCCGTAGGTTGTAGATATGTTTAATGTCCGCATCTTCAAGCCTTGATTCTAACCAATCCATAGGCACACTTTCATTGCCTTTCTCTGTTACTGGCAGTGAGTATCCTTTTTTTTTAAGAATTCGGCCACTTGTTTGGGGGCTTCAACATTCAACCCATTCAAATTTTCACAAGCATCTTTTATATGCCCTTCTATTAAGGGGTAATATTCTTTGATTTTAAATTGATTAACTTTGATTCCCTTAAGCTTCATCTCTAAAAGAATAGGGATGAGCCTGCATTCTTTCAGAAACACAGGAAGCAAGTCTAGACTGATAAGCTGTTTCTTTTGCTCCCTGAATATTTTGATTACCAGTTCAGCATCATTTATGCAATACTTGAAAACCAATTCTTTAGGTGCTTTATGGATATGGTTAGCCCACTGTTTCTTTGGTACTCTAATTACGTTTACTAAATAATGCTCAAGTTCATCAACAAGTTTCCCCGCAGAAACGTACTTTTTACCAAGAGTATCTAAATCCTTTTTCTCTAAAGGAACCAATAATCCTTCAGCAAACATGGTATCTAGAAAATACCTGGGTCGAAATCTTAATCCATAACAAGCCAGCCACTCCAAATCGTAGAGAATGTTTTGCCCCAGGATTAAGTCAAATTGATACTGAGAAAACCAGTCAACTATTTTGTTCCTTTCAAAAAGGAGAGTTTCAGGAATATAAAAGGAGGGTCCATCAACAACAGCTATGCCTATTCCAATGATTCGACCATCACCCCGGATGGCGCCAGGACCTTGGGTTTTTAAGTTTGGGTCATGGGTTTCTATGTCTAATGATATTTTGTCTGCGTTGCTGAGATTAGGCAGGTCCTCAAACCTATTTATCAACATGTTTAACTCCTTTGAGAATGATAGTCAATCGCATTGGAAACGCCCTTGTAGGCAGGTGTGTGGCGGGCTTTCTTAGTCCAGGCAATCATACACCATTGCCAGAGAGAAGAAAACCCGCTACAGAGGCTTTAAATTGTCAAAGAAATCAAGGGGATATATCAGACAGGGATATCGTCCTTGACTGAATTTTCAGAGTGAGAAACTATGGATTTCAAACTCAACGACTTTATGTACTTATAAAAGTCCGCGGCCTCCCGTATTTCTTCTATAGTAGACTCCCTCACTCTCAAAACATTTGACCATCCTCGAAAAGTAAAATTATTCGACCGTTGTTCCTGGGTCATTGCAGAATAAGTATTCAAGAATATTGGTCCATTAACTCTGTTTCTGAAAGCCGCATTCCATTTCTTAGAGATTTTAAGTTGAGTGCTGTTCATTGCAATAATTGCTCTATCCATCGAACCGATCAACAATACCGCGTGGTAATGGGTGTACAGCACCTCCATGTCCGGCTGTTCTTTAGAATGCCATCTACCTTCAATTGAAATATCGAACCCTTCTGGTTTCTCGTTAAATGTTCCACCGAAACCGCCGCCCTTATCTAAAGGCGTTCGCATTAGGTACTTGCCTTCAAAGGCACAAGGGATAAACTCCAGAGCATTACCTAACAGTTCTTCAGTAGCAGAGTTGTAAAGCATCCCATGCTTTGCCTCAGGATGGGTTTCCATTATTGACTCACTGCCTTTCTGTACTATCTTGATTATCGGAATAGCAACATCTTCACTTCTTAAAGCGTCTTGATAATCAATATCGGCCAATAAAGCAGATAGTTCCTTAGTATCTACAGGTTGAACATCTTTCTTAGTCATCGCTTAAACTCCGAATCTTGTCTTCAATATCTCTGTTAGAAAAATCTGAATCTTCCACCCAATCCCAATAATCCCTATCTAATTTCGATATAACAAAATCTTCTCGATAGGTCATCGGTTCATTATCAACGCCATCTTCATCATCCACTTTAACCCCCTCCACCAAATTTAACGGGTTCATTAAGCAATGCTATAAATTCCCGAACGGCCCTTGTCTTCCCATTCGGGAACCAGTTGGACTTGGAAGCACCCAGTGCCGTGTAGTAAGCATCGATTGCTCTCTGCTGTTCTTCAGTAGGTCCATTCGGAAGCCATCCTGATTCAACCAATCGTTTACCTTCAAGTACTATGTTCACCTTACCTCCTAAAAAACAAGTAAAAATACACTATTAAACCAACTACATAACCAAATATAATTACTGCTAACATATCCATCTTAGTCAAATATAATCATGTTTAATAAAACCACTACAAGAGTAACGCCTATTACATATAGAGCAGCTAATGCGTACCTCATCTCTTTTACCCTCCAATCGTATCTAAAACAATTTGCTTGTACTTTAGTTGCACATACTCAGGTAAGTCATACCAATGACTGTCAGTATAGCTTGCCTCTTTGTTGGCCTTTTTAAAATGCTCAAACAAAGTGCAGGCTATTATGTTGATCCCTATTCCAACAGCTATTTTATCTTCCCCCTCAATAAGATTCTTGGCAATTGTTACATACGTACCCGTTTGTTCCGCATTCAATTTTTCCCACGGAACAGAAGGATTTTCTATTTCACATCTTTGACATGCTTTGTAAATAGTTTCGGCAATTAATTCTATTTCGTCCATGCTAGTATCCTACCTGATTGTCACTAATAACTCAGCCATTTCCGTATAGATATCGTACACTTTTTCTTCTACGTTTAACCATTCTACTGAATCCTTCTCTATTCCAGAAGCTTGACAAGCTTTGTACAAAACCTCGGCAATTTCTTCCAACCTATCATTGTCCATTTCAATCACCCACCAAAACTTTGTTAACCTGGCTCATCCCTATAAAATCCGGAATGTCAACGCCATCTTCAACCAGTCTGGCAATCTGAGCACTCATAGCTTTCCAGTGATGAGAGAATTTGTAGTCATAATCGCTTAGCGCCAACTGAGTAGTGAGCAGGTTCTTGTACTCATCACTCGGGCAGTGTACAACTACATCCCTTTTAAATATCTCTCCCAATCCCTGCTTCTCAAACCATTCAATGGCTTTTTCCTGGTCCTTGAAAGACACGAAGTAGTTAGTAGACAGCCTTAAAGCTCTACCATCGACTGTTATCTTGGATATATTTTCGTTCATAAATATGTCCGGCAGCACAGTTTCAATGTAGTGCTTAAGCTCGGCTTTCTTACTTTCCAAAGCATCGGTTAAGTCTGAAATCTCTTTGTTAAGAGAATCGACTTTTTTAATCAATGATTTCAACTCGTTCATTCATAATCCTCGTTTATAATCGCCCCCAATCCCTCGAAAGCTTTGACAAATTTATCGGTACGATTGATTATTCCTGGTCTGTACAAAATGAAATTGGAATGTGACGGCGTCTGTCCTTGAACATTCGGTAAACGATCGAACTTAATCCGTTTTTTAACAATGCATATAGGGTATCTGACCATTAAGTCAGGATAGTATGACTGAGAAACTGCCAATTGCTCCAGGCTAAACCCTATCCATATTGCATGTTTCACTAGCCCTGAATGCGCATACTCACATAGACGATTCCAAAATAAAGCTGCGCGGCTACAATTATGAAGCTTACCGCCAGGGGGATTGATGAATATAGATACCGGAACCTTAGTCCAGGGATGGACCAGTGAATCATACTTTTCATCAAGGAATCTTTCGGCCTTGACCGTATAATTCCACTGGGCTCTGGAGCAAGGGTCTAGCTCAATAGGATCTATAACCTTCCGCACTATGTCCATGATCCATGACGGAGTACCCCACTCTCCAGTATTGCTTGAGTGTAAAATATTGCTGTAATTTATTAAACTATTCACTGGAAACTTCCTTCATTTCATATGCTTTGTAATGTCTTCCATTAACTACATGCGGTCCACAATGGAGGACACCAATACTTGTAGTTCTAGTGGTGTAATCGCAAAAAGGGCACTTGTAGACATAAGTAACATCTTTCATTTCAGCCATCCTACTAGTTTTTGATTGAAGTCCCATTTGTTCAAGAGCGCCAAGTACAGCTTTTCATCCACTGTACCTTTAGTTATAAGGTCGTAGTACACAACGGATTTCTTCAGTCCTATCCTATGGCACCTATCTTCTGCCTGCATTCGATTACTTACCGAGTAAGTATTACTGAAAAATATAACAACATCTGTATTTATAAGAGTTAGACCTAAGCCGCCTTTCCTTTGAGTAAGTACCAATATGTCCTTATCACCTTCAACATAGCAGTTTATCTCTTGAATGTCAATACCTCCGTATACTCCAATTATTTTAGTATCCTTGAGGGCTTCAAGGACCATCTCAGCTTCAGCAACAAAATTAACCCATATCAGTATCTTTTTTCCAGAGTTGAATTCCACCAAGTCTTTTAAAGTTTCAATCTTTGCATTGTTTTTAATAAGCACTTTCTTGGTTAACCCTGTTTCTTCGTCTTTATACTGAATAAAGCCGGATAAAATCTGATGCAGTTTAATAAGCTTGGTTAACACATGAGGGAACATCAAAAGAACATCCTCCCCATGCTCCATCAAACATTTTTTATGCATGTTATCGTAAGCCTTTCTTTGGTCCCCCGAGATTTCAATATGGATCTGTTGATAAATCTTATCGGGCAACTCTAATTCGGCTTCTGCTTTAGTCAAGGTTGAACTGTTCTTTTTGACAAGGTCCATCAGTTCCTTAAGATTCCTGTACCCAACTACTTTGTTAAATCCAGTCCATGGATTAAGATGAACAAATTCCGTTTCTCCATAGTGATTCTTGAAAGTATAAAACGACTTTTGCTTAAAGAAGTTCTCTTTCAAGAAAGACATTTCGGAATATAAATCGAAAGGGGTTTGGGTAATAGGGGTACCGTTGAGTATCCTTTTTCTACCGGCGCATAGTTTACCTAGCTTAAGGACTTGCTTGGTACGCATTCTATTGGCAGTTTTAATACTCGAAGATTCATCCACCACCAAATAACTGTTGGGCCCCATTTCAGGAAATGACTGCCTTTTTCTGGAAAAGAAGTCGACACTAATTAGGTTTATTCCGTACGTTTTTACTAAATGGTTTAAATTTTTCAATACGTTTGCATAGTAGTCAGCTGCCCAAAGATTTATCTGGTACTTCCAGGTCGGGATTAGGGACTTTGGACAAATAACTAAGATAACATCCAATTGTTCGCCCAATTCTTGTATCTCTTCTAAGACAATCCTTGTCTTTCCTAGTCCTTGCTCTAAGAACAAAGCATGAGTTGGGTCGTTCCTTAAGTTTGAAAGTACTTGTTTTTGATATTCTTTTAACGGGAATTCAATCTTTAAAGCCAGGTTATTCATGGTAAATGTCCAGTAATATTGGGCATTTATCCAGTGATTGATCTTCTAATTGGTGCTCTGTATTCGGTTTTAACACGTTGATTGTCCTCATAAATTTATGATCAGTGCTGTAAGAAAAGACAGGTTACTACGTCTTCTTTAGCCATCTTTTGCTTGCGCTAAATCAATCAAACTTTGATGCATCTCCTTTATCTCCGACACTATTTTTCCTGACTCTTTCATAAAATCTATCGCCAGTAATAGCTTGGCAGCTTCCCTCTCGGCAAGAGTAGTCATTACCTTCGATAATATTCTATCCGCCATTAATAGCTTGGCGGCTTTCCTCTTGGTGAGATTAGTCATTGCCTTTGATAACATTTTTCCTGACTCTTTCATAAAATCTACCGTCATTAATAGCTTGGCAGCTTCCCTCTCGGCAAGATCAGCCATCAATCTCTGCTGCTCGAATGCTTTTTTCTCTTGAGGATTGAGCGTGGATCTTTCAAAAATGTTCAATGCTTATGCCTCCTCTAGGCGCGTTTCTAGTGGGGGGTCGCTATTTAAATCCGTAAGATCCGTTTCAGGACACTTCCTGTCGGTTTTACCCATACGGAAGCCATCTTTGTAACCTTCGTCGTACGTGTGGTCTGGCTCAAGCTGGCCTTTTGCATATCCTTCATCGTAAGAAGACTTAACATAAACCAGCAGGATTTCAATTAGCTTTTTTGTATCCCCGTCAATTGCTTCAAGCATTTCTTCAACATCTTTTTGATTTAGTAGATATTCTTGACTGTCTAGCATACCCCTGATTTTTTCATGGATTTTCAGAAGTTCCATTTGTCACATCCTCACAAATTCATGACTAGTGCAATAATAAAAGATAGTACTACAGAGAATAAGAAAGTTTCCTGATTGTCACGGTAACAATCAAGGATGTCCCAGAAAATGATTAGTAATGTGTAGGCCATGTTGCTTTGCTCCAATGAAGGCCCTAGGGCAGATCGTTGACAAAAGGGCCTTCGCGTCAGCTTCTAGCCTAGGAATACTGTCGGTGCCAGAACCCTTTTTTATCTAGGTGGAGACCAACGGTAGCCGGGTCTCGGCAGGTGAAGTTGACGCGGTGTCTGTCAAACCCGCCAATACCCCCGAACTTTCGGCCACATTCCCGGCACATGCATTGGTTCCCTTTTAACCCATACTTGCTCATCAGTTCTCCACAAAGAACCAAATCTTGGCTATCCCAGTCGGCTTGTTGATTTCTCCTTTGCAGTAGGAGCAATCAGATGTAGAGCCCTTCGGTCCAAAGGAAGCAACCGACAGCGTATGCCAACCATTCATCAGTAGCCTGGTGTCCACTTCTATAGGTACCCACTTCTGGAAATTGCCCATGCCATCAAACAGGGTTCGCCCAGAAGGGTTTGGCTGCTGTTCGGGGTATGGACCTACTGCCGGAATATGGTGCGTCGTGTCCAGGCCCACACGGAGCCGTTCAGAGGCATTCTGGGCCCGCACCCTGAAGGTGTGGATCCCAGAGATTGGTTTTAGTGGGACACACTCGATGATTGCATTGGTGTAGCCAAATCCCGTGTACCACCCACGGCCAATCAGCGAGGTATTGTTGCAGTACCTGTTGTAGTTCCTGTCTGGTTTTCCATTATCGACGTAGATAGGTATGCCAGAGGAGTTGAACAGGACCTTTTTATCCGGGGTGCTGGCGTACGCAGCTACCCGTAACTCTCTCCACCCGTCCCGCATTTTCGTGGTATCGACGGAGAATGGAACATTGAAAGCACACGTTGAGTTGGTGACTCCATCGTAAGGACAGGAAAGGTTTAACTTTTTACTAAAGGATGGACTGCTCTCCGCACTTATCCGCAATCGAAACAAATGGCCGGGATTGTTGTGCAGGACTATCCGCACATTCAAGTCCATGGTACCCGATACCTTCTGTCCCAATGGCAGGCGGAGTCCCGCATGGATGTGCCCAAAATTAGGCGCCCACCATCCGTGTAGTTCGACTGGAATTTGCCTAGGGTCGAAGGGTTCGTCTTCTTTTACTAGAGCCAGTGCGTTGTTGCTTATTAGGAAGCAACCCAAGAGAAATACTTTAAAACCGATGTTCACTTTTTAGATTCCTCACGATTATTACAGCCACACTCACAATCCCGTGGCAACAGGTAAGTTTTAAAACCCTCATTATCAAACAAGATAAGTAGGGGAGCGCAACATATTGCGATTATTACAACAATCCACAGTACAACAAGAACTTCCACGGAGTTTCACCTCATTTGGTAAAGTGGCCCTTAACGGGGGCCAGGCGTCCCCACCCTACCGGGATTATTTAGGCTGATGAAACACTCCGCCTTCGTACAAAGACTTGACCACTTCCCTCGTAACACCAGGAAGCGATAATAGGTCTGACAAAAGGAATGTAGCATTCCTAGTTGTGTAAGCACTCCTATTCCCAAACAGCGAATCAAGCCCTCGTTTGCTTGAGTAAAGCGCCTGTAGAATGGGTTTCCCCAATTGATAAACCGGAATCGCTTTCCAACCGGCTACTAGTTTGTCGAAATCCTCCTTCGAAAGAGCGGTCACCTCATCGACAACGAGTGTTTCAGCGGGAAGCCGCTTACGATTGAATACCCAACTACCATCAACCTTGCTAATTAGCGATAGCTTGTTACCATCAGTGTCCCTGAAAAATACCCCTGCATTACCGTCCTCATGACAGACGATATTGAAAATAGTATCGGCAAATTTGCCCCGCAATAATTGCATTTCTAAACACCTCAACTAAAAGAGTTTATTACTGAAATTACCTTTGACCTTCTTGGATTTGATGGCCAAGTAAATCAAGGCTACCAGAAAGTATAAAACTATAACTTTCATTTGTCAACTATATTGAACTTTGGCCGGCCTCTTTTAAGAATGTAGTTCCTAGAAAACTGAGCAGGCTCTTCTTCAAGTTGAACCAAAGGGAATATCGAATCCCTGTCTTTATTCCTTAATCGCCCAGTGTAGCAATAGTATCTGAAGTCGGAGCAAAAAGTTTCATATGCTTTACAAAAGTCAAAGTTTTGACAATCGTCACAAGGACAAGGAGTCCAAAGTTTGCCAATATCCAAGCCTCAAGTTATCCAGCTGTTATGCTTACCTAGATGAACTACCGGATTACCTTTTTTATAGGAGTATTCATGGGCGACAACAATTATTCCATCTCGTTTCTCAGTACCGTAGATATCGAGACGGTCCCTGTAGACATTACTGGGAATCAACACAAACAGAATGAAGTCCCACATGCTAGTCCTCCTTCACCGCATAAAGCCAAACCAAACCTACTGCCGTAGTATTGAGCGTATGCGTGTACTGCTCCATCTTGTACTCGATGTACAACGTGGTGTTATGCACAGGTAAGGGGAAGGGTTCGTATTGAGCACAAGGTTCACTTGTGTCTCGAAACGCGTGATGGGCCAATATCTGAGAATCGGAGTCTGGAGTAGCCATGACTCGTATGGATACCCTAGAAGGCACCCCCGGCCTTATTTTTGCGCAGAATTTGAGCCCAGCCCAATAGTCGTAGCCAGGGGGAAGGGTAACTTCCTTGATTGTCTTATGAGAGGGCCTTTTAGAATATGGCTTGACTATGTAAAGCTCGGGATATGAAGTTGCACGCACCAACTCAAAAGAACCGGCATGTGCCACATAACTGAAAAATAGTAGTGAGATTAATAGTAGTCGCATGATTTGTCTCCTTTGAATAAATCAAACTGACTGCATGTAGTGATGAATTCTCCCTTATCAAACTTCGGTGAATCTTCTGAAAACAGAAGAACGAACTGGTACCTAAGCTGCTCCCACATGAGCATCTTTATGTGCCCATTAGGGTCGTCGGCAACTGAGGGCATGTTTTTAGAGAGAAGAGAAGCTATTACCTTGTGATGTTTGGAATCAAAAAGCATCGGTATTCCTTTTATAAAAGTGTGTGGCCCTTAACGGGGGCCAGGCGAGGGTTATTGAGGGAACCTCTCTGAAACCTGTCACAAAGGTCCTTTATATCATAAGGGAAGGGTGGTGTCAAGAGTTCCAACGACACTGTTATGGAAGCCAATGTAATACCCTTCCTCGTACCCATCCTGTTCTCCCTCAGAATAAGCCTCCTGAAGCAGTACCATGAGTTTGTCTGTGTCAAGTGTGAGTATCAATTCTTCGGCCTGTAATCGTGTAACCATAACGTTTACCTGAGATTGGTTAGCTAAAGCTACGTGCAGCAGCGAACAAAAACATGAGCAGTATAAAAACCTTGGGGGTTACCCAAGATTTGACAGCTACACAAACTTCAGATACCCAAGGTATTAACCGAGTGTCGAGGTTCCGCACCTCAAACTTCAACCACTTCACTAGAAGAACCGATAACCAAGTAATAACCATCAGTATGAATATCCATCCCATAGGTGTTACGCAGTCACCGGTTATTTCGCAATAGTTGTGTGGGGTAGTGTACATAGTAAATCTCCTTTGTCCGGGCTTTGGACCGGACTTGCTGTTTACACCAAGTCAAAGGCAGTGCCGATATTCAACTATCGATAACCGAGGGCGTGTTTACCGGTACCACCCCTGACTTACCAAGCCCGGATTGGGCAAGGAAGTCCCTTTGACCTTGGTGCCATCACGATTGATTGGTTAAACTACTCTTCGAAGTTTAGGCTTAGATACCTTCCTTGAAGAGGACCTGGCTCTAACCGGCCACGACCCGGCACTCAGCACGTGAGCAATGTGAGTCGTAATGAACATGGCAGCCGGTACCGCAAAGCCCAAAACCATGGCCAGGTAAGGCCAAGAAGCTTTAGCAGTAAACGCGATGCAGTTGAATGCTGCACTCAAGAGTAGGCCAATGATTACTGAAGTCCGAGTGTAACCAGTCGGCCTATCTACTAGAGCAGCATACTCTGCCGCTACCATGCCTGCGTCAATTACAAAAGCCATTGCCCACGATTCCCACGCGGTAATCCCGGTGGTTAGCTGTATGCCGTACGCTAGGTGCGTAAAACTAACAGCCATCGTGGCAATGAGAACGAGTAGTGAGAACAGAAGAGCCAGTCTTTTATTGCGATACTTTCGCATGGGTAAACTCCTTATAACACCTTTTCATGAGCAATAATAATCAGTCCATCTCTTTTTTCAGAACCATAAATATCTATATGATATTTATAGGCATTACTGGGATAAATCACAAATAAAATGAGGTCCCACATGTTAACCTCCTTCGGTTTCCAATGACAAAGTCAAAGGTAATACTGCCTTTGACTTTGTTTCGCCCGGTTACCACCTTTAACTTGGTAACCGGGCTCGTCAGACTGAATCAGTTCCAAATAAGAGCACTAACCGGACGGTTTCTATAACCCACAGATTCACCATGCCGATACCAGGAAGCTTCCGTGTGGAAGTATCCGTAAGATACGCTGTCATCTACGAATAGATGAGTAAGTATTGTAGGTAATGGGTCATTACTGTTAAGTCTCGAAGTGTCCGATACCCATCGAGGTTTTCTAAGAGTGATGTTCATACTACAAATTTCCTATGGTCTAGTCTTTAAAACTGGCAAACTTCGCGAGTTTCAAACCTTCCAGTGCAAGGATACAGTCCATTAAGGACGTTTTCCCTTTGGAGGGGTCTACGCTCGTTTTACCATCGTTATACAAACTCTGCACCCATTCTTTCACTTCCGTTTCAAGAATCGGGCGATTTTCGGGATAGAGAAGCTTAATCATGTCGTTTCCTTCGGTTTCCAATGACAAAGTCAAAGGCAGTACCGGTATTCAACTCTTGATAACCAAGTTACCAGTACCACCTTTGACTTACTGTTTCGCCCAGCTGGGCTCGTCAGATTGGGTTATGGGAGCTAATGCGATGTCCTTCCTCAGCTTTGGTCTCTTGCACATCGATTTGCCCCGTTTCCTCAATTCCAAATTCAGCAAACGTCTTGTCCACCTCATCTAGGCTGATGATACCAGCCCGATAAAGGGTCCATGCATTAAAAATCGTTAGCTTTCTTGGCTTTTTGCGCATTTCAGTCTCCTGTGGTTTCCAATGACAAAGTCAAAGACAGTACCGGTATTCAACTCTTCGAAAATCGAGTACCACCTTTGACTTATTGATAACACCGAGAAGCTTGCTTTCGCTACTTTATCTAGTCCCTGTACCCTAGGGATACGCCACCCTGGGCCTCAGGTCGGTTGCCCCTTCGCGAACTTGGCGGGCACGTGGCGCGCGCATGGTTAGCGTCTCGTCACGAGGGGAAGTAAGCCTTGCTGGGCAAGCTTCTCGGTATTATCGACAGTCTCCTGTGGTTTCCAATGACGGAGGAGGGCACCTGTTATGGCGCCCTCCGCTTGTCCTAGCTTTGAACCTTTCAGCCAGTCAAAAGCCCATGATTCGCTGCTGCATGGGTCGCAGGTACCGTGCCCTGACGCTATCACGGCCAACACGCGGGAAGCGATAAGTTCGTTCCAGACTATTGGGTTTCCAATGACAAAGTCAAAGACAGTACCGGTATTCAACTCTTGATAACCGAGAGCTTGTTTCCAGTATCACCTTTGACTTACTGTTTCGCCCGGTAACCAACTAAGTCAAAGGCAGTACCGGTATTCAACTCTTCGAAAATCGAGTTTCCAGTACCACCTCCTACTTACCAAGTCCAGATTGGACAAGGCGGGCTCATCAGATTGGATTTGGAGAATTCTATCCTCGGTTACCCGGCTGTCTCCTCGGTCTTGGTCTTCCGATTCCCAACCTTCCGGTCCCGTTCCATCCACATTTTTTCCCTCTCTACTTATTATAGCGGCAGTTTCCGCCTTTTCTAAAGTATTAGATAGCGTATTTGTGAGCTAGTTCCGCAAATAAGTGCCAGGGTAAATACGAGATTGCAAATCTGTGAACCAGTTCCTAAAGTTTTAGATAGCGTATCAGAAGAATGAGGCATGATTGTTAGATGAGGGGGTACCCATATACGATCGAATACCCAAGTCCAGATTGTAAATAGGCGGGTTAATCCCAGTATGCTACAACGGAAAGTGCAAGCAAGCAAGCAAACCCTAAAAAATATAGCAACGTCTGTATTATTCCAGGCATTGAATCGATTAATTGCATTATTTCAAACATGTAGGAACCGTAATTACCCAATTGGAAGCAGGCGGGAAGAGTTTACTGAAGAAGCTCAGATATGGCTGCGAGATTATAGCTTGGTTTTAGATTTATATTATGAGGGTTCCGTCTTTTTCTCAAGTTCTTCCAAGTTCCTTATTTCTGAATCAGTCACCCTCGTATTAAAAAGGGCCTGCCTAGAAAGGAGAGTAGGCAGGCCAATCTCACCACTAAGGAGTTACACGGGGAAATATCGTACAGGAAAGGGTATTGGAAGTCAAATTATTTTTTGGGATAGGGTCAAGGTACTGAAATTTCTAGGGAATGTTTGAGTAATGATATGGGGAATTCTGACAAATGATTGATTGGGAAGGAATGATTAGGTAATGTGATATGTTATACTATTACGTATTTTTGTAAGGGATTGAAAACACTGGGGAAGATTGGGTGATTAGGTGAAATGCCGAAACCCAAAACTTTTTCTAAATGGAATAGCTACACGATCGGGTGTTTTCAACCACCCCTCTCCAGCATAAAGTTTGAGTACATCTGACCAATCATCTAATCGGGGGTAAGTATTAGTAATATTCCTCAGAAAATTATTCCTGATTGGATACTATTCCATCAACTAATGAAAAACAGGCTCCAGCTAATCTTTGATATCAGTTGCGGCGCACCATTCTTTAATTATCAATAACTTATAAAAGTGCTTGGAAGCACCTAAGGTGATTTATCAAATCCCTGCTATAAGTTATCAGAAATGTAGTGCCACGTTTCATACTCCATATTCGTACAGCATAGCAAAGTATACAGTACAGTATAGATACACAGGTACTGGATATATACGTAGGGATACTGGATGGAATCTTCATTGTGCAATACAGCAGCTGTAATACACTTGCTGTATTGCAGCAAGGATATGGCATAGGGCCCATTGCTTTGTAATCCTATAGCATACAGCCCTGGAGTAGGTGTATATTTATACAGCTGTATATTTATATAGTGATAACCTATTCTTTTTATTATATATATCAAATACTTGCGACGATTGTCGCAGGGTGGGGGGCAAATATTGGAAGGCCGGGGGGCCGAGGCCATGGGGCCACCCCCCCATACCCCCCCAAGCGGCTCTCCCCCCCTCTCACTATTTCCAAATACTTGACCCAATCCGAAATACGACCGAACCACCTGACTGACCTCTGACTCTGACCTTTAACCTCTGAATAGGATATGATGCTAACCAATATCAAAGCAGTTGTCAAATCTCCCATAGCAATTTCCAGTATTTTGGATGCCATCAGGAATTACAAATATTTTTTTAATTGTAATGCAACACAAGCGCTGGTCAAACTTTAACCAGAACAACCTGTATATATCCTGTGTATAAAAAAATTTTTATATGGATATATGGAAGTTCCATATAACCTTTTTACCCATTTTTAGCACTTCTATATACTAAAAAGTAATAAGGCACACTTTGTGCATAAGAAATTTATGGTCAGTCTGGTCTCTTTTTTACTGTATATCCAATCAGCACGCCAGACTTGACAATCTTCCAAAGATATGCATTCCCCAGTGAACAAAAAGGCAGTTTCAAGTTCTCTGCATTTCGAAGGAGTTCGACGCATTTCGAAGGAGTTCGGCACATTTAAGGCATGTTGAATTTCCGACACTTGTAAACCTTTATTGGCAAGCAATACCTGTGCCTAACAAGGTAATGCCCTTAGCATTACCCTATTATTTACAAGCAATATCCAAGCCATATACGTAATTCCTTGATCAGTAAAGGGAATCACCTTGTATATTCAAGGGAATTAAAAAGTTCCCTAAGTAGCAACTTTCGTTAGAAAGTTCTACTGCGACTGATAAGGAGCAGGACGTACTTGACATGTTTTCCCGGTTCTGGTAGCGTTAGTCCCCAAATAGATGGAGTGATAATGATGCTTAATATCGTCATCATATATCTCTTAGTTATATTGCTGGTGGTGCTTAAGGTATCTCTCCGTTGGTCGGCCAGGGACCTGTTGGCTGGGTTTGTCCTAGTTATTTGCATACCTATTGTCGTAAACATGCTCTCCATATGGGTTTCCAGGGAAGCGATCTCCATTCAAAAGGAGTCAAAGAATCTGTATACTCCCGTAGGCCCGCGGGTATCGGACACTTATGTCACCCGCTCCAGGGTGCGGGAGAGGGACGGGTGCCCTACCAACGGGGGTTTTAATGATCCATGTGTTGATAGTACGAGGTGATATATGGCTAAGCATGACTACAGTAGGCCGTCCAAGCCTACTATGGGATCTTCTAGTGTGAAGAAGTCCACGGTGACTTCCGGTATGCCGGGGGCGACATCGTCCAAGCATGGCCCTAGTAAGTCCAAGATGAAGCCGACTAAGACATCTAAAGGGTAAGTCAAACGTAACACCGATAATAAACTTTCGATATTTCGAGAACTAAGTTCCAGTACTACCTTTGATTTAATCGGCTTGGGTCATTTTTATTTATACTAGTTTAAAGATGACTCCTTTTTTAATAGAATACGACTGTGGAGAATATGCTATTTGTACGGCAGGCAGTGCTATGGAAGCATTCCTTCCAGACAATCTCGGCTGTCTGCCGGTTTCTGTTTCTCCAGCGTCCGAGCATAACATTACCGAAATGTGGGAGAAGGATGGAGTATTAAGGTGTCAGGTAAAGAATTGGAGATAGGGAGCAATGGGAAGGGGGCCCTCTTTAGGGAGGAGGCGCTCAAAGAAGCCGAGTTGTTTCTTAAGACTTTCAGTGACCATTTCTCCTATCACAGAGATACCATATTCCAATCTCTTCTAGATAAGCCCGATAAATATTTAACAGAGTATTGCAAGTTAATTAATGTAATCTTGTCCTCGTTTAAACAAGAGGAGAAGGCTAATATACAGGTTAATAACTACGTGAATTTCTTCGAGGAGGTGTCCTCGTTATCCAAAAAGATTGATTCCGGTGAGTATAGATTGACTAAGAATATAGAGGGCGATTTTGAACTGGTTAAATAGATGCTGGATTATGACTCTTGTCCCCTCCTAATAGTATTCGCTATACTTTTAATATTGTCTTGGTCTCTTGCTTTACTTTTTTATATCGATAAACCCTACATAGCTCTTATTGAACTCTTGTTTTCTAGAAGGAATAGAAGTGAGTAAAAAGAACAAGGCAATTAAAATCAAATGGGTAGATTCTTGTTATAGTAATGGATGGGCCAGGTTGGATGCCGAGTATGACAAGGAGGATATAGTGGTACACACTGTAGGGTTTGTTATTGATGAGGATGAGGAAACAGTTACGATATCTTCCTCAGTTAGTGGAGGAAAATTCTGTCATTCCCCATTGACAATCCCTAAAGTTGCTATTTTAAATAAAAAGAGTGTTAGTTAATTCCAATGTGGGAATGTGGTTGTACTACAGGTATAACCCGATAGATTTTGTAAGGGACATATTTAAAATCGAGCCCTATGATTGGCAAAAGGAAGCACTCACTCAGTATTCTCAGTATGAATCTAAGTTAGCCATTCGTTCCGGGCACGGCATAGGTAAGACTGCTTTTCTCAGTTGGATATCTATTCATCATTTACTCACGCATTTTCCTTCCAAGGTTCCTTGTACCGCTCCGACATCTCATCAATTGTTTGATTTATTGTGGGCGGAGATTGCCAAGTGGACCAGGAAAATGCCGGAATCTTTGAGGGACAGGTTTGATATTCGTTCAGAGAAGGTGGAGTTGAAAGGGTTCGAGCGGGAATGTTTTATTGTGGCCAGGACTGCCAGGAGGGAGCAGCCTGAGGCTTTCCAGGGGTTTCATGGTGACAACCTGCTATTCATAGTGGACGAATCTTCGGGTATCGATGATATTATATTTGAAGTGGCAGAAGGCGCCTTGACTTCTCCAGGGGCCAAAATAGTTGAGACTGGGAATCCGACGAGGAATACGGGGCATTTTGCTGATATATTTAAGAAGGACTACGGATATAAGTTATCAACAGTTTCTTCAGAGGATGTTCCTGGTGTTTCTCCGAAATGGCTCAATATGATGAGGACCAAGTATGGGGAAGATTCCAATGTTTACAGAATTCGTGTTAAAGGGTTGCCGCCGTTATCGGATGACGATTCATTCCTTGCCAGGGATAGGGTTGAAGAAGCTGTTGATAAGGTAATTCCTCCTTCAATATATTATGTTATATGGGGATTAGACCCGGCTAGGTATGGAATATGTAAATCGGCATTGGCGAAACGTCAGGGGAACCTTCTTATTGAACCCATCAAGTTTTGGAACAACAAGGATTCCAAGCAACTGGCGGAGGTTGTCATGGAGGAGTATTGGAAGACCGACGAGGAATTGAGGCCGTTAGAGATATGTGTTGATATAACGGGGATAGGTTCGGGGGTTTATGACAGGTTGTGTGAGTTTATCAGTGACAGTAAAACCAATTTAAATGCGGTTCCAGTAATATCGAGTTCCGCTTCCCTATATGATGCAGATACACACTTTAATTATCGAGTGGATTTATGGGCACGGGCCCGAGATTGGTTCAATAAGCGGAATGTTTCTATACCTGCTCAAGATGATTTTATCGATCAGCTATGTTGT
>Ga0187892_10006129_pt1 | contig 18170 bp, 15 predicted proteins | sample MA1701073metaG_FD_139345 | JGI IMG/M metagenome (GOLD analysis project Ga0187892, IMG submission 139345) | Bio-ooze microbial communities from a basaltic lava cave in the Kipuka Kanohina Cave System on the Island of Hawaii, USA - MA170107-3 metaG ... | reverse complement strand
TCTCAGCGTGGCCTTTCGAGCCGCTGCTTTTCTCTTAGCTGCTGATGGTTCTTTGACAACTTGCTCTCGCGCGGATGCGGGCGCGTGGTTCAACTACCCGTTCTTAACCCGCAAAGAACGGGACAACGAAACGGGGCTTGATTATTTCGGTGCTCGGTACTACGTGAGCAGTCAAGGTAGGTTTAGCGGCGTCGATCCGGTGATCATTAAGTCAAATCGTTTGCTTGATCCTCAACGCTTGAATCGCTATGCGTACGTACGAAATAGCCCGTTAGTGTATTCTGATCCGGATGGCAGGGATTTGGTAAAGGGTGCTAAGTTTGACAAGAGAACCCAGGACGCCTTGGTCGAGCTTGCGAAAAGAGCCGATGGTAGAAAACTGCTTGAAAGAACTAATAACCTCTCTGTCACGATTGAAGTGAATCACGGCAAAACCTACGACAACAGCGGTAAGGAGGCGTATGGAACTAGTTTCGCGTCAGGTGGAAGTCAGGCCAAAGTTAAGGACGGAGACATTGAAGGCAAGATGATCATGAGACTAAACTTCGAATTGGCTGAGCGTGATCGTAAGATTAAGGATCTTATTGGAGGAAACCCGCCAAAGAGTGACGCTGCGCTGGCTGGTCACGAGTTAGAGCATCTCAGGAGAGCTGCAGATGGGATAGACACACAAGCCGATCAAATGGAGGGCAAGAATCGTGAAATCGAAGATGCAATCGACGCCGACATTGGGAATATCTTAAAACAGAAGTCCGATATCAAGGAGGGAGAGGCAAAGGCTTTTGTCGAGAACCTCATGAAGCCTAATGAACCGAAGGAACAGGTGCAACCAGAAAAGAAGCCGAACCAGCAATAGGTCTGTAGCTGCGGCAATAAAGCGGAGTCAATCATGAAGAACGCGGTTCTCTGTTTCTTTTTTTTCACGCTGGTGTTGCAGACACCAAAGGCACATTTGCCGGAGACAGGAGACCTGTTTGCGGCGAGCGTTGGCGAGAGGTGCGGTTACATTTCCACCGACGGAACCATGGCTATTGGCGTGCGATTTGAAAATTGCTGGCACTTCGCGGAAGGCTTGGCAGGGGTTATTATTCATGGAAAACTCGGGTTCATCGACAAGACCGGTGCCCTTGTCATAGCACCCCAATTTGATTGGAACGTCGCCTACTTCTCGGAGGGCTTGGCGCCGGTCAGTCTGACGGACGCCGCTGGCAACAAGAGACGGGGCTATGTTGATCGGCAGGGAAAGCTCAAGCTGCTTTCTTCAATAACCCATGCAGGAAATTTCAGCAACGGTTTGGCGGTGGTTGAACGTAAAGCGGTCAACGGCTATATCAACCGAAAAATGGAGTTTGAAATTGAGCCCGTGTTTACGTTTGCGAGCAGTTTCGCGGATGGCCTCGCATTGGTTCGCCGAAACGGAGAGTATTACTACATAAACACCCGGGGACAACAAGTGATCAACCGGAATGGCAGTTCTTTCTCCGAAGGTTTGGCTTTTTTCGAAGTGGAGAGTAGATACGGCCTCATGGACACCACCGGCAACGTGTTGGCCCCGCCTCAATTCGACGATGTGGAGGCGTTCTCAAACGGTCTGGCCGGCGTTCGAATTAACAATAAATGGGGTTACGCTGATAGAACTGGAACGATCGTAATCGCTCCTGAGTTTGAGAAGGCTGGCGACTTCTCAAGTGATGGGATTGCGCCCGTAATGAAGAATGGGAAATACGGCTTTATCGATAGGACTGGTCAGGCGATATTAGGGTTCGCGTTCGATAGTGCCGAGTGGCTTTCTGGTGGTTTAGGGTATGTCGAGCAAGGAGCCGCCCGAGGCTATATTAACAAGTCGGGAATGTTTGTGTGGCGATCGTCAAGGCAATGACGTGGCGATCGACTTCAAGAATCTTTCTCCCTGGGTTTACACACCTGCCGGCACCAACAATGGTGTCCGCAGTGGCGCGGGATGGGGATCGGGTGAGGGGTGGAATGACAATGCGCCGCCGAATACCTTTCCTTCCTGACTGGCTGCAGATTGACCTCGGATCACTATCAACCAGCAAGACGCTCTTGATGGTATCTTACTTAGCTTCGGCGGAATTACTCCTCAGTTGATGTTGAACGTAATGGCGTCGTCAATTCAGGAGAGAGTCATTCAACAGCCATCTGAGACTGCTGGCGACCGCAGTTTTGAAAAGTAACTACAAAGCCAAAGAGACTGGCTGGTTGATGTGGTTTCCGACGACGTCTGTTAACCTTATTTTTTCAGTCAACCATGATAGGAATGATGTTTGCAATTTCACTATGTCGCCGTATGCTTTTGTCTTCACGGCCGGTGATCCATTCGCCGTAAATTCTGGTTGCTTTACTTCCGCAACGTCTCCCGCATACTTTGCAACAATCGGACTGCGCAGTTAGCCATGTAAGCTATCGTTTGCTGACAATGGTTTTGTGCCAGATACTTGGCAAGCTCTGGTTCTTGGGCTCTTGTTTTTCGCCCAGAAAAGCCTTAATCAAAATTCGCTATCTTTAGTAGGCCTAACCCACAACTCCCTTTCCTGAGAGTGCACTCACTCACCACCTAGGATCTTCCTAATTTCCTCTGAGATAAGTCCCCAAGAACGGCGTCGGATCGTTGCTTGCCCGAATGAAACGTAACTGGCTCAAAGGGCGAGCAACCTAGAAAGTTCACGAGGCGCGGCATGAGTCGTACCGCCGGTATACCGTGCGATTGGTCTCCCAATTATTGATTGTCATCTCATGAAGCCCGAGTAAGTTAGCGACGTGTTCTTGAGTCTTACCTAAGTCCATCCTTCTGACTCTCAGCATGTCACCTAGCGTCTTGATCTGTGATGGATATCGAGAATCCTTAGGTTTTTTGCCCTTTAGTATCGAATGACAAAAAGGCAACGCAGGGGTGAGGATTCATTGCTCTGTTGTCATAATGTGGAACCTAACTCTGCGGGGTAAAGATGGGACAGGAATAAAAGCATAAAGCATGAAATCAGATCTATGAGATAAACTCCCGGCGACCGCAACCCGTAATAAAACTCATCAATTACAAATTGGAAGGAATTGGATCAAGCGGGTGGCCGGCATCCCCAAGAACCGCATTTACGCCGAAGCTGGACTTGGACTAAACTCAAGACATGGATACCGGCGACCTAATCACAATTGACCCGGAGATTCTCGGTGGCACTCCCGTTTTCAAAGGGACTCGCGTGCCGATCAAGACTCTGTTCGAGTACCTTGAGAACGACTATTCGCTCGAGGAATTCCTGGAGTGCTTTCCTTCGGTAACCCGCGACTTAGCGCGTCAAGTATTGGAATGCTCTGAGCAGGCCTTGTTACCCTCAGCCGCCGCATGAGGATTCTGCTTGACGAGTGTGTACCGTGGCCGATGCATAAGCTGCTAATCGATCACTCTTGCTCGACGGTTCAAGACTTAGGTTGGGGCGGGATTAAGAACGGCGATTTACTGCAACGTGCCGAGGGTGAGTTCGACCTATTCGTTACTTCCGATCAAAATATTCGCTACCAGCAAAATCTCAGCGGGCGATGCATTGCAATTCTCGAACTCTCAACCAACGACATTAGTCGTATTCAAGCGGCCAGCGCGCTAATTGAAGAGGCCTTGGAAAAGATTCAGCCAAATGAATTCAGAGAGTTGGTCATCCCTTGAAAAACTCAACTATAAAACCCAACCGTGAGATGGCGCGTGATCTATTCGCTGAACTGAGCGAAGGCATGAAAGCTCTCGCCGAAGAGAGGCTCGGAAAGCGAACACTCCGAATAGTGCGTCGCCAGTTGTCGGAGCGCGTCAGAAACAGCGAATGATATGCGAGAGCAATTGCTTTCCCACCTGCCTTAGTTCGTGTCGGCGGTACAGAACTTCCCGGCATTCGCCATGTTGCGTTCCTTGGCTCCATTACAACCAATAAAACAGAATCCAAAGGACATCGACTTCCTTGTCATGGTTGATCGCCAGATGGCAAAAAGGCAACGCAGGGGTGTCCCTGCGGATTCTGGAACGACCCAACGCGCGAGTGTCGTTGCACACCGTTGCAAATTCAGAGATACGTCGGACGAATCTCAGGCCCACTGCTGGATCGGATCGACATTCATGTAGACGTCCCGGCGGTGAAGTTTTGCGAACTCGTCGGCGACCCGGCCCCTGATGCAGAAAGCTCTGCGGCCATCCGCGAACGCGTCCTGCAGGCAAGAGAACGACAGCGGCGCTTCGTCGACGAAAAAATCTTTTCAAACGCCGCGATGCCGCCGCGGATGATCCGGCGGTACTGTCGCATCGACGCCGACAGCGAACAGATGCTCGAGCGCGTCATGACCCGTCAGGGTCTCTCGGCCCGGGCTTATGACCGAATTCTAAAAGTCAGTCGCACTCTCGCTGACCTGGCAGACTGCGACAAGATTCTCTCAACTCACGTTTCCGAAGCGGTGGGTTACCGTTCGCTCGATCGAACGTATTGGACTTAAGGCGCCGCGACCTACTTAGGCTGCGAACGCGAAAACGTGATGCCACACGATGGTGGATTGTCTCCGCAATTTTCTTGCTACTCTCGGTGTCAATTTTTTCGTACAGGCATCTCACCACCAATGGACGTGCGAGTATTTCAGGAGCTCGGTCGTTATTGGAATACGTATACGCCAATGGGAGAGCGTTACATCCAACAGAATTCTGACATTCCTTGTACAGAACTGCTCATTGACTTTGCTGGCGGCGTGGACAATGTCTGGACCAAAGAATCTATTGGACAGGAACCGCCTGATCCTTGGGAATTATTGGGTGAGTCGGTTCGCGAGAGCAAAGGCCAACTGGCTAACACAGGCAATCGAGGCGCCCCTCGCAACGGTATCACCGACCATGAAAACGTTGGGAAGGGAAGTGCTGGAACCGATGGTTTCGCCGTTCAAGGGTTCGGTTATGGCGCCTACCATACCTAACTTCCGGCGAGTCGAGTCGTAGATGGTTCTGGGCGTGGAGGTTTCAATCAATTCCGAGCTGTCGCCTAATTCCGGAATTGCGGCCTGAATTCGCGGCCACCATGTTTCGAGCAGCGCCTGGTCCTTTTCTTCGTGCTGCTCTTCGCTCTCATGAAATGTGAACCACTCGTCGACGTCAGTGAACATCTGAATCGTCGCGGCCCGCCTTCCTGATGGCGCGCTCGGATCCCAGTCGGGTGCCAGGGCAAACATTAGCTGCGCCGTCTCTGGATCAAAACGTTGGTCTTCCTGCCAATCTGTAAGCGCTAGCAGATGACTAGCGGACAGCTTCGAGGCCGATTCTTCTTCGACTCCCAAATACAACAGGTAAACGCCCCAGCTTCGCAAGCTACCAATTTGCTTCCTTGTCTCCAGCGGTGTCCGATTGAGTCCGATTAGCTTACCGTAAGTGTCCCAGACGGTAAGATTACTGACGATCGCTCGGGAGGCATGCACTCGTTCGCCACTAAGCAGATCGACACCGATTGCCTGCCCGGCAGTGTCGTAAGCGAGGCGCAATACAGGGGTGTCGAGTCGGATCCTTCCTCCGCTCGCCTTGATCGACTCAGCCAGACGTTCCGCCAGGGCGGCCGCGCCGCCGGCGACTGAGAAGACGCCCTGACGCGGAACCGTCAACGCCAGACAGGATCTGAGATAACTGCAGTGATCGCTTCCAGCCTGAGTGAGCAATTGCAACTGCACGTCGACAAATCTGCGAAATCGCAACGACGTCCCTGCCAGATGCTGGGAAGCTGTTTGGCTTGTCAGGCCTTCCGATTTCTCGGTTAGCTTCGAGAGTTGCGAATCGTCCTGAAGAACCGTGGCGACGTCCGGCGCATTCTGAAGCTCATTTCGAATGCGGTTGCTGAGACGAGCACTCTCTCGGTAGAAACGAATTGCCTGATCAGCACACTCGGGGAAGGTTTTTCGTAGCGCTGCTTCGAATTGTTCCGTGTTTGCCGTTACCGGGATTTCGGATTGATCTGGCAGCCGAACGCAGTAACCAGGGTCGCGTCGCCGGACTTCGGGGGGTGCCACGGGAAGTTCCGAGAAGATTCGATCGTGAATTTCACCCGGTTCCCACAGGGCATAAAGACCCAGGCCGGGATCAAACCGGTACCCGAATTTTTCGACGCTCGCCACGCAACCGCCAGGTTGTGACTCTCGTTCCAGCAGACAAACATCCAATCCTCGCGCTGCAAGCAAAGCGGCAACGGTGAGTCCTCCGATGCCTGCTCCCACCACCACAACTTCGTAGTTCATAGAATCTGGGAGACTGAAAACGGATGGAAGACGAGCCAGAAGAGGATTGACAAGCCCTGTTCGCTGGTTGACCTGAGTTGAGGGACATAGGCTTCAGCAATCAGGAGGACCGACTGAATTCCGTTGAAAACCAGGTGAATAATGACGCACGGTAAGAGGCGGCCCGAGTAGGCTCGAACGAGCGTAAGGGCGACGCTCAGAAGACCCACCGCCACAACTATCCCAACGTTGGGCCAGTACTGCGGCACGTGAATTAGGGTGAAAAGGCCGAGGACAATGGCCACGGCTCCGGTAACCCCTACGATTCTTTGCAGAGCCGAATAGAGAACGCCACGATAGACTAGTTCCTCCACGAAGGGCGCCGTGAAGACAGCCAGAAAGGCGACCGCATAACGGGCGGCTAAAGAGCTGTTTACGATCTGCTCCAACTGAGTCGGCTTGTCAGCACCAATCAACCAGGCAGTGACGGAGGCAACACCAAACATCAAGATTCCCAAGCCGAGGCTTACCCAAATCTCAAAGCCGCTTGACCATCTCAAACCTAAAGAATCCAGGAAAGGCCGCCTGCCAAAGCGTGTTATGACCAACCAGACCAGCACAACCGTTAGGATGTGGCTGGGTAAGAGCGACCAGACCTGAAGAAGTATTGCGGTCTTATCAGTGGTCGCGAATTCAACGAACTTCAGGCCGAAGTCCGGCGAACTTGGGGTTATGCCACGATGAAGAGCGTATGGAACTAATAAGACAACCGAAAAAATGAGCTGTACGACAATGCTCGCGCACAAAAGCAGCAGTGCAATGCCTAGCTGAAGCAGAGAATCCAGGAGTTCATGCCAATCCCATTTGGATGGACTTTTGGGGTTGGTCGAATCCCGACCGAAAGTAGGGTCCAACTGTGTTGGTCGATCCCGGTTCTGACTAGTCAGTGGAATCGACGATGGGTCGTTTGTGAGCACCGTGTAGTTGAGTTTATGGGAGTTGGTCCAATAGGGTCAAACCTGAACTCTCGTCGACGTTAATTGAAACTACTTCACACTGCCGGATATTCTGCCTCCAGCATCGATGGTCCCACGCGCGGTGCGGCCAGCATCAACCCAACTATGGTCTTTGCATCTTCGATCTCGCCGTTAGTAATCATCTCCAGAGCCTGCGAAAAAGGAATGCGCACAACTTCCACGATTTCATCGTCTTCGAGTTGTTGTTGCGTCTTTGTCATGTCAGTAGCTAGATAGAGCCACATTTTCTCTTCGCAGAAACCAGGAGAAACCCAAAACTCCATCAGCAGCTCCAACTTGCCGGCAACGAAGCCCAGTTCTTCCTCTAACTCGCGCCCCGCGCCTTCTTCGGGTCGTTCATCTCGATTTAGAGTTCCCGCGGGAGCTTCGAGAAGATACCGAACTGCTGGATGACGGTATTGACATACTAACGCGACGGTACCGTCTTGGAAGACAGGAATAATCACGGCGCTTCCTGGATGGCGCACAACGTCGCGGCTATATATCTTATCGCCCTCCCGAACGGTGTCGGTGGTTACTTCGAAAACACGTCCTCGAAAAACTTCGGTGCTTTCAAGAAGCTGAGGCAGTTTTTTATCGATCGGCGTCATTATTGTTCCTCGTTCACGAAGCGATGGTCGCCACTTCGGCAGCGGCCATCTCCTGCAAACTCTTTTGAGCCTCACCAATGAGATACAGAGATCCGCTGAAGCAAATAAGACCATCGCGTGCGGTTATGTCTTTCGCGATCTCGATTGCCTCTTTAACGTTAGCCGCAGTGATGATCCGTTCGCGATCGATTAAACCGTCTGAAATGAGACGAAGCGCGTCGATGTCTGCCGCGCGAGGATTGTCAGGTCTGGTCAAGATCAGCCGTTCTGCCAAAGGAAACAGATTTGCGGCCATTTGCGGCAAATTCTTATCGCGCATGGCGCCGAAAACCAAAGTGATCGGCGCCTTCACAAACTCTTCGAGGTATTTCCGCAGAGCCTGAGTTCCTGCGGGGTTGTGCGCCCCATCAAACAGAAATGACGGACGCCCTTCCCGGAATTCCATTCTGCCTGGATGCCTTGCTTCTTCGATTCCATTCACAATTGCGGCATGCGGAATGTCGAAACCGAATGCGCGGAGGGATTCTGCAAGTCGGATAGCTACTGCCGCGTTGGTCACCTGATGTCGTCCCCGCAAGCCCAGGCAGAGATCATCGTACCGATCATGCGGCGTTTCGAGAGTGATGCACAACCTTCCATCTTTCGACACCAGATTTCGTGCGGCCCAATCCCCAACCCGCGCTTCGACGCCCGAGAGCGCACACTGTTTGAGAATAACGTCCAGCACTTCTGGTGTTTGGGGCGCAACAATCGCGGTTGCGCCGGTATGGATGATTGCTGCCTTCTCCGCAGCAATGCTCTCCAGAGTTTCTCCAAGGTACTCTTCGTGATCCAAAGCAATTGGAGTTATAGCAACAAGCTTCGCCCTGGCGATGGTTGTGGCATCGAGTCTTCCACCCAGTCCGGTCTCGAGTATCGCGAGCTTCCCCTGATGCGCCTTGAAAGTCAGGAAGGCTATGGCAGTTAACTGCTCGAAAAAAGTCGGCGGCGCTGCAATCTTTCCCTGAGTAACAAGGCTTTCGGCGGCGTTGCGGATTTCGTTTGCGTGTTGGGCAAATTCTTCCGGCGAGATTTGGCGACCGCCAACCCTTATCCGCTCAGTCATTGAGACCAGGTGCGGCGATGTATAGAGTCCAGTGTCAAGGCCGGCGGCATTACAGATCGACTCAAGCATTACTGCAGTCGAACCCTTGCCGTTTGTGCCTGCTATTTGAACGGAGAGGCGGGATTTCTCAGGATTGCCCAGGAGGTTGAGGAGCAGTTCGATGTTTCTTAAGCCGAGTTTAATGGCCAGCGTCTCATGGCCGAGACTAAGAAGATAACGAACCGCCTCGTCAAACTGCATTAAGATCTCACTCGAGTGCCTGGCATTCGGACGATCTGAATCGCATTCAGTTTCCGGACGGCCTATTTCGTGAGGTTGTGGTCCGTGCCTTTTCCATCTCCGGTTCATAAATTTCCGGATTCATCACAAAGTTCAGCAGTCTTATCAGGTAATCTCGCACTTCTCGCCGGTCGACGATCGCATCGAGCATTCCGTGTTCCAGTAGAAATTCAGACTTCTGAAAGTCCTTGGGCAGTTTCTGCCGAATGGTTTGCTCAATCACGCGTGGTCCGGCAAAGCCGATCAGTGCTTTCGGCTCGGCGAGAATGAAGTCGCCCAGCATTGCGAAGCTGGCCGTGACTCCGCCAGTTGTAGGGTCGGTCAAGATCGAAATAAAAGGGAGGTTGGCCTCATCAAGCGCTGCCAGGGCGGCTGAGATCTTTGCCATCTGCATTAGCGAGAGGGCTCCTTCCTGCATGCGCGCTCCTCCCGAAGCAGAAAAGATCACGACCGCACCATGATCTTTCAAAGCCCACTCAATCAGTCGAGTTACTTTTTCCCCAACAGCCGAACCCATGGATCCGCCAATGAACGACATGTCCATGGCCCCGGCAAACACCAGGTGGTTTCCGACTTTCCCTCGGGCGTTGACGATTGCTTCGGGTAAGCCTGAAGACTCTTTTGCCTGCGTAAGGCGCGTTGTGTAAGGCTTACTGTCGACGAAATCGAGAGGATCAATGGAGATGACTTCACTGTCGAGTTCCTCAAACTGACCCTCGTCAAAGATCATCGCCAGACGCTCGCGCGCGCCGATTCGAAAGTGATAGCCGCAGTGCCGGCAAACCTGCTGGGCCTCCTCGAGTTCGCCTTTGTAGAGATGAGCTTCGCAGTCATCACATTTGACGAAGACGTTCTCAGTCTTCACCACCCGCTCTTCGGGACGAACAGCCTCGATCCTTTTGTTCTTTTTGTTGAACCAAGCCATGAATGCTTAACCGTTTCTCGAAGCTCCTGTTAATTGTTTTAGTCGGAATGTCGGAGAGGTTAGCACACCCGGGCAGACACGGAGAAGGCAGGTCATCTAAACGCCGTGAATAGTGAACTTGTACAATTCATTTCGCAGCCACATAGCGGAGTGTCTAGAACTCGATGCCTTGTTGGGCGCGGATGCCCGCATTGAACGGATGCTTGACCTCGCGCATTTCCGTTACCAGGTCGGCGGCTTCGATAAGTTCAGCTGGAGCGTCGCGCCCGGTGACAACGATGTGGAGCGCGGGTTGAAATGAGCGGATTGAGCGAAACTCTTCCAGGACTTCTTCGACCGGCAGCATCTGATAGCTCAGCACATAAACTAGTTCGTCAAAGACCAACAAGTCGTAGTCTCCGCTGCGCATCTTCTCGAGGCACAGATCCCAGGTAGCTCGAGCGGTCGCGCGATCCTGTTCGGGGTTCTTGGTATCCCACGTAAACCCGTCGCCCATCGTATGCACTTCAATGCCAAGCTTCTCAGCCGATACGTGCTCACCGTACCGATCGTTGCGTGATTTCATAAACTGAACCATGCAACAGTTCAGGCCTCGTCCAGCTGCACGCATCATCAGACCCAGGGCGCAGGTAGTCTTGCCTTTGCCGTTACCCGTGTTAACCATCAGCAGACCACGTGTCTTCTCCTGATAGTCTTCACGTCGCCACTTGTATGATTTTTCTTTCGAAGCCATCGTTAAAAGATGAGCCGGAAATTACCAGCCGGAGTTATGTGTAAATCGTGAGGATGTTTGACGTGAATTCCGGGACTTCATGAATCGAGGGTTACACCTCGCCGTCATGGGGGCGAAGGTTCCGACTGCTCACTTCGGTCTTCTGTTGATTCTTCTTCAGTTGAATCTCTCAAGGCGTCTTCAGTAGCGTCTTTCAGTCCATTAGCCCGTTCGACTGCGTCTAACAGAAGGCTCATGATCCTGGATTCGACCTCGTCCCAGTTTCCTTTGAGCGTGCATCCTGCGGCATTGCGATGTCCGCCACCGCCAAACAATCCCGCCACGCGGGCAACATTGACCTCACCCTTGGATCGCAAACTGGTTCGGAAAGTTTCCGGGGCAAATTCTCTCAGCAGTGCCACAGCCTCCACCTCGCCCACAGTCAACGGATAGTTAACAAATCCGTCAGTAGCTTCATCTGAGGCCTGGGTGCGCTTTTGCATATCCAGAGTTTGACGCATGCAAGCCACGCGTCCGGAGACGTCGCGCTTCGCAGTTGACAGCACTTCTCCAAGCAATTGAATACGGCCCCACGGATAGCTGGCGAAAACGGCTTCTGCCGTCTTTGCCGGCCTGACTCCGGATCGCACTAACTCCGAGGCCACCTTGAATGTTCGCTCGGTGGTGTTGGAATAGTGGAACGACCCGGTATCGGTGATCAGCGCCGTATAGACACATTCCGCAATCTCTTTGGTCACGCGCACTCCGGTGGCTTTGCAAAGGTTGTAGATCATTTCGCCGACCGCAGACGCGGTCGAGTCGATCCAATTGATCTTGCCAAACAGCGCTGTGGTGGAATGGTGGTCGATATTGACTACAAATTGATTTTCCAAATCGGCCAGCCCGGGACGGGTGACGTCGGAACATTCGATCACAAACACTGCGTGATAGGGCTGATCTACGGCCGGAGTGACTCGAACCATTTCCGATCCGGGAAGCTGCTGGTAGTAGGGCGGGACGGAGTCTTTCATGACGACCTCAACGTCCTTGTCCAGCGCGCGCAAGAGCCAGTAGAGACCCAAAGAAGAACCCAAACTGTCACCATCGGGCCGCACGTGGGAGGTGATGGCGAAGCGGCGTTTCGCCTCGATTAATTCAACGACTTGACTAAGCATTCATATCAAGGTTGAAGACTACAGAACGGACGCGGGGAAACGGCGACGAGAGGACACGGAGGACTATCTCCGCGTCACCGGGTCAGCGTGTCTCCGTGTCGGCGTTGTCATCCTTCACCTTTATCCTTTCTTCACTTTCCCAATCGCGTTCGATCTCTTCCAACAACTTATCCACACGTTCACCCTGTTCTTCTACACGGTCTCTCACGAAATGGATTTCCGGAGTACGAGGGAGATTGAGCGAGAGGCCAATCTGTTTTCTAACGTAAGGAGCAGCGTGGCGTAGAGCGGCCAGTGTTGACCGGTGTTCTTCTTCGTTTCCCGCAACTGTGACATAGACTCGTGCGGTCTTTAGATTGTCTGAAAGACGAACGTCTGTCACCGTAACCATTGAAAGACGAGGATCTTCAAGTTCAAATCCGACAATCTGTGAAATCTCCTCACGCAGAATGTCGGCAACTCTTTCCGGGCGACGCATAAATCAAAGTCGGCAGGAGCAGTAGGCAGCGGGCAGGAAAACCATCTGGCTGCCTCCTGCCGCTGCCACCCGCCTCCTACAGCTCCGTGGCAGCGACGCGCTCGACGACATAAGCTTCAATCTGGTCGCCTACCTTAATGTCGTTGAAGTTTTCGAGGCCGATGCCGCACTCAAAGCCCTCTCTGACTTCTGACACATCGTCCTTAAACCGGCGGAGGGAGATTATGTTTCCCTCCCAGCTCACCACTCCGTCGCGAATCAAGCGCGCTCTGGCGTTGCGGCGGATGTTGCCATCGATGACCATGCTACCCGCCACCGCTCCAACTCTGGGCACGCGGAAGACTTCACGAACGTCTGCTTTACCGATGATCTTCTCCTTCTCGATGGCTTCGAGCATGCCGATCATCGCGGCCCGAATCTCTTCCTCGACCTTGTAGATGATCGAATGCAGCCGAATATCCACAGCTTCCTGCTTCGCAAGATCGCCGGCACGGGATTCCGGTCTGACGTTGAACCCGATGATGACGACCGCCGATGAAGAGGAGCCGGCCTGGGTTGCAGATGCCAGCAGCACGTCAGACTCGGTGATTGCGCCGACGCCGGAACGAATCACCTTGACCTTGACTCGTTCGGTAGAGAGTTTTTGCAACGTGGACTTTAGAACTTCCACTGAACCCTGAACGTCGGCTTTGATGATCACCAGCAGTTCTTTGACTTCGCTCTCACCCAACGCTTCGATACCGCGCTTGGTGGTCTGCAAGAGAGTCGCCTGGCGGCTCAACATCTGGCGATGCTGCGAGATCTGCTGGGCTCGGCTCATATCTGCCACCACCTGCAAGGTCTCACCGGCCTGCGGAACGCCCTGAAGCCCGAGCACTTCGACCGGAGTAGCAGGCGCGGCTTCGGTTATCGCCTCGCCGCGGTCATTGAACATCGCGCGCACCTTGCCGGAGATCTGTCCGACAATAAACGGATCGTGATTGCGCAGCGTTCCCTGTTGCACCAAAACGGTGGCTACCGGACCTCGTCCCCGATCAAGCTTGGCTTCGAGCACCACGCCCGATGCGAGACGAGTCGGACTAGCCCGCAGATTCAGAAGGTCTGAACTGAGCAGAATTGTCTCGAGCAACGTTTCCAGGTTTTGACGTTTCTTGGCTGAAACCAACACCATCTCGGTTTCACCACCCCATTCCACGGGCGACAACCCATGTTGCGCCAGCTCCTGTTTGACTCGATCGGGATTGGCGTCCGGCTTGTCGATCTTGTTGATGGCCACGACGATGGGCACCTTGGCGGCCCGTGAGTGCTCGATAGCCTCAATCGTCTGCGGCATCACGCCGTCGTCAGCAGCCACCACCAGCACCACGATGTCTGTCGCTTTGGCTCCGCGAGCGCGCATCATGGTGAAGGCCTCGTGGCCGGGCGTGTCGAGAAATACTACTCGTCGCGTTTGTTCCGGACTGTCGGCACTGGGAACCTGCACGCTGTAAGCCCCGATGTGCTGAGTTATTCCTCCAGCCTCACCCCCGGCGACATCGGTTGTGCGAATACCGTCAAGCAGTGATGTCTTACCGTGGTCGACGTGGCCCATGACAGTCACTACTGGAGCGCGTGGTAGTTCAACGTCGTCAGCGTCAGTTGCGATTAGTTCCTCAAACTCTTCCTCGGCGACCATTTCCTCAAATGGAACGAAGGTCACGTCGTAACCAAACCGTTTACCCAGGTCCGCCGCTACATCATCGTTGAGAGGCTGGTTGATAGTGGCGAACACACCGCGTTGAAGCAACAGCGTCACTACGTCCTTTGGTTTGATTCCGAGTTTCTCGGCAAACTCTTTTACGGTCGAACCTTCGATAAGGCGTGCCGATTTCAGCTCGCCGGTCTCCTGCACTTCCATTCGTCCCGCGATGCGGTCTTCGAGCGATAAGGCCCTGGGCGGGGGAATGAAATCGCCCTTATCGAACCGGCTCGACTTGCCTTCAGTCTTACGCCCGCCTCGTGCGGGCGTTCGGCGCGATCGCCGACGTCCCGAATCTGGCGGTGGAATGTAGGTCGTCTGGGGAGTAGCCGTTTCACCAGGTGTTCCCAGTCGTTCAGTTCTCGACAGGGAGTTTCGCTCCCTGACTCGGCCACTTCGTTCGGCACGTTCTCTTGGAGTAACCGGCGGAGCGACGGGACTGGGGGCACGCTCGCCCGGGCGAATGCCGGCGTTCAAGGCGGCAGCCGTAGGACGAAGGACTCTCACTTGATGCGACGCAGGCGGAACAGCCTTCTGCGATTCACCAGCAGGCAGCGTGGCGCCTGAGGCACTCACCTCCACCTCGGTTTCGACAGCCTCACTCTCAGCCGGAATTGCCTCTGGCAGGGTCGTAGTTTCAACGCCGGCAGCGGAAGCGGGCTGACCAGCTCGTGACGCCGGAGCCAGTTTCTTCATTAGCCTTGCCGCAGTTAGAGGCTTAGCAGCGCCCGGCGTTGGGAGTGGCGGAGCTTCCGGCGGCGGTCCAGGCTCAGCTATGACCTCCTCTGGTTCGGGAGCCGCCTCCGGTTCCTCGACGGGTGGTGGGGCCACCTCTTCCACGGGGCGCGCCGCTCGTTTGACAACCTTGACGGTTCGTTTTAGGGCAGTCTCTTTCTTCGGAAAGTACTTATTGCGGATCTTCTCGGCCAACTCTTTCGAGACGGAGTTGGATGGGACGCTGACGTCGACACCTTCGCGGCGTACTTCTTCGATAAGCCGCTTAGTATCGAGCTTCAGTTCCTTAGCGAGGTCGTAAATGCGTATCTTGGAGGAAACTGTCATGCACTCCTTCTCGGACGCTCCCTAGGTCGTGCGTCCCGGACGTCTTCCACAGTGATTAAGAACTCCCGCTCTTAACCACTTGAAGCGTGCCTTCTGGAAGTGCTACGCAGGGTGGCAGAGCAGGGAGCGCAATCTGCTGGACAAGCCAGCAACTGCGCTCAACTTACTTGGCTGCATCTGAGGAAGCATCTTGCTTCTCTTCGTCATCGCTGGGCCCGCTTGATGCAGCATCTTCAGTAAACTCGGGACCAGATTCGATGGTAGCTTCCGAAGTTTCTGCGGATGCTGTCTCCGCAGTTCCTTCAAGAGAAGCCATTTCTTCAAGTGAAAGTCCGCCGTCGCTCATTTCTTCTGCGTACTCGACAGCAGCAGCTCCGGTTGACGTAATGTCTGGCGCCGGTGTGACCGTGTCGGGCCGCAGGTCTCGACCGGGTTCCTGCAACATGATCTCTTCTGCGGAGACTGGTTCCATCTCGGTCAGCGCCACCGGGTCAGCTGAATAACGAGCCAGAATGTCCTCCTCGGCGCTGTAGGGAGATCCCGACTCTACCGCTTCATCGTAGCCTTCAGCAGTCATTTCGTCAGACGGCTCAACTTCAGTTCCTTCCGCATCTTCATCGAGCTCAGCCGAAACAGCATGCGTTTCAACTGACTCTTCGTCGCCGTCGATCGACTCGTCTCCAGTCTCGGTCTCCTCGGTTTCTCCTCGCAGGCTGCGATCGCGCATGGCGGTCACCGCCTGGGCCGCAGTGAGAATCACCTCGGCCTCGTCCAGACTTAGATCGAGAAACTCGACCAGGTCATCAACCGTGGTTCCAGCCAGAGCGTCAATGTCGTTGATTCCGTGTTCGGCGAGCGCTTCCGCCTGTTGCGCCGTAACACCCTCGATAGCCGAAAGAGGAACTGCTTCTCCCGAAGCAATCAGGGCGCCCATTTGCTCGGTAACCTCGCGCTTGATCTCTTCTTCACTGCGAATATCGATGTTCCAGCCGACCAATTTGGTCGCCAGGCGAACGTTCTGACCGCGTTTGCCGATCGCCAGGGAAAGCTGATCTTCGTTGACGATGACTTCCATCTGCCGATTCTCGATGTCGGTGATACGTACCTGATTAACTTTGGCAGGAGAAAGCGCATTGGCCGCGAAGACCGACGGTTCGTCAGACCATTCGATGATGTCGATCTTCTCGCCGCGCAGTTCTCGAATGATTGCCTGAACTCGCGATCCCTTCATACCGACACAAGCACCAACTGGATCGACGTCGCGTTCATTGGACATTACCGCAATCTTGGCCCGCTCGCCCGGTTCGCGCACTGCCGACTTGATCACTACCGTGCCGTCGTAGATCTCAGGTACTTCCATTTCAAACAGTCGCAACAACAACTCGGGCGAGGTGCGCGAAACTTCTACCTGAGGTCCTTTTGATTCTTTCGATACATTATTAATTACAACCCTGATTCGCTCCCCCTGATTCCATTGCTCGCCGCGAGATTGTTGTGAGCGGGGCAGGATGGCTTCCAGGTTCCCGAGGTCGACGATGATATTGCCGCGCTCGAACCTCTTGACGTAGCCATTTACCAGGTCACCGATCTTATCTATATACTGTTCGTAGACGTTGCTGCGAACAGCGTCTCTGACTTTTTGAAACAGGATCTGTTTGGCGGTTTGGGCCGCGATGCGGCCGAGCTCTTCCATCGGCAACGGCAGGAGCAGAGCATCGCCCAGTTCAACTTCATCACCCGCAAGTTCGCGAGCTTCATCGATAGAAAGTTCAGTTGCCGCATCGTTGACCTCGTCAACGACAACCTTCGAGGCAGACAATTCGATCCCCGTCTCAGGGTTCCAGTCGACCTGGATGTCCTCGCCCGACTTGAACTGTTTCTTGGCCGCAGCGCGAACCGCCTCTTTCATTGCCTCGATGACGAGATCGCGCTCGATCCCTTGCTCCTGGCAAAGGGCCTCGATGTTTTGTGCTATGGATGAAGTCATTTAACTACCTGTCTCCTGGTTGGCTCGACACCAACACGGGTGTCGTCTGAGCCTATTCAATTGTCCTACCTTGGTTAGAGGCTTTGGACGGCTGATTGGTATCGGGTCTATTTGCGCCGCAACTCTGCCTCAACGTCGATTTCAATATTGGCTTTCGCGATCTGTTCCAGCGGGACCCTGATTCGACCACTGGTTCGATCCTCAAAGAGCACTTCCTCCCCATCTACTCCCAGCAAACGACCCCGAAAGTTACGTTGTCCGGCAATCGGTCGATGGGTTTTCAATTTCGCCGTGCTGCCGGCAAAACGCTCGTAGTCGGTTCGTTTGTAAAGACCTCGATCTAAACCGGGGGACGAAACTTCAAGCGTGTACGTAGCGTGAATGAAGTCCTGGACGTCCAGTATCGTGCCGACATGAAAACTCACTTCTGAGCAATCCTCGTGAGTTATTCCTTCCGGCTTGTCAATGAAGATACGGACTATCGGCTTGTTCTCGGGTCCGGCCACTTCCGCATGTACCAGCTCTAGTCCATGGTCGATTGCGACCCTCTCGGCGATCGCTTCGACCCGCTTTTCAATCAAACTCGAACCCACCGCGACCTCCGGAAATGTACCCTTGCACAAAAGAAAAAGTGGGCGCGAACCCACCGGACGAGACCTCCGTGCTTCGAGCAAGCCGGAAATTATACGAGAAGGGTTCGAGGGAAGCAAGTTGACCTTCCAGCCCCGAAATCCGCGATTGATTAGTGCGGGAGCAACTGCGGGTCACCAAGTCGGCGACTAAGGAGTCAGCCTAAGATGGTTGAGATCGGATTTACATCTACGTCCTCTCCTGCAACACCTTCT
>Ga0187892_10006127_pt1 | contig 18173 bp, 13 predicted proteins | sample MA1701073metaG_FD_139345 | JGI IMG/M metagenome (GOLD analysis project Ga0187892, IMG submission 139345) | Bio-ooze microbial communities from a basaltic lava cave in the Kipuka Kanohina Cave System on the Island of Hawaii, USA - MA170107-3 metaG ... | reverse complement strand
TGTCCCTGAATCGACGCTGGTTGGCGAGTCACCGCCTCCTCGTAGGTCTGGGCGGCCTCTTGCCACTTCCGCTGCGCAATATAGAGCGCTCCCAGGTCTAAATAGGTCTGCTCAAACGTATCATCCAGGGCGAGGGAACGCTGGTACTTTTCGAGGGCTTTTTCCGTATCGCCCAGCAAGAAGTATGTGGTCCCCCATTCATTCCATACGTGGGGGGTGTGCGGGCTGAGTTCAGTCGCTTGTTGGTAAAAGGTGGCGGAGCGCTGGAGGTGGTCGGTCCGCTCGTCAGGAGAAGTGAGGTAGCGTGCCCAAATCTGGTGTAGGCGCGCCAGACCAGCCGTATGATCCAGTTTCAGTGGGTTCAGGTCGCGGGCGTTCAGCAGCGCCTGTTCCGCCTGTCGAAAGAACTGCTCGCGTTCCTCAGGGCGAGTGGACTGTTTCCCTTTCTCTATGAACACATCGGCCAGGAGGATGGAGTAGAAGTCTTGTCCCGTCGCCAGCTCTAAAGCGCGGCGGCCAAGGACAATCGCCAGATCGTATTGACGCTTCACGTGATACGCCAGCCAGGCTTGTCGGTAGTCAATGTCAGCCCGCACGACATTGAGGTTGGTCCTGACGATGGCAAGCAAGATGACCACAGCCAGCACGGGATACACGAGCCCTCTTATCCCGGCCAGGGGGTGCAACGGCAGCCGTTCGCCGAACAGCAACGCGCAGCCGATCGCCAGAACGGTCAAGAATACGAACACGTAGTATGGCACCGGAATGACAGACGGATCGCTGCCCAGCAGCAGAATGCCTTCGTGAATAGCAGCAAAAGTGAGCACGCCAAACAGAGAGATCCCTGCGTACACCCCGCACATCCTTAGGACAGTGGGCCATAAATCCGCTACCAGTTCCTTTGTAGGGGCGAACCTCGTGTTCGCCCTGCCAGGCTCTATCTCGGTAATGACGACCAGCCCGGCAAAGCCCCAGGTGAAGGCGAACAACCACAAGGTACTGAGGAGGTGCATCCTATTGATCTGAGGAGAGAGGAACGCATAGGCCATCGTCATCAGGATGAAACTGACCAGCAAGCTGTTCACTATGAGCGGACGACTCCAGAGCGAGGGTGACCCCATCGGTCTCAATTCTGGCGTTTTTTCCGTTGCCATAGGTCGTGGGTTCCCTCTCCCCTGGTGGGAGAGGGACAGGGTGAGGGAGCTTGCGTGCTCGTTCTGTATGCGTCCCGCCACAACCAGCAGCGCCACGTATGTCCAAAAGTACGTGCGTGTCGAAGCGATAGCGATTCCGAAGGTTATTTCAACGCAATGAGCAGCAAGAGCCGAGAGCAAGGGGATAACAATGAGATGAGGGAACGGGCTTGCACTGCTTTCGCCCTGTTGGTTTCCGAGGCGGCGATTGGAGAACCCATACCATCCCAGATACGCAAACAATCCTCCGAGCATCCCTAGCGGTAAAGCAACGCCGCAGAAACGCCAAGAGTGATCGAGCAGCCGGGCGAGCAGCACCGTTCCTATGCCACCCGCTAGCCACAGTCCCAGAAAGACCCGGCGTTCAGTCAGCAAACGGACGACTCCTATTTCTTTCAAGCCGTAGTAAAACAAGCCGGTGAAGAGGAGGAAATAGAGCGTAAAACCGACCAAGCCGGTCGTCGCCAGTACGTCAAAAGTTTCATTGTGAGCGCGATCGGGGACGGCAGTGCGGCTCTCGACCTGGCTGAGTGCCGGCGAGTAGTACGGATAGTAGGCCACGAGCATGGTTTCCGGCCCATACCCGACAGCAGTGCGCAAGGGGCTAGCCGTGATGAGTTGCACCGCTCCTTGCCAGATGAGTAGGCGTACCTGTCCCGTGCCTTCAAACATATGGCTGAAGCGGCCCACATAAGGAACATCGCGCACGAACATCAGCGGTGAATTAGGCAGGACGATGACCGCTAAGAGCAAAGCTATACCAAAACTACTTCCAGCGATGAGAACGGTCCAGCGCCAGAGACGATGGACCAAAGTCCACAGCAGGGCGAAAAGCAACAGCCCGGACAATAGACCTAGCCACGGCCCCCGGCTTTGGGAGAACACGATACAGACGAGCTGGGCGAGCAACAGGACACTGTAGGTGGCAAGGCGGAGAATCGAGAGTAAGGGGGGCGACAGGGCGGCCTTTGCCCCGCTGTGCCCGTGTCTCGTCGCAATGCGCCTCGCCTCTAAGAGACGATACAGGGTAAGTGGGACCACCATAATCAGGAAAGCAGCCACAAAAATAGGATTGCCAAGGGTAGAAGTCACCCGCTGCGTTACGTCCCCCTTCCAGGGTACTGGATCGATACCGAAATACTGGATGATCCCGTACAAAGACACAGGGAAGCTGACTATGAGCACAGTGGTGAACAGACGCTCTAGCTGTTCCTGCGTACGCAAGAGTGCCGCAATGGAGCAGAAGATCACAAGGTAAGCGCTCGTGGTGTACAAGCCTTGCAGTCGTTCATAAGAGCCCCACAAGCTCAGATGAGGCGCAATGGAGGTAACGGTGGCAAAAGCGTAGTCTGCCAGGAAAAGCAGTGCGAGGAGGAGAGGCGGGTTGGCGACAAGCGAGCGCCACAGAGTCGGTTGTTCTGGGGGGGGTCTAGCGGAGGATTCTCTCTTACCTCCCCTCGTCTTGGATCTTGCACGCCAGTCCTCCAGTCCCTTCACCATCCACGCCAACACCATGATTAGTGCGATGGACCGCAAGAGCACAATCTTGTCAGGCTCGAAGATGCGACTGGAGTGGACGTTAAAAAAGAGAGGGGTTGTCACCAGCGCCGCAAGCCAGCCGGCTTCGATGATCCGGTCGCACAGGGCGCTGAGTTTGGTAGCCATCTCTACTAAAAGACCGGTTCGATCGATATAGGTATGCCATTTTTCTGCAGCGAGCGCTGAGCGGCATCTAAGACTCTAACTACGCGCAATCCATCTCTGCCATCGCTCAGGGGCTGTCTCCGCTCCCGAATACAGTCAAGGAAGTGCTGACATTCCAGTCGCAGTGGTTCGTCAATCTTGAGATGGGGAATGGTAATATCACCGAAGCGTATCGTAATGGATTCGGCAAACGTATTATAGTCGGTGTTGTGTTCGGCGCTCTTGTCGTAAATTTTCAGTTTTTCCGTACTCTCGAGATCATCGAACACCGCCATCTTCTTGCTGCCGACCACGGTGATCTTCCTGATCTTATGAGGGTCCAACCAGCTCACATGAATATGCGCCATCGACTTGCCGGCAAAGTTGAGCATCAGGAACACGACGTCCTCAATGCCGCGTTGCAGATAGGACTGTCCCCACGCCGCCACCTCGGTTGGTTCCTTGCCGAGCAAGTAAAGGATTGCCGAGACATCGTGCGGCGCAAAATACCACAACGCATTCCCGTCATTCCGTACGGCACCAAGGTTCACGCGCTGATTATAGATATAGTAAACGTCTCCCAGTTCCCCGGAATCAATCAGGTGTTTCAGCCGGTTAACCACAGGGTGGTACTCCAGCAGATACCCAACCATCAGAATGCGCTTTTCTTGCTCTGCTATATGGATCAACTCCTCTGCTTGGGAGACGGCAAGAACGAACGGCTTTTCGACGTACACATCTTTGCCCGCCCGCAGGGCCGCGTTGCAGAGTTCGTAATGGGTCGAGGCCGTAGTGGCAACGACGATCGCCTGGAGATCAGGATCCGCCAAAAGGTCCGCGAAACGGGTTGTGACCTGCGTGCCCGGCAATTGTAAGCGCAACTGCTCAAGCTTTTTCTGATCCAGATCACAGACGTATTTGAGAGTGCAGTCCGGGATCTGGTAGTAGTTACGCGCCAGGTTCTTTCCCCAGCCTCCCGCGCCGACTATCCCTACGTGGATCATCATTTTTCTCCGCGCGCCATTGCCGTGCAGGCGCTACTTCTTGAAAGAAAGAAGGTGAGTAAGGCGTTTTTGATCTTCTCCGCGGCATGGCCGTCTCCGAACAAAGTGGCGCTCTGCGGCGAAACATTCAAGAGGTCTTCTTGCGACCGATTTTTCCACGCCGACACCGCGGCGCGAATCCTTGCGGGCTCAACGCCGGCAAGCACATTCCCTCCCGCCCTGATCGTTTCCACCCACTCAGTCTCCTCACGTAACGTGATACAGGGGCAGTCGAGAAAAAACGCTTCCTTCTGCAGGCCGCCAGAATCGGTTAAAGTCAGTCGGGCGTGGTCCACCAAGGACAGCATATCAAAGTAACCGATTGGCTCAACGAGATGTAACTGCGGATGGGCCGACCAATTGGGGAAGGTCAAAGACAGTCGTTTCGCCGTACGGGGGTGGATAGGAAAAACTAACGGCAACTCGCTTGCAGCAATATCGTTGAACGCCGTCAGCAAACCTTCCAACCGTTTCTCGTCATCCGTATTCTCGGCTCTATGTACTGTGACTACTCCATACTGCCTCGGTTCAAGAGCCAGCTGCTCCAAAATTGTGGATCGTCGTCTGGCCAATTGACGATTGCACAACACCGCGTCGTACATCACATCCCCAGTCCACACCGCTTTTGCCAAGAGCCCCTCTTTCTCGAGATTCTCCATCGCTGTCGGGGTCGGCGCCAGTAACAGATCCGCGACATGATCGACGACCACACGGTTAATCTCCTCCGGCATGCGGCGGTTGAAACTGCGCAGGCCAGCTTCGACGTGAGCCACGGGAATGTGGAGTTTAGCCGCTGCCAACGCTCCGGCAGCGGTAGAATTCGTATCACCGTACACTACCACCATGGTGGGGCGTGTTTCCATGAGTATCTGTTCGATTCCCTCCAACATCCGGCCGGTCTGGCGCCCATGCGGGCCGGAACCTACCTCGAGGTGAAATGCCGGGCGCGGGATTTCCAGTTCTGCAAAAAAGACGGCGGACATGTCAGCGTCGTAGTGCTGGCCGGTATGGACAATAAGGTGCTCAATGAATTCACCACCGCCGGCATTATGGTGATCGAACGCGCACGCCAAGGGCACGAGTTTAAGAAATTGGGGCCGTGCTCCCACGATGCTGATCAACTTCATGGAGAGCCTCATAGACTGCCGTGACGGTCTTCACCACGTAGGCTTTCTGTGTTGCAGTTAACTCGGGATAGATCGGAAGAGCAAGCGTTTCTTTCGCTGCACGAGTTGACTCCGGGCAATCTTCAGGCTGATAGCCCAGGTAGCCAAAACATTGCTGCATATGGAGTGAGATAGGGTAATAGATCTCCGTCCCTATCTGTGCCTCCGCCAGGCATTGTCTGAGTTCATCGCGCTGCCTCACCCGCAGCACGTACTGATTGAAAACGTGTCGACGCCCCTCTAGCACTTGAGGGGTTACAACCTCCTCATTCCTAAGCCCCGCTCTCGCAAAAGCAGCGCTATAATAGCGGGCGTTCTCTTGGCGACAAGTTGTCCAGCGGTCCAAATATTTGAATTTGACCAATAGGACTGCCGCCTGCAATTCGTCAAGCCGAAAGTTGCCGCCAATCACAGTATGATAGTATTTCGGCTGACCGCCGTGAACGCGCAACACCCGCAGGCGTTCTGCCAGTGCGGGGTCATTGGTCGTACACATACCTGCGTCGCCGAAGGCTCCCAGGTTTTTACTGGGAAAGAAGGAAAAACAGCCGATGTCGCCCAGACTGCCGGCACGCCGACCGCCGGGAGACTCCGCGCCGATGGCTTGGGCGGCATCCTCAACTACCCTGAGGTTGTGGTTCCGCGCCAGCTCTATCAACGGATCCATATCGGCCATCTGTCCAAAGAGGTGGATGGGCAGCAGAACCCTCACCACACCTCCAGTACGCCGATTCACTAAGCAACCGTTACGCTGTTCACACTGGGTCGCAATCAGATCCGTAACCGACTCGGGAGACAGGTTGTAGGTGATGGAGTCGATGTCACAAAACAACGGACGGGCACCAAGACGCGCGATAGTCCCACCAGTGGCGAAAAACGTGAACGGTGAGGTAATCACCTCGTCGCCCGGTCCGATGCCAAGAGCCATGAGCGCCACCAGCAGCGCATCGGTTCCTGAGGAGACGCCCACGCCATAGCGACAGTGTGAATACGCTGCAATCCGTTCTTCGAGTTCCTGTACTCGCGGACCAAGAATAAACTGCTGACTCGCGCAGACCTCCCGGATCGCTTCCATGATCTCAACTTCGATGTCACGGTATTGAGCTTTGAGATCGAGAAGTGGAACTGTCAGTCGTTCGCTTTGTCTTTTAACGGGATTTACCATTGTCGATTGTCTTCAGACAAGTTGAGTGACAGTCAGGTCCTCTCTATGATAGCGGCGACCACAAACCTGACATGCCGTCGTTTCGCCGCCATTCTTCGACGTTCCCAGCGCTAACTTGACCCCACAGTAGCACATCCACCCACGTAAGCGCGCCGGATTGCCGAGGACCATGGCGTAGTCGGGCACATCGCGGGTCACAACCGAACCAGCACCAATGAAGCAGTAACATCCCAAGGTGACACCGCAGACTATCGTCGCGTTGGCGCCGATGCTGGCTCCTCGCCTGACCAGGGTGCGTTGATATTCATCCCTACGCGACACATGACTCCGTGGGTTGATCACATTGGTAAACACCGCCGACGGGCCGCAAAAGACATCGTCTTCGAGGATGACCCCCGTGTAGACGGAGACGTTATTTTGAATCTTGACATTGTTGCCGACGATGCAACCGGAAGAGATGACGACATTCTGACCAAAATTACAGTTCTCGCCGATCACCGTATTTTCCATGATGTGACAGAAATGCCAAATTTTTGTTCCCCTCCCTATCGAGCACGGTTGCTCTACGAATGAAGATTCGTGAACGAAATAGTCTGTGGTGCCGCTCATGCTTTCCCCTGCCGTAACGCTACGTTGTATACCATATCACGCTTGCACTTCACATCACTACTTGTCGGAGTAGTTTCTCTAACCGTTGCGCCTGCGCCTGCCGGGAATAATTGGCAGCGACAAAACGTCGGCCGTTCTCCCCCATGTGTGGGAGCCGTGACGGGTCGTTGTAGAGCGCCAGAATGGCGGTGGCCAGTGCTACAGGATTTTCTGGCTCGACCCACAATCCGGCCTCGGCCTGATGCAACACCTGTCGGGCCTCACCGTCAAGCGCCACCAGGGTCGGACAGGCGCAGGCCCAGGCGTCGAACATTTTCAACGGCAATGCACCCTGGAAGAGGGCCACCTTGCGTACTGGCACCACAGCTACCTGTGCCGCCGAGAAAAAGGCCGGTATGCGTTCGCGCGCCACTTCCGCATGAAAGCTCACGTTTGACAGTGCCAACTTCCGTGCCAGCGCCATCAATTCGGCTTTCACAGGTCCTTCGCCCACAAATAAAAAATGAATCGCAGAATGTTCTTGTAACCGCCGGGCTGCTTCCAACAGAAGCTCTAATCCCTGCGCAATCCCGTGAAGGCCGGCGTAGAGCACAATGAAGGCATTTCCCAACCCCAATTCTTGCCGTAGTGTACAGCCGGCGGCGGGTCGCGGCTGAAACAGGTCAGTGTTCGCGCCGTTGGGGATGAACGCCAACTTCTGCGCTGGCAGCCCGCGCTCGATCAAGCGCTGGCGTATCCCTTCGGTCACTACCACCACTATGCGCGCCCGCCGGTAGCAACGCCATTCCAGCCATTTGGCCAGGCGGATGGCATACTTGTTCCGCAACTCACCTAGCGCTATGGCGACTTCCGGCCACAGGTCACGCACCTCGAACACCAACGGAATGCGGCGTAAGTAGCTGATAACGAGCGCTGCACCCCCTACCAACAGCGGGGGTGAGGTGGCATAGATGGCGTCGAATTTGCCGCGTGCCAGAAAGAGCCCGGTCAGCGCCGCCATAACCATGTAGGTGAGATAGAAGGCCATGCGGCTGCGAAAGTTTTTCACGGGTGAAGCCTTCACCCAGACACGGATGACCTCGATGCCCTCCAGGATGGCGCGATCATACAGCTTACCACGGTATGCGGGTGGGATAACACCGTGGGGATGATTAGGCACCTCGGCGATCACCGTCACCTGATGACCGGCCTGTACAAGGCCACGGGCCATTTCATAGGCGCGTGCCTGGGTAGCACCGACTTCGGGCGGAAAATACTGAGACAAGTAAAGCAACCGCATGTGCGATCCCTCACTCCTGCAGCGTCCGTAGCAACTGCGTCTGACGTGCCTGAAGCGAAAAGTGTTCGACAATGCGTTGACGACAACGCCTATGCATGTCTACATCCGACTGCAGCGCCTGTCGGATAGCCTGCGTCGTTGCGGCAATATCGCCATAGGGCACTATAAAGCCAAGCTCACCCACTACTTCCGGTAATGCTCCACGATCCGACACCACCGGCACACAGCCACACAACATGGCTTCAGCCACCGCCATACCAAAGGCTTCGTAAGCGGACAATTGGGCGTACACTTTGGCCGTGGCCATACACTGCACGAGATCGTGGCCAAACAAGCCACCGACAAAGTGTACATTCGGTGGCGCCAGCGCTTTCAGTGTGGCAATTGCTCCGTCCTGCCAGGGACCAACCAGTATAAACGGTACATTGGGGAGATGACGAGCAGCCTCGACAAAGAGCGACAGCCCTTTGACGGACAGATTCACCGACTCGACAATACCCACAGTCAGCACCCCCTGACGTGCTGTCGAGACATCCTGTGACGGACAAAACATCTGGGCATCCACTCCATGGTGAATCACCCGCAGTTTCGCTGGAGGCACCCGGGCATTCTGCATGGCTTCCTGAGCAGAAAAGGCCGAAACCGCCAGCACTTGGTGCGCCCAACGAAAGGCCCACAGGCCCAGCCAGCGCCGTAGCCCCGAGCGCAGACCACCATAGTGCAGTTCCGGCTCGTTGGCGACGTCATAGCCGCTGGCAATAACAATACATTTACGGCCGCATAGTCGGGCAGGGAGAAACGTCAAAAAAGCCTGATAGCTGCCAAACCAGCACAAAACCGCGTCCGCCCATAAGATGCCTCGCAGGGCTTGCCAGAGATCGCAGGCAAAATGGCGCAGGCGATGGCGCCGAAAATGCAACGCCCGTACCTGGTGGACAGCGTGCAAAATCTCCAGATCGATCTTGACGAAGGTCGAAAGTTTGGTATGCACAAATAGAATTTTCACCGCTGTATACCCTTCGCACCGTCACTACTCGTCGGCCACACGGCGTCTGTATTAGCCGTATGGCTTGATTCTTCTATAGCGTCGATAGAGCCTCAAGAACGGCTGTGCCAGGAAGCGTATGCGTCGGTTACGATACAGAGGATAAGAGAGAGTCTCCTTTACCCTGGCGCAAAGGTATCGGCGCGTCTTGCCACGCTTGAGCAGGGCCGTGACCTGTGCCGCGTCGCCCGCCGGCATGTTGGGTTGATAGCCCGCCTGCCATAACTCCTGCTCAAAGCTTTCGATAAATTTCTGATAGGTGTATTGCCCCGACGCAATTAAGTCACGGTAGGCGTTCTCGGTGATGACATGACGCAACTCTTCGTCCCTGAACATGCGGATCACCTCCGCGAAGTTGGAAAAATCCTTCTGCAGCGGAATGTAATGGACCATGGGCTGCATGATTCCCGAATACTGCCCCGCGAACAAAATCTGGCAGACGCGCAAGGCGGCAGCCTCGAAGTGACGCGGGCTGATGGTGCGATAGGGCACATTGTTTTCCCAGGGCCGCAATACCAGCTCGAACACCTCGGCAAAGCTGAGCCGTGGATGGCACACCAGCAGGCGTTCGCAGGCGGTACGCACGGTGTCTTGCAGGTCAAAGATGGACACACCGGCCTCTACCCCCAGTACAGCGCGGCAGTTGGCCAGGAACTCATACCAGGTACGGCCGTATATGCGCTGGTGCTCTTCGAACGCAATATCGAGTTGCAGGCCGAGGGTGCTCGCCCGCCTGACGAATCCCGTAGCAATCTCATGCTTTTCCTGCGCCCCCTGGCCCATGTAAAAGTCCAGACGGCGGCCGCGGTAGCCCACGTCGATGGTGCGTTGATGGTCAGGCTTGGTCAACGCTCTGGCTATGGCTACGAGGTCGTCGCTGACATAGCCAGCCAGGGTATACACGAGCTTTGGCACGGCGGTGTATTTCTGGTACACGTCCTGGAAATACGCCGGCTCCAGCAGAGTATAAACACAGTCGATTTTGTAGCGGTTCAGGAAGGCAAAGCGCGGCTGGCAATAACGGTGCTCGTCTTGAAAGAAGGCAATCTTGTACCTGCATACACTGTCAGCGAGATAGCGCAAGAACTGCTGGTTCAGGTAGTAGCGACCGGTACTAAAGAGCGAATAGTGCAACACGACAATCTGAAAGCGGAGCCGCCGTAAACCGGCGGGAAATCCCAGTGCCGTATTCACGCTGCAGACTGGCAAGCGCGAGTGCCGGGTAAAGGCATTGACATGTTCCATGACGGTTGCCGCACTGCTCCGCAGCGGGTGATGATAGAGGAGTAAAATGCCATTGACCGGCTTGATAGACCCATTATCGAGCGGCATAGCGTCACAAAAACCACTTGACCAGCAAAGATTTTATCCACTGTATCGCCCTGGCGGGCAATATCTTCACCATGATCCGGTGGCCGGCGGCGAGCCACGCCAGACACCTCCAGGCCAACGTTTCGGCCAATCGTAACCAACCATAGGCAAGACGCTCCCAGAGGCTGAGAGGCCGGGCAAACCCTGCCAGTCCGGTAGGCGCCAGGACCGTATGGATGACAAAGTGAACAAAACTCCGGTAACTGTAGCGTCCTGACGCCACCACATCACCGTATGCCTGCTCAATCATCTGTTGGCGTAACTGGTCGTCCTGGATGACCTGTAAAACCTGATCAATGTTGCTGTAGTCTGACTTCAAGGCGATGTAGTGTTGGCCAGGGACCAGGATACCGTTGTAGTCCCCCTCGATCAGCACCTGGCAGGTCCTGGTAGCGCAGGCTTCCAGGTGACGGGGGGCAATCACCGCCAGCCCCAGGGAGCCGTCGTGACATGGACAACAGGCGGCAGCAATTTCCGCCAGAGGAGCCTGTGGATGCGCCGCCACATAGGCCAGCATTCTCTGGCGTAGTGTGCCGTCAGCATCGAGAATACTGCTACCGCTCTCCGCCCCAAGGGTATATTTGCAGCGCAACAGAAACTTGTACCACTCATCGCCCAGCAGGAGATCCTGCGGGCGGCTGGAAATATCCACCACCAGAGGCGTTGAGGTAACCCGGCTCTGGAAGACTGCAGCCACTTCACCTTTACGATAGCCGTGCCGTCCCAGGGTGGGATCAGGAGGCCCGGTGCGATAGCCGATGTCCACCGAGCGCGTTGGGATGGAGGCTGCCAGATGGTTGACCCGCGCCACCGTGGTGTCGTCCAGATAGCCGGTCAGTACCTGGTGGAATCTGACGCGGCGGCGATCCACCGTCGGGTAGATCTTGGGCCATTCCGATGCCGGCGCCACAGAAAACACGTCGTTGATGCGAAATTCGTTGAGGAACTCGCACACCAGGTCGGTGTTGACAAACTCGTCCTGCGGCAGGGCGATCTTTACCGCCTCGAGCTGTTTTAAGGGCCGTGCCTTGCAGACGTATCTGGTAAAGGCCTGGCGTTTCCAGCACAGCGAGAAGAACAAGGTATGAAAGATCACCAGGTCAAAATGCAGCCGCGTGAGGAACCATGGAATACCCCAGAAGGCCAGGTTCAAATAAAAGCAGGTATGTTCCGCATACTTCTTAAAGCAAAACAGATGATCCCACTTCGTGGCGCGCGGGGGATATGGGCCGTAATAGTGGTAGACAATCAGGATCTTCGACATGACCAACAACCCTTGCCTCATCCGTGACCAGGAGCTGGCTTAGTGCTCGGCGATCTTGAGATGCGTGTAGGTCTGTGTAACACCGTACTGCTTATACCAAGCAATGGCCGCCCGCACCCCCTCTTCCAGAGGGGTGGTGGTTTGCCAGCCAAAGTCACGCATGGTCTTGGACGGATCGAGCAAAATCGTATAGGGATCATCGGCGTTGCGCTGGCGCTCCTCCACCGGCTGTGCGAGCCGCAGGCCTAGGGTTTTGACGGTGGCGTCGAACAGCTCTTTGATGGCGTAGTCCGTGCCTGACGAGACGTGATAGATACCGCATTCGCCTTTCCCGTCGATGGCCAGCATGACGACATCGATCAGATCATCGATATAGATAAAATCCCGCCGCGTCTGCACTACAAAGCAGGGCCTGTTGGTGGTCAGACGGTGGTAGAAAGTGGGCAATGGACCGCTCAGGTTGCGCGGACCATAGGCGTTTGCCAGGCGGAAGGAGATAAAGTTCAGGCCGCTCAGCCGGATGTACTGCTCGCCCGCCGTCTTGCTGATGGCATAGCTGCTGCCGTCAGGCAAAATAGGATGGTCGAGCGTGATTGGCTGCTGCAATGATTTGAGGCCATAGCAGAGGGCGGTTTGAAAATAGATCAGCCGCCGCACCTGCAGGCGCTGGCTGGCCTGGGTGACGATGGCCGTCCCCAGCACGTTGATGCGTACGTCTTCGCTCCAGTTAGCAGGGTCTTTATAGGAGGCTGCGGCATGCACCACCAGTTCCGGCTGGAAATCGTCAAAGGTGCGGTTGACCAGGTCGGCGTCGGCGATGGTACCGTCTACCACCAGGAGATTGGGCTGTGGTCTCAGGTTATGAGGCTGTCCGGTGACATGGTTGTCAATGACCAGTATCTGATCACCACGCGCTAGCAATCGGTCGGCGAGGTGCGAGCCAATAAAGCCGGTGCCACCGGTAATCAAAATTCTCATCAGATCATCTCTTTCTTTGTCAGCAACTGTTTGAACGCGTGTTCCCGATCATGAAACTCCTGCTGCCATAGCTCTAAACACAGGAGACCCCAGATTTTCCGACCAAATGTGGACTCCCCAGCGATGCCAGCCAGCACTTTGCGGTTGTCGATCAGGGTGCGGCTGCGGGCATTGCTGGTCGATAGCACGTCGACCACGAACGTATACGCTTCACCTTGTAGCCAGGTGCTGAGGGGGGTAGGAAAACCCATCTTGTCCTGGCGGCGCAGGATCACCTCAGGCACGTACGGTTGCGCTATTTCGACAAAGAGATGCTTCAGTGCGCCGTTCTTGAACTTGACGTCCGCTGGCACGGTCGCCGCCAGTTCGACCAGGGGATGGTCTAGCAACGGCACCCGTGACTCCAACCCGTGCGCCATGCTCATGCGATCTTCAACCTGCAAGAGCGCGGGCAATTGCGTTTTGAAGTCAAAATGGGTCATCAGGTCAAAATAGGATTCCTTGCGCACATTGTGCCCGTGAAAGATCTCCTGAAAGGTCTCAAAGGGGGAGTAATCGCCCAACAACGCCCAGTTGATCTCATCGTGCAGGTCGAGGGACCGGTTGATCAGTCGGAAGTAGCGACGGTCCATCTCTTCAAACAGCCCTTCGCGCCAGAACTCGCGTAACAGTGGCTTGTAGTTGCGTAGCGCCACCAGGTTAGGGATGATGGACTCGTAGGTCACCACAAAGTTGCCACTGTGCATGGTGCCGTCGATGGCACCCTTGATGCACTGCTCAAAATAGGCGATCAGGTAGCGTGTGTAGCCACCGAAGATCTCATCTCCACCCTGGCCACCCAGCACCACCTTGCGATAGCGCGCCGCCAGTGCCGAGACCATATACTGGGGGAACGACCCAGGTCCGGCCACCGGATAATCCAGGTGATAGATGACGTGGCGCAGATGCTCCACAAAATCGGCGGCGCTGATGTCAATCTCGTGCAGGTCAAAACCGCCCGCTGCTGCCAGTGCTCGCGCATAGTGGCTTTCGTCAAACCCAGGCCCGTAGCGGGAAAACTTCCCGGTGAAGCCGAGCATGGCCCCGTTGCCCTGCAGATGGGCGGCAATAGACACCACCGTGCCAGAATCCAACCCGCCGCTGACATACGCTCCCACCGGCACGTCGGCACGCAGGTGTAGCTGAACTGATTCCTCCAGCAGCGCCCGCAATTTTTCTTGAAAGTATTTGGCCGTATGGTCAAAGTCAATGTCGTAGTAGACTTCCCAGTAACGCCGGCTCTGTACCGTGCCGTTATGGATAAGTAGCAGATGGGCCGGCGGCAACTCCCTGATGCCCGCAAAGAGCGTTTTGCCGTCCAGGCAGAACTGAAAGGTCAGGTAATCCTTCAAACCCTCCAGGTCGGTGGCAATCCGTTCCACAAACGGCAACAGCGCCTTCACCTCGGAGGCAAAGTACAAGACCTGATCGACCACCGTATAGTACAAGGGTTTGATGCCAAAACGATCGCGGGTACAGAAGAGCGTCTGGGTGGCCTCATCCCACAGGGCAAAGGCGAAGGTGCCGCGGAAGTGATGCACGCAATCCTCTCCCCAGCGGCGGTAGGCGTGTAAAATCACTTCGGTGTCCGAGGTCGTGACGAAATTCTCCCGCCCTAGCTCCTGACGCAGTTCAAGGTAGTTGTATATCTCGCCATTATAGGTCACCCAGTTCTCACCATCGTCGCGCATCGGCTGCTGGCCCGTGTTCAAGTCGATAATACTCAAGCGGCGATGGGCAAAACCGACGTGCCCATGGGGATGGAGCCATTGTCCAGCGCCATCCGGGCCGCGGTGACGCAACAGGTACTGTGTCACTGCCAGACGGTCCGCCAGATCTAGGATGGGTTCTGACCCTAGATGGATGGCACCGGCAATACCACACATTGCAACATTCTCCAGTGCATATTCAGGCTTTTGGTTTTCATGTGCAGTTTAAGATCACTTACACGCTGTGATATAAAGATCTAATCCTAGAACGCGTGCCACATTATTGAGAAGTAACTCGCGAGGGATAAGAATTTTGCCTTTCATACCAATATTGCCAAAATTTCGCATGTCGATTTTCACACGCATAAAATCCTTAAACAACCGCCTGGCTTCAGGCAGCGACACGAAATCGGTATGAGGGGCTGCTTCACCGCGTTGATTCGAATCGTACAGGGAGCGTATTTGTCTGGCAGCATCGATCCGTCCACGGGAAAGCAACGCTTGTAGACGAACTGTAGAGCCCCGTACTAGTTGGAAAAGCGAATGCCGATGATACACCATCACAATGGCTTTTCCGCCTGGCACGAGAACCCGGTACACTTCAGAGACAGCCTTATTGAGATTGCCGGTATGGTGTAAACACCCGATGGCATACACATACGCAAAGCTGGCATCTGCATGCGGTATCTCAAGTGCTGATCCGATCAACACCCGTTGCTCGACGTTAGTGAGTCCAAGGGCAATCAACCGATGTCGCATCATCGCCACAGGCGCTTCTGAGATATCCAGTCCGTGGTAGTCACAACCTGCAGAGGCAAGCAGTTGGCCCAATGTCCCGTAGCCAGGACCTATCTCCAAGACCCTTTTGTTGTGCAACCTCTCGCGCTCCACGTATCTCTGCAAATACGGGTAAAAAGCCAAATACGCCGCGTCATAGCGACGCAGGCTTTCTGGCGACGCATCCGTGATGCCAAGCAAACGGGCCAATGTTGATCCGCATAGCTCGTTCCAGAACTTTGCATTTTCTGTATCGATGGCCCCCTGTTGCATAGGCAATATTGATCCTTTCGAGCTGGCAGGGCATCCCCCCTGGGATGCCCTGCTGCATACCCAGGGGCTGGAGACGCCTACCTGGGTGTTATTGTCCAAACAAGTTTGGGACGAAGCACGCCGCCATATCTGCCAGGATAATCGCGCTTCAAAACGCCATCCTCCAAGGCGTCAAACGCCAGGGCGTAGTCGGTGCGAAAGCCATCGCTCCAATACCCCGACACCCCGATAAAAGTGACATAGTAACGCCCCTCATTCAACAAATTCCCATAGATGACGCATTGACTGCAGTACCGGCCTGGCTGCAGGGGCCTGCCATGATACGGATTGTCTGCGGTGTTACTCAACGAACTGAAGACCTCACTGCCGTGTGCGTCCCACAGGTTGAGAGAGAGGACCACTTTCGTGCCCGGCTCGGTCACTTCAAACTCCACTTCTACGGTGATCGTTTCAGAGAGATACACCTCGGAGACAATCTCACCGGCAGCATTTTTCAATGTCACTGACGTCAACGTGAACGAACGGTTCCCCGGACGTTCGTCTACCGCCCACACCTTGCGCCCACTTGTCGCACTGCCGGCATTGAGATAGGCGGTCACCGTAGGGGCTGCGGCACCATCCTGAGCTAGCCGCCCCTTGTGGAGCCAGATGGCGCGTCGGCACAGCGTGCTGATAGCGCCCATATTATGACTCACAAACAGGACCGTACGCCCCTCCTGTGTCACATCGCTCATTTTATGTAGACACTTCTGCTGAAATGCCGCGTCCCCCACGGCCAGTACTTCGTCTACCAATAAGATGTCAGGCTCCAGATGGGCTGCCACGGCAAAGGCAAGGCGCAAATACATACCGCTCGAGTAGTGCTTTACCGGTGTATCGATGAACTTTTCTACCTCAGCAAAACTCACAATTTCGTCAAATTTGCTACGGATAGACGCCCGGCTCATGCCGAGAATGGCACCATTGAGATAGATATTCTCCCGTCCCGTTAACTCTGGATGAAAGCCGGTCCCTACCTCCAGCAGCGAACCGATATAGCCATAGAGATCGATGCTGCCTTCGGTGGGTTCAGTAATGCGAGATAGCAGCTTGAGCAGGGTGCTCTTGCCAGCCCCATTCGCCCCAATGATGCCGACCGCTTCACCATGCTGCACTTCAAAGGACACCTCGCGCAAAGCCCAGAGCAGCTCGTACGGTGAGGAGACAGGGCGGTTCTGGCTGCGCCCCCATCCTGCGGCGCGGTGCACAGACGCCTGGAGGCTCTGCATCAGGGTTTCGCGGATGGTTCGATATCGCGCCGGCTGGCCGTCAATGCGGTATTGCTTGCCAAGTTTTTCAACGCGAATCGCCACGGCACTCATCACACCACTCACTAGACCACGTCGGCAAAAATCTTTTCCATGCGCCGGAAGTAGTAGGCACCGCTGCTCAGCAGCCCCAGGGCCACCAGTATCGAGACCGCCAGCATGGGTCCTGGTGTCGTCTCTACACCCAACAGCGCCCAGCGAAAGCCTTCGCTCACCCCTGCCATCGGGTTGATGCCATACAACGTGCGCCAGGGTTCAGGGATATGGCTGCTGGGGTAGGCAATGGGCGAGGCATAGAACCAGAGTTGAGTGAAAAAAGGTGCCGCATACCGCACGTCGCGGAACTGCACATGCATAGCCGACAGCCATAAGCCCACCCCCAGCGCCGTGCTAAGGGTGAGGAGCAGAAAAAGCGGTAACCAGACAATGTGCCAGGTCGGGGTAAGGCCGTAAAAAAGCATCATGGGAACCAGCAGTACCAAAGCCACGAGGAAATCCGGCCATCCAGAGAGTACCGTCGCCAGCGGGATAACCAGGCGCGGGAAGTAGACCTTTTTGAGCAGGTTGGCACTATCAATCAGGCTGTTGGACGCCTGATTCAAGCCATTGGCAAACAAAGTCCAGGGCACGAGAGCGGCATAACTGAAGAGGGGATAGGGCACTCCGTCTGACGACATGCCAGCCAGCCGGCCGAAAAACAAGCTGAACACGATCATGGTACACAAGGGCTGTATGATCGCCCAGGCAACGCCTAGCACAGTTTGCTTATAGCGCACCTTGATGTCACGCCAGATGAGAAAATAGAGTAATTCGCGGTAGGCCCAAAGATCAGCAAGCCGCAGAGAGGCCCAACCGTGGGAAGGTTCAATATGGACGTGCGGCAACCGCGGGACCGCTGTCTGTGATTCTGGTGTGAACGCCAAGGTTGCTCACCCTAAAAAGTGCTCGCGCCACTGCTCCGCGATCGGCAGTGACCAGATGAGCAAGTGGCGATTTTCTCTGCCCTCCAGGTGGTCGTTGACCAGCGCCTGGATGGCCGTGCGGTCGAGCAACTCGTAGAGACAAGCGTTCTGATCGAAGAGCACCCGCCGCACGTAGTCAATACTCTCGCCTTTGAACCAATTGGCGTCGGGCGCCGAGAAACCCTGTTTCTCTCGCTGGGTCACCTCATCGGGAACATAGCGCTGCATGACTTTGCGCAGCAGCAGCTTACCATCTTTGGTCCGGTTGAAATATTTGGTCGGCTTTGCTCCCGGCTCGTTCTCATTCAAG
>Ga0187892_10006126_pt1 | contig 18173 bp, 13 predicted proteins | sample MA1701073metaG_FD_139345 | JGI IMG/M metagenome (GOLD analysis project Ga0187892, IMG submission 139345) | Bio-ooze microbial communities from a basaltic lava cave in the Kipuka Kanohina Cave System on the Island of Hawaii, USA - MA170107-3 metaG ... | reverse complement strand
TGTGCCGCGTTGCGCCCGCAATCCGGCGTCCACGCCTGGCCCTGCCAGTCGGTCAGGCGCGCCGGCGGCTCATCGGTCAGGCCCTCCCACCACACGTCGCCGTCCTCGGTGAGCGCGACGTTGGTGAACACGCAGTTGCGCGCCAGTGTGGCGAGCGCGTTCGGGTTGGACTTCGCCGAGGTGCCGGGTGCGACGCCGAAGAAGCCGGACTCCGGATTGATCGCGTACAGCCGCCCGTCCGCGCCGGGCTTGATCCACGCGATGTCGTCGCCGATGGTGGTCACTTTCCAGCCGTCGAAGGCGGGCGGCGGGATCAGCATCGCGAAGTTGGTCTTGCCGCAGGCGCTGGGGAACGCCGCGGCCACGTAGGTCTTCTCCCCGGCGGGCGACTCGACGCCCAGGATCAGCATGTGCTCGGCCAGCCAGCCCTGCTCGCGCGCCATCGCCGAGGCGATGCGCAGCGCGAAGCACTTCTTGCCCAGCAGCGCGTTGCCGCCGTAGCCGCTGCCGAACGACCAGATCGCGTTCTCCTCCGGGAAATGCACGATGTACTTGTGCTCGCGGTTGCAGGGCCAGGGCACGTCAGGCCGGCCCGGGGCGAGCGGCATGCCGACCGAGTGCAGGCAGGCGACGAAGTCGCCGTACTCGCCCAGCGCCTCCACCACCGCGCGTCCCATGCGCGTCATGATGCGCATGCTGGCGGCGACGTAGGCCGAGTCCGTGATCTCCACGCCGATGTGCGAGATCGGCGAGCCGACCGGCCCCATCGAGAACGGCAGCACGTACATGGTGCGCCCGCGCATGCAGCCCTCGAACAGCCGCGTGAGCCGGGCCTTCATCTGCCCGGGCTCCATCCAGTTGTTGGTCGGCCCGGCGTCGGCGCGGTGGATGCTGCACACGAACGTGCGGTCCTCGACGCGGGCGACGTCGGACGGGTCGGAACGAGCGAGGTAGCTGCCAGGGCGCTTGGCGCGATCGAGGGGCAGGAACGTGCCGGCGGCGGTGAGCTCGTCGCACAGCGCGGCGTACTCGGCGTCCGAGCCGTCGCACCAGACGATGCGCTGCGGTCGCGTCAGGCGCGCGACCTGCATCACCCACTCGCGCAGCCGGTGATGGCGGACGTGGTCAGGAATCTCCGGCCCTTCGGAGAGGGCCGGCTCGAGGCGCGCTGGATCGCCCACGCTCTGCTGTCTCCTGAAGATTCTTGTCGCTGCGTCGTGCGCAACTCATGGTAGCACGTCCAGCGCGACGTCCACCTCCGATATACAATCCTTACACGATTCGCCATGACACCCGTCCTCGCCTTCGACGTCGAGACCATCCCGGATATCGCGGGGCTGCGCCTGCTGCATCGTATCCCGCACGGCATCAGCGACCGCGACGTGGCGCAGATGGCATTTCATCGCCGCCGCCAGGTCGCTGGCAGCGAGTTCCTGCCGTTGCATCTGCAGCGCGTGGTGGCGGTCGCCTGCGCGCTGCGCGAGCGCAACGCCTTCACCGTCTGGGCGCTGGGTGAGCCGGACGACCCCGAGGCCAGCCTGGTGCAGCGCTTCTTCGACGGCATCGAGAAGTACACGCCGCAGCTGGTGTCCTGGAACGGCGGCGGCTTCGACCTGCCGGTGCTGCACTACCGGGGGCTCATCAACGGCGTACAGGCACGACGCTACTGGGATCTCGGGGACGAGGACCGCGAGTTCCGCTACAACAACTACATCAGCCGCTACCACACGCGCCACCTGGATCTGATGGACCTGTTGTCCATGTATCAGCCGCGGGCCACCGCACCGCTCGACGAAATCGCGCAGCTGCTCGGCTTCCCGGGCAAGCTCGGCATGGACGGCGGGCAGGTGTGGGACGCGGTGCAGCGCGGCGAACTCGCGCGCGTGCGCAACTACTGCGAAACGGATGCCGCCAACACCTTCCTGGTGTTCCTGCGCTTTCAGCTCATGCGCGGAACGCTCAGCGCGCGCCAGTACCAGAGCGAGGTGGAGCTGGTGCGCAACACGCTGGCGCGCTCGACCGCCGCGCATTGGCACGAATTCCTCGCCGCCTGGGACGTCGTGCACGGCGCGTCCAGCGCCGCGTCCCCGACGTAGAACGTTGAGCGTCGCCGTCCACATCGAGTCCCTGGATCAGGAAGGGCGCGGCGTTGCGCGCGTGGACGGCAAGGTGACCTTCGTCGACGGTGCGCTCCCGGGCGAGTCGGTCGAGATCCGGACCTGGCGCCGCAAACGCAGCTTCGATCTGGCCGGCGCCACCCGCATCCTGCACGCGAGCAGCCAGCGGGTCGCTCCGCCCTGCCCGCACTTCGAGCGCTGCGGCGGCTGCAGCCTGCAGCACCTGGACGAGCGCGCGCAGGTGGCGATCAAGCAGCGCACCCTGGAGGACAACCTGGCGCGCCTCGGCGGGGTGAGGGCCGAGGAGATCCTGCCGCCGATCCACGGGCCGGCATGGGGCTATCGCTTGCGCGCCCGCCTCGCCGTGCGGCACGTCGCAGGCAAGGGTGCGCTGGTCGGCTTCCACGAGCGCCGCACGCATCACGTGCTGGAGATGGAGTCGTGCGCGGTGCTGCCGGCGCGGATCTCGGGTCTGATCGTACCGTTGCGCGACTTGCTCGGCGCCATGCAACTCGCAGCGCGCATCCCGCAGATCGAGGTCGCGGCGGGCGATGCGGCCGACGCGCTGGTGCTGCGTGTGCTCGATCCGCCCGGCGAGCACGATCTCGCTCTGCTGCGCGCCTTCGCCGAGCGCCACGCGGTGGATATCTACCTGCAGCCGGCCGGGCCCGATTCGGTGTACCCTGTGCAACCGGAACGGCTGCGCCCCCTGTTCTACCGGCTGCCCGACTTCGACCTCACGCTGCATTTCCAACCGATCGACTTCACGCAGGTCAACCGCGCGGTGAACGAAGTGCTGGTGCGGCGTGCCGTCGACCTGCTCGATCCGCGCCCCGGCCAGCGCCTCGCCGACCTGTTCTGCGGCCTGGGCAATTTCACCCTCGCGCTGGCGCGCCGCGGGGCGCAGGTGTTAGGAGTGGAGGGCAGCGTGGAGCTGGTGGTGCGCGCGGAGGAGAACGCGCGGCGCAACGCATTGGCGCAGCGCGCACAATTCCTCGCCGCGGACCTGTTCGAAGCCCCGCAGCGCGTGCTCGCGGAGCTCGGTCCGCTCGACGGCATGCTGGTCGATCCACCGCGGCACGGCGCCCACGGACTGGTGCAGGCGTTGGGCGAGGGCGCGCCGCGCCGGCTGGTGTACGTGTCGTGCAATCCCGCGACGCTGGCACGGGATGCCGGTGTGCTGGTGCGCGACAATGGCTACCGGCTGCGCGCCGCGGGCGTGATGAACATGTTCCCGCACACCTCGCACGTCGAGTCGGTGGCCCTGTTCGAGAGACTCGGCAGCTCACCCATGGAGAAAACGGCATGACCTTCCCCGCTAGTCAAGCCCGTGCCGCTCTGCTGGCGTCGCTTTGCGCGCTGCTGCTCGCTGGTCTCGACAGCACACCCGCGGCGGCCGCGCGCACTGCCAACGTGCTGCCCTGCAGCCCTGGAAAACCAAAATCGGAGCAGGTGGTGAGCGGCCTGTTCAAGGTGCACGTGGTGTGCGATCGAGTGCGCTTCGAGATCCCGCGGCGCCTGCTCGGGCGCGACATGATGGTCAACACCGAGCTAACCGCCATGTCCGCCGGCGTGGAGAAATTCGCGCCCGGTGCGGTGGTGGCCAATCTGGTGGTGCGCTGGACGCGGCGTGGCGACAAAGGCTACTTGGAGCGCGTCAGCTACGAGATGCGGGCCGAGCCGGGCTCCGGCCTGGAGCGCAGCGTGGAGGCGGCGCGGCTGACCAGCGTGGTGATGGTGTTCGAGGTGGTGGGCGAAGGCGCGGACGACGCGCCGATCATGGACGTCACGCCGCTGTTCGTCGAGACCCCTCCCGCTTTCGGCCAGGAGCTGAAGCAGTACTTCCAGATGAGCACCTTGGATCCGAAGCGCTCCTACATCGAACACGTCAAGGCCTTCCCGACGAACATCGAGGTGGTGTTCCACCACACCTGGGTGCCGGATCCCAAGGACCTCGCCGACTCCTACCGTTCCGGCGGCACACCCCTGCCGGGAGCGCTCGGCTTCACGTTCCACGCCAGCTTGCTGTTGCTGCCCGAGCAGCCGATGCGCGGACGCTACAGCGATCCGCGGGTGGGCTACTTCGACATCGAGTTTCGCGACTACGGCACGCGTCTCAATCGCGGCGTGAAGCGCGGTTTCATCACGCGTTACCGCCTGGAGAAGAAGGATCCTGCAGCGCCGGTTTCGGACGCGGTGAAGCCCATCGTCTTCTACCTGACGGAGAACGTGCCGAGCAAGTGGCGGCCCTATCTGAAGCGCGGCGTCGAGGCCTGGCAGGCGCCGTTGGAGCAGGCCGGCTTCCGCAATGCGATCGTGGCGCGCGACGCGCCCAGCGCCGAGCAGGAGCCCGACTGGGATCCCGAAGACCTGCGCTACTCCGTGATCCACTGGGCGGCGAGCCCGCGCGAGAACGCGATGGGACCCGCAACCGTCGATCCGCGCAGCGGGGAGGTGATCTCCTCGCACGCGATCTTCTGGAACGACATCGTGCGGCACGCGGAAACCTGGTATTTCACCCAGGTGGCTGCGCTCGACCCACGCGCGCAGCGGCTGCCTCTGCCCGACGACCTGCTCGGGGAGATCATCGCCTACGTCACCACCCACGAAGTGGGTCATGCGCTCGGGCTACGGCACAACTTCAAGGCGCCCTCGACGGTAAGCGTGCAGCAGTTGCGCAGCCGGGAGTGGACCGCCAAGTGGGGCACTTCCGCCTCGATCATGTCCTACGCGCGCTTCAACTACGTTGCCCAGCCCGGCGACGGTGCCGCACTGTTCCCGCGCCTTGGCCCGTACGACTATTTCGCCATCGAGTGGGGCTACAAGCCGCTGGATCTCGGCAGCGCCGACGACGAGTGGTCTCTGCTCGACCGGATGGCGGCCAGACAGGTCGAGGAACCGATGCTGCGCTTCGGCGGTGAGGACATGATCGCGCCCTTCGACCCCTCGATCAGTTCCAACGTGCTCGGCGGCGATCCGGCCGAGATGGCCGATCTCGGCCTGCGCAACATCGACCGCACGGCAACGCTGCTGGTTCCGGCCACCACGCACACCGGATATGGCTACGCGTGGCTGGCGCGCATGTACTATGAGCTGGTGCAGCAGCGGCACCGGGAGCTGGCCGCAGTCGCGAGGCTGGTCGGCGGTGTCGAGGAGACGCGTTATCAAGCCGGGCGCGGCGAGGAGCCGTTCAAGTTCGTGGCACCCGAGCGCCAGCGTGCGGCGGTGCAGTTCCTGGTCGCCCGTGGCTTCAACACCCCGCGCGCGTTGCTCGATCGCAAGATCCTCGGCCGCATCGGCCCTGCAGGAGGCGACAACGCGCTACAAGGCTCGAACGTGGACCTGCTGCGCAGGCTCATCGAGCCCGGTGTGCTGGCGCGCATGGTGGAGGCCTCGGTCGCGGCCCCGCGCGCGAAGGCCTACACCGGCCTGGACATGCTCGAGGACCTGAATCGCGGTCTGTTCAGCGAGTTGTCTCTCAAGGGCCCGAAGATCGAACCCTATCGCCGCACGCTCCAGCGCAACTACGTCAAGGTGCTGCTCGCGGCCGCGACCCAAGAACAGGCCCCGGAGCATACGACCACCGTGTACGCAGCCTCGGATCTGGCGGACACCGGGGAGCAGATGAACCTGGGCGGTGGCCCCAGCGAGATGCGCGCCGCCGTGCGATGGGCCGTGGGCGACCTGGCCGAGCAGATCAAGGCCGCACTGGCGAAGCAGGTCAACGACCCCGACACGTGGGCGCACCTGACCGACTTGCAGAACGAGTTGACGAGGTAGCTCACCCTGGAACCGGGCGCAGGGGTGGGATTCGAATTTCGGCCGCGAAGCTGGCGGAGGGTGAGGGATTCGAACCCCCGGTGGGTTGCCCCACAACGGTTTTCAAGACCGCCGCATTCGACCGCTCTGCCAACCCTCCGGCGCCAATGATACGCGATCGGTCCGCCGGAAACGAAAAGGCCCTGCACCGGGCAGGGCCTCTCGCAAGCGGGGATCTAACGTTCGTTACATCAGCCCTTTGGCCGCGCTCATCGCCGCGTCCATGTCCGGCAGCTCGGTGACTTCCGGGACCACCTGGAGGTAACGCACCACGCCGTCCTTGTCGGTGACGATGACGGCGCGGGCCAGCAGGCGCAGCGGCTGGATCAACAGCCCGTTGTTCATGCCGAAGTCGCCGTCGCGGTGATCGGACAGGAAGGTGACGTTCTTGACCTTGGCCGCGCGCGCCCAGCGCTGCTGCGCGAACGGCAGGTCCATGCTCACCGTCACCAGCTCTACGGCCTCGGCCAGCACCGGGTCTTTTTCCACCAGCTCATGGGTCTGCGCGTCGCACACCGGGGTGTCCAGCGACGGCACGACGTTGATGATGCGCACTTTGCCCCTGGCCTCGGCGATGTTGACCGGCTGCATGCTGCCGTTGATCAAGGTGGCCGCCGGCAAGGGCACACCGACCTTGACCGCGCTTCCCGCGAGCGGCAGCGCGTTGCCCTTCAGGGTGACCGAGTGCCCGTCGCCGGGTGCGACGCTGCCCTTGGCCACGGCCATGGTGTCGTCGGCGAAGCCGGGTAAGGCGAGCGTGCCGAGCAGCGCCAGCGCGCCGACCGATGCGGTGATCTTCATGGTTCCTCCGGTTTGTTGGTGTGGACGCGACAGCTCGTGCCGGACGCCGATGCCCCGGACAAGATCGTCCGCGGTGCCGGCGGCTGGCGCGTACGCGCCCCGAACGGACGAGTATACGCCGGCACGCGCCCGGCTCGCAGCCCCGGAGGGCGCAGCCCCCGACGCCTGCACCTCAACGGTGCCGCGCGCGCTTGTGTACTGAGTTGCCGCCGCTCACCGCCTGCTGCCGCAGCCGCTTGTAGAGCTGCGGCTCGCGCGTCCTCAGATAAGCGATCACCTGGAAGTCGCCGCGGGTTATCTTTCTGACATCGATCTGGTCGACGTGCACCAGCCGCAACAGCTCCTGCACCGGCTTGGGCATGGCACGGCCGCTTTCATAACGCGATCCGCCGCTCTGGGTCACGCCGATGCGTCCCCAGAATTCCTGCTGATTCATGCCTAGCCGGTGGCGGATATCGCGGGGATTAAACATCTTCTCGCTCTGCTTCATCGCAATGTCATGTCCGCGTGGGTTGATCGGAGGCGGCCACGGGTCTAGGCCCGCTGTTGCTCGTTTGTCCCGCTGTAATCGTTTGTCGTGGCCGGGCCGCAGAAGTTCCACCCCGTCGCGGCGCGCAAGGGGCAGGATCGGGCCGCGCGTGGCATCGTGCCGGCCGGCCGCCGGGCCCGCCGCCGCCCGCACCCGTCGGGGAATTCTCGATATGGTGCAAGCACATGCGCACCGCCCCAGAAGTCGCCTCGGCGCTAGCGGGGCCGCAGTGAGCGGATATAGCGCACCAGGCCGGCAAGCTCCTCCTCGCTGAAGGCGCCCTCGTAGCCGGGCATGAAGCCCTGCTTGCCCTTGCGGATACGCTGGACGATCTCGCCGTCGCTCAAGGGTGTGCCCATCAGCTGCGGTCCCTTGCCGGCTTCACGCCCGCCCTTGTGATGACACCACCCGCAAGTCGTGGCAAAGATCTGCGCGGGATCGCGCGCGGGCTTAGCGGCGACGCCCGGTTGCCCCGGCTCGGCCGCGCGCGTCGTTGCGGGCGCCGCGCCCAGCGCGGCGAGCACGGCGGCGAGCGCCAGCGGCCTCATGTGTTGCCCGAGCGGTGGTGACATGAAAAGGGCGAGCGCCAGGCGCTCGCCCCGATGAACGCGCTTCGGCTCGCGCCGGTTTACGGCAGCGCGAACACCATCAGCACGCCGGAGTCTCTCGGGAACGTGTTGAAGGGCGGGCCGAAGAAATTGGCGTAATCGTCCCCGGCCAACCCGCCCCAGCCGGTCGCCACCGCCACGTATTGCTTCTTGTCCTTGCCCAGGTAGCTGATGATCCCGCCGTTGTGGCCCTGGCCGTTGTTGTGCTTCCACAGCTCGCGGCCGCTGCTCGCGTCCAGCGCACGCAGGATGCCGCGCGCATCCGGCACGAATACCAGGTTGCCGGCGGTGGACAGCAGGCTCGCGAGCGGCGGCTCGGGGAAGCGCACTTCCCATTTCTTGGCGCCGGTCAGCGGATCGTGCGCCGCCACGCGGCCGTGCGCCTTCTCGCCCTGCGGGTTGACCAGGCTGAAATCGGCGCCGATGTTGAGCTGCGCCATCGGCTCGAGAATCGGCTGGGTCCTCTTCACGGTGAGGTCCATGCACCATTCGTTGCCGACCTTGTAGTACAGCCCGGACTTGGGGTTGTAGCTGCCGGCGTTCCAGCTGATTCCGCCGGCGATGAACGGGCACAGGTTCTTGTGCTCGCCTTCGGTGAGGTCGCGCCGCCCGACCAGGGTGCCGTCGGTCTTGATGTCCTGCACGAAGTTGATGTTCTTCACCAGGCGCCACACGTTCTGCACTTTGCCCTTGCGGTCATACACGAACACGAACCCGCTCTTGTTCGGGTGCACGATGTATTTCTTGCCGCGGCGCTCCAGCATCAGGAACTCGCCCACGGCGCTGTCGTAGTCCCATGCGTCGTGCGGCAACTCCTGATGGTAGGCCTTGAGTTCGCCCGAATCGGGGTCGAGCCCGATCACCGAGGTGGTGTACAGATTGGTGCCGGGCCTCGCGCCCGCCGTCATCCATTCGGGGCCGGACCAGTCGTACAGCGGAGCAGGGTTGCCTGTGCCCCACCACACCGTGTCGTTGTCGGCGTCGTAGCCGCCCGCCATCCAGCCTCCGCCGCCGCCGGTGAGCCAGGTGTCGTTGCCCCAGGTGTTGCGCGCGTCCGACTGGGTGCCGTCGTTGCCGCCCACGGTGTAGAACTTCCAGACCTCCTGGCCGGTGCGCGCGTCCACGCCGAAGATCGGCCCGCGATAGGGCCACTCGCCGCCCTGCGAGCCGATGATCACCTTGTCCTTGACGAACAGCGGCGCGCCGGTGAAGCCGACGGTGAGCCGCTCGGAGTCGATCAGCTTGGTCTCCCACACGAGCCTGCCGGTCTTCATGTCGATCGCGACCAGCTTGCCGTCCAGAGTGCCCATGTAGACGTGGCCCAGCCCCAGGGCAATGCCGCGGTTGTAGGGCGAATGCGTCTGCTTCGAGACCAGGTCCTCGTTGAGCTTCTGGCGGTAGTACCAGATCACCTCGCCGGTCGCGCCGTCCAGCGCGAACACCTGGTTGTACGAGCCCGAGTAGTACAGGATGCCGTTGGCCGCGAGCGGCATGGATTGCAGCCCGCGCACCGAGCGCGGCATGGCGTGCACCCAGGCCACGCGCAGCTTGCCGACGTTCTTGCTGTTGATCTGGTCGACGCCGCTGTAGTGCCAGCCCTTGTAGGTGCCGTGATAGGTGAGCCAGTCTCCGGGGCGCTTGTCGGCGTCGCGGATGCGCTCGTGGGTCACGTCGCTGCCGTGCATGTCCGCCCAGGCCGTGGTGGCGAGCGCCACAGCCGCGGCCAGCGCGGCGCGTCCGGCTGCTTCATGCCATCGCTGCATAGATGTTCTCCTCATGGCAAATGCATGGTCCGCGTCGGCAACCCCCGGGGCAGTCGGTTGCCACCGGCGCCGCGGCACGGGTCGTTCGAGCACGACACGGCGCCGTCGGGCCCGGCCGGCGCACTACGGTGCCATCCCGCCGGGCGTTGCGAGGAACGCCGCGACTGCTGTTATCGGCCGGCAACCGCCGGTCAGGAGGGTGAATCCACGCCCGCCGCAGGACCGGCATGCGTGTCCGCGCAGCGCAGGCGGGGCTACTTGGCGACCTGGCGCTCGCGCAGCTCGTCGAGCGTCTTGCAATCGATGCACAGGGTGGCGGTGGGGCGCGCTTCCAGGCGCTTCAGCCCGATCTCGATGCCGCAGCTGTCGCAGTAGCCGTAATCGCCGGCATCGATCTTGGTGATGGTCTCCTCGATCTTCTTGATCAGCTTGCGCTCGCGGTCGCGGTTGCGCAGCTCGAGGGCCATGTCCGACTCCTGGCTGGCGCGGTCGTTGGGGTCGGCGAAGATGGTGGCCTCGTCCTGCATGGTGTGCACCGTGCGGTCGATGTCCTGGCTCAGCTCTTCCTTCAGCGCAGTGAGGATCTTGCGGAAGTGATCGAGCTGCTTCGGGTTCATGTAAGCCTCGCCCTTCTTGGGCTGGTAAGGCTTGAATGGGGTGTGGAACTCGGCGGCCATCAGGTGATCTCCCCCCGGAGTCGGTTCGCGGCGAAGCAACAAGGGCTCGGTGAGAAAAAGGCGCTTTAATAGCAGAATTTGGGTGCCCCTGCAAGCAACTTTGATTCCGGAACGACACCCTGTACGCGTCGGCCGATTCGTCAGACTTCTGTTGCAAACCGGGGTTCCTGCGCGGCCCCGAAATTGACCCGTTCGGCGGCCGGCGGGCATAATGCCCCCCTTCCGGGGTGTGACGCAGCCTGGTAGCGTGCCTGCTTTGGGAGCAGGATGTCGGAGGTTCGAATCCTCTCACCCCGACCAGCGTGTGAGAGCCCTGCCCGTAGCTCAACCGGATAGAGCACCGGCCTTCTAAGCCGGGGGTTATGGGTTCGAGTCCCGTCGGGCAGGCCAGCCTCGGTGGTGGATCGTCCGGGGTCGCGGATCGCCCTGCCGCCCCGGAGCACGCTCGATCGCAGTGGTGGCTGTAGCTCAGTTGGTAGAGTCCCGGATTGTGATTCCGGTTGTCGTGGGTTCGAGTCCCATCAGCCACCCCATCTCCTTCCCGCGCTGCCGTCGGCTCGATTGAGCCCGAGCGGCGGCTTGCTTCGCGTCCCGGCATGATCACCCTGCGCAAGGTCGTCCTGCAGCGCGGCGGTAAGCGCCTGCTGGACGGCGTGGACCTCGCCATCGCACCGCGCCAGAAGATCGGCGTGACCGGCGCCAACGGCACCGGCAAGAGCAGCCTGCTCGCGCTGCTGCGCGGAGAACTGCATCCCGACAGCGGCGACGTCGAGCTGCAGCCGGGCCTGCGCATGGCGCACGTGGCGCAGGAAACGCCCGCCTGCGACGCCGGCGCCCTCGAATACGTGCTGGACGGCGACCGCGAGCTGCGGCGCATCGAGCGCGCCCTGGAGCAGGCGCACCGCGACGACGCTGCGCCCGAGCATACCGCCGACGCCGGCCGGCAGGCGCAGTCACCGGGGGATGCCGAGCGGCTGGCGCACCTGCACGCGGAGTACGAGCAGCACGGCGGCTACACGGCGCGCGCTCGCGGCGCGCAGATCTTGCACGGCCTGGGTTTTCGCAAGACCGACCTCGAGCGTCCGGTCGCGCGCTTCTCGGGAGGCTGGCGCATGCGTCTGAACCTGGGGCAGGCGCTGCTCGGCCCCTCCGACGTGCTGCTGCTCGACGAGCCCACCAACCACCTCGATCTGGACGCCGTCTACTGGCTCGAAGACTGGCTGCGGCGCTATCCCGGCACCGTGCTGCTGATCTCCCACGACCGCGAGTTCCTCGACGCCACCGTGGGCGCCATCTGTCATCTCGATGGCCGCGGCCTCAAGCTGTACCAGGGCAACTACTCGGCGTTCGAGCGCCAGCGCGCCGCGCAGCTCGCCGCTCAGCAGGCGACCTATGACAAGCAGCAGCGCCGGATCGCACATCTGAAGAGCTTCGTCGAGCGCTTCCGCGCCACGGCGACCAAGGCGCGCCAGGCGCAAAGCCGGCTCAAGATGCTCGCCCGGATGGAGGTGGTCGCGGCTGCGCAGGTGGCCACGCCGTTCACCTTCGGCTTTCGCGAACCGCTGCCGGCCGCCGACCTGCTGATCGAGCTGGAGCACGCGCGCGCCGGCTACGGCGCGCACGTGGTGCTTCAGGATGTCGACCTGGCGCTGACCGCGGGCGCGCGCGTCGGTCTGCTGGGCGCCAACGGCGCCGGCAAGTCCACCCTGGTGAAGCTGCTCGCCGGAGACCTCGCGCCGCTGGCGGGACAGCGGGCGCCGGGCAAGGGGCTGGCGATCGGCTACTTTGCGCAGCACCAGCTCGAGCAGCTCCGCCCCGAGGAGTCCGCGCTGCAGCACTTGATCCGGCTCGACCGTGCGGTCGCTTCCGGCGTGCCGGGCAGCGCGGCGCGTGAGCAGGACCTGCGCGATTTCCTGGGGGGATTCGACTTCCGCGGCGACGCGGTGCACGCGCCGGTCGGCCGCTTCTCGGGCGGCGAGAAGGCGCGCCTCACGCTGGCGCTGCTGATCTGGCGGCGGCCCAACCTGCTGCTGCTCGACGAGCCTACCAATCACCTCGATCTGGACATGCGCGAAGCGCTCACGCTCGCGCTGCAGGAGTACGAAGGGGCGATCGTGCTGGTGTCCCACGACCGGCACCTGCTGCGCGCCACCACCGACACGCTGCTGCTGGTGGCCGGCGGCGCGGTGCGGCCCTTCGACGGCGACCTGGACGACTACCGGGAATGGCTCGCCCAGCGGCGCCGCGAGCAGGCGCCCGCCGAGGCCGGACCCGGCGATGACAGGTCCGCCGCGCCGTCGCGGCGGGAGCAGCGGCGCCTGGAGGCCGAGGCGCGCACGCGCAGGGCGGCCCGGCGGCGGCCGCTGGAACTGGAGCTGAGCGCCGTGGAGCAGGAGCTCGCGTTGCTCGCGGCCGAGAAGCGCCGGCTTGAATCGCTCCTGGCCGACCCCAATCTGTACCTGGCAGAGAACCGGGCCAGGCTCAAGACTTGCCTTGCGGATCAAGCGCGTGTGAAACAGCGGTTGGAGTCGGCGGAGGAGCGCTGGCTGCGCCTGCAGAGCGACCTCGAAGGCCTGTAGAATGCGCCGGCAGGATGCAACCATCGGAGCGGAACCACCGGCCCGTGCGAGGTTCTAACTGCGGTTTTCGATTTCCTTTCGTGCTCGAGGAGCGACGGCTCATATGAAACGCATCTTCCTGTTCGTGGTCACCAACCTGGCGGTGCTGATCGTGCTCAGCATCACCGCCCGGATCCTTGGGGTGGACCGCATCCTGACGGCGAACGGTCTGGACCTGGGCGCGCTGCTGGTGTTCGCCGCGCTGTTCGGCTTCGGCGGCTCGATCATCTCGCTGCTGATGTCCAAGTGGATGGCGAAGATGGCCACCGGCGCGCGCGTCATCGCGCAGCCCGCCAGCGCTGTGGAGCAGTGGCTGGTCGAGACGGTGCGGCGCCAGGCCCAGCAGGCCGGCATCGGCATGCCCGAAGTGGCGATCTACGACGCACCCGAGATCAACGCCTTCGCCACCGGCGCCAACCGCAACAGCGCCCTGGTGGCGGTGAGCACGGGGCTGCTCAACAACATGTCCAAGGACGAGGCCGAGGCGGTGCTCGGGCACGAGGTGACCCATATCGCCAACGGCGACATGATCACGCTCACGCTGATCCAGGGCGTGGTCAACACCTTCGTGATCTTCATCGCCCGGGTGGTGGGCTATTTCGTGGACCGCGTGCTGCTCAAGAACGAGGAAGGCGTGGGCATCGGCTACTTCGTCACCACGATCGTCGCCGAGATCGTGCTGGCGGTGCTGGCCAGCATCATCGTGATGTGGTTCAGCCGGCAACGCGAATTCCGGGCGGACGCCGGCGGCGCGTCCCTGGCCGGCCGCGACCGCATGATCGCCGCGCTGCAGCGCCTGAAGCTCAACCACGAGCCGACCACGCTGCCCGAGGCGGCCAAGGCGTTCGGCATCTCCGGCAAGACGCGCGGCGGCCTGGCGCGGCTGTTCATGAGCCACCCGCCGCTCGACGAGCGCATCGAGGCGCTGCGCGCCGGCGCGACCGGCTCGGGTCTGCGCATCGGCTGAGAACGAAACCTCCCCTCTCCCCTTGCGGGAGAGGGGCTGGGGTGAGGGGACGCAACGGAGAGGGGAGCTTCCTCGCTCAGCGCAGCCGGCGCCACAGCAGATGCGGCAGCCGCAGAAGGAGTCCCGCCAGCAGGCGCAGGTGCATGCCCACCAGCAGCACGTTGTCGCGACCGTAACGGTAGTGCGAGACGCCGCCCTCCTCGGCGCGGAAGTAGCGCACCGCCGCCGGCACGCTCAGCGCCGGCATGCCGCGCCAGCTGAGCCGCACCACCGTCTCGGTGTCGAAGTCGAAACCGCGCATGAACCGGCTCGCTTCCATCACCTCCAGCAGCGGGGCGAGCGGGTAGACGCGCATGCCGAACAGCAAGTCGCCGATCCCGGCGAACAGCGTCTCGACGTTGGCCCAGAAGTTGGAGATCTTGCGTCCGATGATGCGCTCGCGCGGCGCGCTCGCGTCGAACAGCGGCACACCCAGCACCATCGCTCCGGGAGCGCGCATCGAGCGGGCCATGAACTCGCCGATGCGCTCGGCGGGGTGCTGCCCGTCCGCATCCATGATCAGCGCGTGGCTGTAGCCGGCGGCGACCGCGGCGCGCAGGCCGTGCAGGATGGCCGCGCCCTTGCCGCGGTTGCGGTCCAGGCGCAGCATGCGCAGTCCCGGATCGTGCCGCGCGATTGCCTCCAGCCGCTCGCCGGTGCCGTCGGTGCTGCCGTCGATGACGACCCAAACCGGGGTCCACGCCGCGCGCGCCGCGGCCACGGTCTCGAACAGCTTTTCACCGGTGTTGTAGCTCGGGATCAGCACCAGATGCGAGGCGGAGGCCTCGCGCATTTCCGGGTCTGCTTGATGTATCGCGACGGCGCGCACGGATCGGGACGTCTGTTGCTTTGCAGCCGGGGCGGACTGCACGGTGTGCCCGCATCAAGCGGATGACGGGCGATCGCTGCCCTCCGCCGTCAGCAGTCGCCGTCGCCGGCGCCATGCAGCCAGGCTGTCCCTGAAGTGCAACAGGGTGGTGAGGTAGTACACCCCCTTGAACGCGGCCAGGCCGCGGCGGATCGGCGTGCCGCGGAACAGATCGCCCGCCAGAAGGCTGAGCAGTGCTTCCTGCATGCGCAGAGTGTTGCGCGGCGCCATGAACAGGCTGCGCATGGCGGGGCTGGTCATGCGGTAGATGAACCAGGAGAACTGACGCAGGCCGTGGCGCACTTGACGCTCGAATCGGCGTTTGAGCGCCGCTGCCTGCGGGGCCCCGCGCAGGCTCGCGTCCACCGCGTCCGCGCCCAGGAAAGCGCTGTTCATCGCCAGGAACACGCCGGAGGAGAACACCGGATCGACGAAGGCGAACGCATCGCCGACCAGGATGTGGCTGTCGCCCGTCATCCGGGCGGACTCGTAGGAATAGTTGCCGGTGGCGGTGGCCGGCGCCACCAGCCGCGCGTCGCGCAACCGTTCGCCCAACCGCGGGCAAAGCGCGATCGTCTCCAGAAGGAAAGCGGTGGGGTCGGCGGTGCGCGATTTCATGTAGTAGGGCCAGCACACCGCCCCCACGCTGGTGGTGCCGTCGTGCAGCGGGATGAACCAGAACCAGCCGTGCTCGAACCAGAACATGCTGATGTTGCCTTCCTGCTTGCCCGGCAGCCGGCGTGCTCCCGTGAAGTGGCCGTACAGCGCCGCGCTGTTGTGCTGCGGGTTGCGGCGTTTCATCCCGAGCTTGCTGGCGAGGAAGGTGTCGCGGCCCGAGGCGTCCACCAGGAAGCGCGTGCGCCAGCGCTCCGGCGCGGCGTTGCGCGGCGCCGTCACGATGCGCGCGCCTCCTTCCGCCGGCAGCTCCACCGTCGTGACCCGGCAGTCCTGCAGCGCGCGTACGCCCCGCGCGGCGCAGTTCTCGAACAGGATCTGGTCGAACTCGGAACGCCGCACCTGATAGGCGTAGGGGAAGCCCTTGTCCCGGGCCCGATCGAAGGCGAAGTTCGCCGGCGCGTCGTGCTGTGGCGAGTTGAGCTCGGCGGCGTACTTGAACATGGCGATGCCTTCGATGCGCTGCTTCACCCCGAGCCGCTCGAACAGCGGCACGTTCATCGGCAGCAGCGACTCGCCGATGTGGAAGCGCGGATGGCGGTCCTTTTCGGCCAGCACCACGTCCCAGCCGCGCTGCGCCAGCAACGCGGCGATGGTGGTTCCGGCCGGCCCGCCGCCGATCACGAACACGTCGCAGCGGGTGACTGCACCATCGTCCTCGACCGCCTGCAGGTTGTGGGCGCTCGGTTGCATGCACGCATTATCGCGCATCGACGCGCGCGGCTTCATCCCGCTGGTGCCGGCGCCCGGGAATCCGGGCCGATCTCCAGCGCGAGGTCCAGGATCAGGCCGGGCCCCAGCGGGTACGCCACGCTCTGGCGCGCGGGCCGTCCGTCCTCTGCGTGCGCCAGCGCCTCGAACAGCGGCAGGCAGCCCGCCATGGCGTTGCCGGCCACCAGCTGCGCGTGCTGGAGCGGCGACCCGCGCGGCGACTCCTGCTCGCGCACCCCCCAGCGCAGCAGCGCCTGTGCCCGTGGCGAGCGCTGCGCAGCCAGCACCAGGCCCGCGCCGAGCACGCCTCGGCTGGGCGCCATCGTCGCCAGCGGCCCGTGCGCCTCGATGTCGTATGCGACGTACAGGACGGCACTCGCGTCGCACTCGGCCTGTACCAGCGCTTCCAGCAGACCTTCGGCGAACGTGCAGGCGCCCGCGCTGAGCGCCGCATAGGGCGCCGTGCAGCCGGTGGCGATGGTCCAGTAGCCGGCGGCGGCGTTGTGCACGCTGTTGTGGAACTTGGTGGGGGACAGCTGCGTGGGGGCGTGCGCCAGCGTCTCGCACATGTAGTCGGTCACCGCCAGGTCGCCGTGCGTCGAGGCGAACACGCTGGCGAGCGAGCGCGGATCGCGACCCGCCGCGGCACAGGCCGTCGCGGCGACCTCCAGGGCGATCGCGACGCTGTCCGGCGCGCGCCGCCGCTCGTTGGCCGGCAGCAGCGCCGGCACCGGCCGCGGAGCAGGTGCCAGCGGGGCGTCCACCTCGCCGCGCAGGACGGCGCGCGCCAGCTCCCAGCCGGGAAGGCGGCCGCCCCACAGCGCGATGCCCTCGACCCACGCGGTGCGCGTCATGCGGCGGCGGGCCGGCGCCCGAACAGCAGCACGCAGTTGCTGCCGCCGAAGCCGAAGGACAGGCTCAACGCCAGGTCGAGGTCGGCCTGCACGCTGTCGAGGCGGATCTGCGGGCCGCAAGCGGGATCGAGCGCGGTCGAGTTGAGCGTACCGGGCGCGAGCCCGCTTTCCAGGGCGAGCAGCGTGACCACCGCTTCCAGCGTTCCCGCGGCGCCCAGCGTGTGCCCGGTCCACCCCTTGGTCGAGCCGGCCAGGGTGCGCGCCGGAAACAGGCTGTCGATGACGCGCGCCTCGACCTCGTCGTTCTTCTGGCTGGCCGTGCCGTGCAGGTTGACGTAGTCGATCTGCGCCGCATCCGCGCCGCCGCGCGCCAGCGCGTCGCGCAGGGCAAGGCGCGCCCCCAGGCCCTCGGGATGCGGCGCCGACATGTGATGCGCGTCGCTCGATTCGCCGTAGCCGAGCAGCCAGGGGCCGGTCTCGGCCGCTCCCGCGCCGCGCTCGAGCAGGGCGAAGGCGCTCGCCTCGCCCAGATTGATTCCGCGCCGCGCCGGGTCGAAGGGGCGGCACGGCTCGGGCGAGACCAGTTCCAGCGAATTGAAACCGAACAACACGCTGCCGCACAGCGTGTCGACGCCTCCCACCACCGCCGCATCGGCGAGCCCCAGGCGCAGCAGCCGCTCGGCCTGGGCGAACGCCTTGGCGCTGGAGGAGCAGGCCGTGGCGGTGGTGACGCAGATGCCGGTGAGCGCGAGCGCGCGCTGCACGAACTCGCCGGTCGAATGCGGTGTATGCACGATCGGTCGGCACAGATCGGGCGCGATGCCGCCGTCGGGCTGCAGCCGGCGATAGGCCTCCTCGGTGGCGCCGATGCTGGACGTGGAAGTGCCGAGCACGACCGCCACACGCTCGGCGCCGTAGCGCGCGGCGGCGGCGGCGACCGCGTCCGGGAAGCGATCCTGGGTGAGACCCAGCCACGCCAGCCGATTGTTGCGGCACTCCCACTCCCCGAAGCGCGCCGGCAGCGGCTCGGTCTCCAGCCCCGCGACGCGCCCGATGCAGGTGGCCACCGGCTGGTCGCCGAAGTCGTTGGGCCTGAGCCCACCGCGGCGCGCGCGCAGCGCCTCGAG
>Ga0187892_10006125_pt1 | contig 18173 bp, 23 predicted proteins | sample MA1701073metaG_FD_139345 | JGI IMG/M metagenome (GOLD analysis project Ga0187892, IMG submission 139345) | Bio-ooze microbial communities from a basaltic lava cave in the Kipuka Kanohina Cave System on the Island of Hawaii, USA - MA170107-3 metaG ... | reverse complement strand
TCGTCCCCTCCATGCCGGCCTGACCCGCGTCCGCTGTCGGCCCTCCTTGGCGTTCGCGTTCTTGCGTCACGCGGGCCTGGCGATCTGACATGCCCACTAACGTATTACGCACGGCTCATTAGCCCTCCTCGATCGACCGCGCCGGCCTCGGGCCGCCCATCAGCGCACCGCGGCGACCGCCGGGTCGGCATCGAGGATCCGGCCGGCCTCCGCGAGCTGGCCGCCGGTGAGCTTGCGGTACCGGATCTTGGCTGCCGTGTCCGCGTCGCGCAGTTTCACCCGCAGCGGATCCAGGGCGCGCTCCCTCGCCTCGAGCTGACCGGCCAGACGACGCCGGCGAAGCTCGGCGGTGACGTAGCCGTTGACGTTGCGCGGCCATCAGCTCACCGTGTCCACCATGAGGCTCTTCGGGGCCTGGCCGCACCAGAGCTTCTCCAGCTGGGAGGCCAGCTCGGGGATCCGCTCCGAGTGCCCTTGCGCCCTGGCGGCCGCGCTCTCGAGCGTGCGCAGCTCGCGGGCTCCGGCCTCAAGCGCGGTGGTCTCGATCACTGAGCAATGCCGATCGATCATCGTTTCCGCGAGCGTCTCCATCAGCTCCGCGGCTGCTCCGCAGCGGTCTTCGATCAGGCTCAGGATCCGATCCATGGGCGTCTCCGTCGCGGTCGCCATCACGCGGCCCTCCGATCGGCGGCTGGCTCACCCAGGCATTCAGAGTTGAGCCAGGACGCGAGCGTCAGGATCGGCGTGCCACAGCTGATGCAGCTCGGCGGGGTGGTCCGCCAGGTCGGGGTGTGCAGCCGGAAGATCTTGTCGAGCTGGGACGGCCGGGGTATCGTCTGCCTGTCCATCGTTTCGTCCTCCTTCTCGGGTTCGGGTGATGGGCCATGCCCCCGGGCGGTGACCGCCGCCGCGGGGGTTCCTGCGTTTACTCGAGTAGCGTCCGCACCTTCACGCCCAGCGCCTTGGCGAGCCGCTCGAGCACGCCCAGGGTGGGATCCTGCCGGCCGGCCTCGAGGCGGAGCAGATAGCCCTCGCTGATCGCCGCGTCCTTCGCGAGTGCCGCCTGACTCATGCCCCGGGCCTCCCTGAGCTTCCTGAGCTTCTTCCCCATCTGTCGTGCTGGGCTCATCACGATCCTCATCTATAGGTGAGCTTCTGTCAAGGAGACGTTTCGCGACGCCCAGTTATGCCCATGGACATAGGCATGTCCATAAACGGCGGCGGAGGGGAGACGATCACAGCCTTCGGTGGCCGCCGCTGGCGGTCATGGCATTCCGGATGGACGTCGCCCTCTTCGTCCCGATAGCGCGGCTCGCCGGGAGCAAAGGGCTTTCCGCAGACGCGACAGATGGCCGGCACCTCGTCAGGGTCCTTCGTCGGCATGGCAGCCCTCCCCGGGGCCTGGGCGGATGGTGGGAGGAGCACGCGTCCATGGCACTGCGCACCGTCACGGCCGGGAGCCTATCACAAGCCGATCGTCCCGCTCATCCTTGGCATGCGCTTACTCGGTCCGGCACTGGTCGTGTAAACGATCGCCGGCCCAGCTCGAGGACCGCCGGCGGCCGCACTTCAGGCACGGCAGCGTCCGCGGCCAGCCGGCCGCCGTCGGCGTGGACCAGCGCCGCGGAGTCCTCCGATCGTCGTGATGGTCACCCCGGTGGCCGAGTCGGAGCGCGCACAGGGCGCCGCCCGGGCCTGGGATGGTGCACAGCCTGGTCGCGCCACGCATGGCTCGGCTAGCTCCTCACTGGTTGGGGGCGTTATGATCGCCGCTGCCCTGGGCCCCCGGCGGTCTCGGCCAGGCGCGAACTCAAGCCGCTCGCCCACGATGGGGAGCCGATCCTCGAGGGGTGTCGCAGTCCTTCAGCTGAAAGAAATAACGACGGCCGTCGAAGCCACGGATGTATCCGGTGCCACGTGCAGCGTTGAACTGCTGGACGACACCGACGACGCGGGCGCTCATCGAGGCCTCAAGAGGAAATGTCGTGCCCGCCAACGCTAAGAATGCCGGCCCAGGGGAATCCCAGCACGCCAACGCGGCACGAGGATAACGCGCCGACGTGGGGCACGAGTTGAGAGATCAAGAGATCGATCTACCACCGCACCCGCCGGCCGCGATCGAGCCACCGCGGTGGCTCGTCATCGCGGCGGGGTCGCAGACGATCGGTCTCCGTCCATTCATCCTCCCGAATTCGACGAACGGAAGTCCCCATGCCGTTGTCCCAATCGCGCATGAGCGGACGAGGCGCTCTACTGGACGAGGCCGGCCGGAGCCAGCTGCGGACGCGACGGATCAGCGCGAACAGCGCGGCCATCGAGACTCTCATTGCGAGGCTTCCCACTGGCGGGCGAGCGCGTTTGCCCGGTTCTCCTTGGCGCGCCTCCAGCGGAACGCGTCATCCAGCCAGCCCTCGTCAAGAGCCAAGGCCTCGACATTCTCGAGGCCCGCCGCGGGGAGGCATGTCGCCACCTCGCCCAGCGCCGGAGATTCCAGCCACGCGTGGGCCAGCTCGTGGAGCACGAGGCGGCCGATGCGGGTCTCATCGTGCGAGGCCCCAGAAAGGATGATCATCCGCTGGCCCTCGAAGGGAGCCAAGAATGTCCGGCCGATGTGCACCCAGCCGATCCCCAGCAGGGCAACCTCCTCAAGCACGAAGTCGCGAACGGGGGGCGGGACGGAGGCAACCGCGTCGATCACGGCGGGCAGCATGCGGGGGTCGCCGTAGTAGCGGAGCTCCTCACGGATCCTCGCCGGCGGGAATGTCCGCGCCATCCCACCGGACGCGGCCCATTGACGCAGGCGCGCCTGCGCGCTCTCGGTCTCCACGAGCTCTTGGCAGAACCACGGCACCGCGCCATTGACCAGCTGCCGGGCGGTTACCACGCCACCAAATAGGTCGGCCTTCTCCTGCAACGAGAGGTTCATTCGTCGGGCCCCTCATCGAACTCGGCGCCGCGAGAGCCCAGCTCCCACCACAGAGCTAGCCTCTCCGCAGGGGTTAGCTCGTTCACGAGGCGTCGCCATTCATGCTCGCCTTCGACGAGGCGACCATCGACGTCGAGGGCGGGCCACCCGTAGGCCCGCAGCGCGGCCAGAATGTCCCCGGCTGCCGGCGGGGGAGGCGTGTCCGGCTGCGTTGGATCTCCGCCTTGTGCGGGCTCAGGCCTTCGTAGGCGCAGGCGGATCACGCGGGACCTCCCGGCTTCTCCAGCCGCGCGAGGATCGCGCCGAGCTGCTCGTATCGCGCTCGGAGCGTAGCCACCAGGCCCTGAGACGCCTCGAGTTTCGTCAGCATGTGGCGGATCAGGTCGTTGGTGTTGACGAAAGACATCCGGCGGAATGCCTGAAAGGCGTGGCGCCAGCTCTCACGCGCGGCTGGATCCTCCACGAAGAATCGCTCAGCGAGCGCACGATGCTCGCCGCCGACGGCTTCCGGATCGTGCGTGCCGCGAAATGCCACCCCGAAGAGGCTCGCTGCGCGGCCGACGCGGTCTGGCGGGGGGCCGACTTCGGACAGCACGACGATCCCCAGCCCCGCGAGGTACGCGCCCATGCTGGGCGGGATGGCAAACCATTCCTGCGGTGCCCTGGCTACCTCAGGCAAGGCCGCGCGCTCGGAATCCGTAAGTGCGAGCTCGTCAGGCGGCCACGGATCGAACGGGATCACCGTGATTCGCGCGGGCCGCACCGGGGCCGGCATGGCTGAGAACTGTGTGTCGGTCGTCTTCATGGTCTGTCTCCTAGAGTGGGTTTGGGTGGTGGCGTGTTAGCGCCATTCAGGGTTCTGACTCGATCGAGCGCGGCGCGGAGCACTTCGATCGGGGTCTCGAAAGACGGCTCGAGGGCCGCGTCGACCGCGCGGGCGGCCGCCTGTTCCCTCGTGGTCGCGAGGACCTCGTCCCAGGCGTCCTCGGAGATCAGCCCGCGGGCGATCAGCACGGAGAAGGTCGTCGCCACGAGCACGTTGGCAGCGGCGACCCGATCGACGAGCTGCCGGATGAGCTGGGGCACGAGCTGTAGCTGCAGGTCCGCCATGACCAGCGCCGCGTCGAGGGTCTGGCCGACGAGCTTGTCGATCAAGACAGCCGCGGGCCGGGTGAGCCCGCAGGCGACGAGCTCCGAATCGGGGAGCGCGGCGGCCTTCGCCAAAGTCGGTGTCTCCGAAGTATCGCCGGGCATCAGTAGGTCTTGAGGTCGCGGTCGAGCTCCCGCGCGATGTCGGTCTTGATCGCTTCCTTTAAGCTGGTCCGCAGCGTGCTGCTCGTCCGCCGCACCCGCTGCTCGATCACGGTCATCGAGCGGTCGACGATCGCCTCGAGGTCCTTGAAGTCCGCGTCGGCGCTCTTGACCAGGCCGTCGAGCGCGTCGGTCATGCCGCCGACCGACCGCCGGAAGATGTCGGCCGGCTCGGAGAAGGCCTCGCCGAGCTGGGCCCCGAGGACGCCCTGCCGGGTCCCCAGCCCGCCGGCGCCGCCGAGTCCGGCCTGGAAGGCCCCGATCCCCTGCCCGCTGTCGACGCTCAGCCGCGCCAGGTCCGCCGCGGTCGCCGAGCGGCCGGCATCCGCCTGGGAGCGCAGCCGCTCGAGCTGCCCGCCGGCGAGGGCCTGGAAGTCCGCCCGCGAGATCTCGCCCCCGATGGCGAGCGTCCGCTGGGCCTCCTCGAGCCGGGTCATCTCGTCGGCCGCATCCTGCGCGAGCTGGGTCAGCGAGACGAACGCGGACGGATCCAGGCCTCGCGACTGCGCCAGCCGATCCGACGCGGCCAGGGCCTCGCCGAGGAATTGCCTCGCCTGGTCGGCCAAAGCCTTCGCCGAGGCGGCGACCTTGGCCAGGGCGTCGAGCTGTACCTTGCTCCCGGCCTGGGCCCCGGCCGCGGTGCTCGCGAAGCGATCCAGGTCCTCCCGGAGGGACCGCTGCCCGAGCGTCCGCTGGATCGAGAAGATCTGCTCGGTCTGGGCGATGAGCTCCTGCTGGGTCTGGCGTGCCAGGCGGATCCGGTCCGCGGCCGCCCTGACCTCGATCTGGGTCCGCTTCGCGTTCTCCTGCTCGGTCAGGATCGTGAGCTCGCGCTCGATCTTGACGCGCTCTTCGCCCTGGGCCCCGCCGAGGCGCGCCGTCAGTGACGCCCGCCGCGCGGCCGTCTCGGCCTTGAGGCTCTCGAGCGCGTTCTTCGTCGTCTCAGCTTGGAGCGCCTGCCGCGCGGCGAAGGTTTGCTTGAGGCTGAGGTTGGCCTGGGCCTCGATCTCGAGGACCTCACCCAGCGAGGACACGATCGAATCCCGGCGCTCGCGCTGGAGCTGCTCGATCGCCGCGGTGTGGTCGATCTCGGCCGCATCCATCTCAGCAAGCTTCTGCCGGCGATCGCGCTCGACCTGGGCGAGGTCCTGACCGAGCTTCCGCTGGACGCCGCCCAGCCGCTCATTCGCGTCGGCCAGTTTGTCCACGGCCTCCGCCTCGGTGATGATCTTGTTGTTTCGATCCTCCAAAATCTTGCCCTTCTCGATCTCGATCGTGCGACGCTCCGCGTCCGCCTGGCGCTGTTTCGCCTTGACCAGCATGTCGACCGCGGCGTTGTAGCTCATCGTGTCGGCAGCGGCCTTGAGGGCGATCTCGGCGGTCCGCGCGAGCTCGTCGCCCTGCCGCTTGATCCCGGTCACCGCGAGCTGCGGCCGGCCGAAGGCCTCCCACATGTCGGTCGCGGCCTTCTTCGCCGCGTCGGCTTCCCTCTGCAGTTGCTTGATCCCGCGGCCGGTCAACTCCTGGAAGGCGAGCGAGACGCCGGCCAGAGCGCGCCGCGTCGCGGCCTCGAGGCCCGGGGCCGTGTCGGACGCAGCCAGGACGTCGGCGTCGTACTCCTTCACCGCGGCGCTCGCCTTCTGGAATATCGTCGTTGCGCCCTCGAGGTCGCCAGCGTCGCGCGATCGGGCCAGCTCGCGCTCGGCGTCCATGGCCGCCTTGACGCCCTTGGCGTAGAGCGTGACTGCGGAGATCGCCGCGGCCGGGATCGCCGTCGCCGGATTCGCCAGCAAGCCCAGCCGAGCCCCGATCCCGCCGAAGCCGGCCGCGCGCGAGATCTGCGCGAGGCCCCCTCCGCCCAGCAGACCGCCGCCGCCGGCGCCACGACCGAAGCCACCGCCACCACCGCCACCACCAGGCCCGCCGCCGCCCGGCACGATGCCACCGGGCCCGATGGTGGCGAGCTCGCGCGCCGTCTTGAATTGCTGGAAGCCACGCGAGAAGGGCGAGCCCAGGTCGACGCCGCGGCCGCCGACGGTCGGCGGGACGAAGCCGCGGTCGCCGACCCGCTTCGGCGTGACGTTCTGCGCGATCGACTGGTTGAGGCCCTCGCTGAAACTGAGGCCGGCCGCGGTACCGGCCTTGCGGGCGCCGCCCTCGAGGCCGGCGAAGGTCTTCCGCAGCTCCGCGTCGTCGGCGAAGAGCTTGACGAAGGCCTCGAGGACCTTGGTAGGCGGCATGGGCTATTCCTCCTTGCTCCAGTAGACGGCGCGAACCTGGGACTCGAGCGACGAGGCGTCCAGGCCCTCGCCCTCGACGTAGCGGAGCTCGTTGTCGAGGACCAGGGCCGGGCGCAGGTGCCCCGGCGGAAGATCGGCATGGAACGGAATCAGCGCGCCGGCACCGTCGCGGCAGCCCGTGAATTGCACGCCGACATGCTTCTTGATCCAGGGCATCGTCACGCCGGGGAAGGCGAGCTCGTCCTCCCAGAGTCCCGACGCGGCCGCGAGCTGGTCCCGGATGAAGACGAGGTCCTGGTACGTGAGGTTGTCGTTTTCATACGAGAAGGGCTCGGCGTCGGGATCGTCGGAGATGACCGTCTCAAGCATCACGGGGATGAGTTGCCCCGAGCTATTCTGCCCGGGCATCACCGGGTGCCCCTGCTCGTTGAGCCCCGCCGGGATGAAGAAGCTCTTGAGCACGCGCGGGCCGCCCGGACGACGATCCCCTCGCCCTCGAGATCGCCCTCGATCTGGGTCGACATGCCGGAGAGCACCACCTGGCCGTAGAATACGGGCCGGCGCTTCGTGATCGTCACCGACTTGATCCGCGCGTCGGGCAGCGCGATGACGTGATCCGCCGGCGGCACCGGCACCCGGTTGCGGACGACGACGGTGAGGCCCACCAGCATCACGTCGATCGCGAAGGGCGGAACCTGGTTCCACGGCTCGGCCAGGTCTCGGAGCACGTCGAGCGGCCGGCCCGTCGCGGAGTAGTCGGAGCGGATCTCGTAGTCGCGCGTTGCCCACGAGAGGGTGAGCTGCTGATCGTCCGGGAGTGACTCGTTGACCTTGGCCAAGACGTCGGCCGCGATCTGGGAGGCCATGTAGTGACCCGCCGGCGCCTGCTCGACCGTGAGCGTCCGGAGGTTGCCGCCACCGGCGCCGGGGCCCGCGATCGTGTCCAGGACCTCGCGCACCGGGCTGCGCGGGTAGATCTTCGCGATCGGGCGCGCGAGCAACCGATCCATGAGGTCCCGGCCGCGGACCGTGGTGCTCGCGGCGTCCGGGGTGAGCGTGAGCTCCCACTCGTCGACGATCCCCTTCCGGATCTGGCCGACCAGCGTTTCGTTGCCGGCGAGATCTCGGTAGCCGGCCTCGAGGGTGATGCGGTCCTCCCGGCTCGCGCCCACGAAGGCATGAGTACCAGGAACCTCCGCCGCGAAGTCCTTGGCGGGCCGATCGAGCGGGGATCTGATCGTGAAGCTCTGGGCTCCGAGGTCGGGCATCGCCTATGCCTCCAGATCGTCGCCCTGGCGCTTGACGAAGGCGTCGAGGACTTTGGTCGGGGCCATCATGGGCTATCTCTCCCCCTTGTCGAGCGGCCTGGGATGAACGGGGCATTCCGGCGGACAATCGCAGCGCGGCCGGTATTCGACCAGTGCCGGATCGACCGCCTGCTCGAGGGCGTTGTGGGCAAGGTGAATGTGGTTCATGAAATCGACGTAGGCGTCGAGCTGCGGTATTCCCGTGGGCGGACAGACTCCGTCGTCATTGGTCCGCTCGACCTCGGCCTCGAGGGCATCGTTGATCGCCCTGACGTGGGTCAGCCAGCCGCCCAGGAGCCGACGCAGGCGCCTGGTCAGGGACCAATCGACGGTGTCGTCCGGCTCCGGGTCGGCAGGCCTCTTCTCTCCCTTCGCGGCGGGCCGGTCGCCCTCGCTCTTGAGCCGCCGCGTGCCCGGGCGATAGATGCTCACCCGCTCCACGGTGAGCGCGGCCCACTCGCGATCGGCCCGGCCTGGCTCAATGCGCCCGTCCGGCTCGGCGTGGATCCACCCGCGCTTGAGCGCCCGCTGCACCGCCTGCAGCGAGCCGCCAGGGAGCCCCTTCGCCCGTCGGTGCCACCCGTAGGCCCGCAGCGTGAGCGCCGCCATCACGCGCCTCCGAGACGGATCGACAACCAGAACCGCGGCCCAGTGACTAGAGCCCGACCGCGCCCGCGCTGACCCGCGCCCCGGGGGGCTGGGAAGGACCCGCGAAGCTGGAAACTCGAGGGGAGGGGGCCGGCCGAGGGGGCCAGTGCAGACGTCTGCATGGCTCCGCCTCTCACAGCTTCACCCGGCGAAGCCGGGGTGATGAGGGCTGGCCGTAGAGGGTCTCGGAAGACCCTCGGACTACTCGGTCTCGGTCTCGGCCTTCGGCCTCGGGTAGTACCTCGGGCAACACCTCGGTCTCGGTACTCGGTAACGATGGGTCTTCGGAGGGGCTTCGGAGGGTCTTCGGAGGGGCTTCGAAGGGGCTTGCGATTTGGTAGTAGCGACAGAAGCTTGCGACAATGGCGAGTCTAGGGAGCGCCGAGACCGCCCGTTCGACGCTCATCCGGTGCTTCTTGTCGGCCAGGCGGAGGTGGGGGTCATAGCGCAGCCCGTTCCGGACCCACACGATGGGGCCTTCCCGGTAGATCCACGGGCTCTCGGGCGCGGGGGACCGGGCCAGCTCCACGAGGGCCAGCTCTACCTCGTCGGCGTCGAGGCCGGTCTGCTCGACGACCGTCCCGAGATAGACCCGGAAGATGGCGGCGGCGCCGGCCTCGGGGCAGAGGCGCAGCGTGAGCAAGACCAGGCGGGCCGATGGCGAGAGCTGCTGATAGTCGGGGTCCGCGATCAGCGAGCTGAAGACCCCTCGATACGTCCCGCGGCGAGTCATCGGCTCCCCGTCCGGCGGAAGCTGGGCCCGTCGACGTCGAGCCACATGCCCCACTCGCCACCGAGCCGATCGAGGACGCGCGGGCCGAAGAGCTTGGCGAAGCGGTTGGGGTCCAGGTTGGTGCTGATCACTAGGGGCTGCATGTTGGCCTCACGTTCGATGACGATCTGCTCGAACATCGAGACCACGAAGCCATCCGCCTTGGTGAACCCCGAGCCCACGTCGTCGATCAGCAAGTCGCCAGCATCGCGGCAGGTCTCGAGCGCCTCGTCACGCTCATCGGGATCGAGGAGGGCCTTGCCGAGCGCGGGGAAGTCGAAGAAGACGACGTCGACCGCCGCCTCGCCACCGCTGCGGACGGCGTCGATGATCAGATAGCGCTGCATCGAACGGAGCGCGAAGGTCTTGCCGCAGCCCGGCCGGCCCTCCAGGACCATGGCCTTGCCGAGGTAGTCGTCGCACTCGGGGTCGCAGTACGCTCGCGCGGCGTCAATCGCCGGGCAGTCCTTGCCGGCGAGCGAGGCGTTCCGATACCGCAGCGGCACGCGATGCTTCGGCGCGAGGACGCGCAACCAGGCCGCGCGCTCGGCCGCGCGCCACTCCTCGCCCTCGAGCGGATACGGATCCTCGGCCGGCAGCGGCCGCAGCCCATGCAGACGGCAGCGGCGATAGTGGTCGGGGACCATGCGCGCGACCTCTGGCCGCTTGCACTGGAGCAGCTCGCATGCCGGATCGGTCCAGCTACTCGAGATCGCGCAGTCCCCGCGATCGATAGCGAGCAGGGAACCATCGGCGGCCACGCGGCCCACCTGGCCGCGCGAGTAGTACCCGCGGATGCCCCGCTGCGCGCGCGGCCGCTCGACGGCCGGCAGTCCAGGCGACACGGGGGCCGCGAGCTCGAGACCCGGCGCGAGGGTCACCGCGTGGCCTCGACGCGGTGGCGATCGAGATACTGCTCGAGGTCGGCGAGCTTGAAGATCAACCGCCGTCCGATCCGGAAGTGCGCGAGCTGGCGCCGGCGAGCGAGCGACCGGACGGTGTGCGGGCTCAGGCCGAGGAACACGGCCGCGTACTTCAGATCGCGGCCGGCCGCGCCGTTCAGGGTATCGGTGGCGGAGCTCACCGCCCGGACCGCTCCGCCGGCTGCGGGGAGACGGACCGCAGGCGGGGCTTCTGCCCGCTCACGCGCTCGTTGAGGGCCGCCAGGGCGGCCCGGATCGCCTTCGGCTCCGAGGTGGCGAGGATCGGCACGGCCTCCTCGCCATTGCGGCCCTCCGAGATGGTCAGGAATAGCGCCATTGGGTTCTCCCTTCATGTCCCTGGCGAAGTGCGTCTACAAATGGGTCTGACCGCGGGAACCTGACGACGGATGATTTGGCGAGGACTGGCGGGGAGATAGGGCGCGAAACGTGGTCCGCGAAAACTCCTAAGGAAAGCGTCTACATTTCGGGATTCTTCAGCCGCACGCGGCGGAGCATGTTTCGGAGCGTGGACGGCTTCACGTTTAAACGCCGGGCCGCCGCGGCCCGGGAGCTGTCCTGAACCAGGAGCCGCACCAGCTCGCGCTCCCGAGGCGACAGCCGCCGTGCCCTCGTCCCCCACGCGGAGCTCGCGCGCTCGAGAATGATCGCCTCGGCGATAGCCCGGGCCCGCTGCCTGACCCAATGGCGAATCTGCCGGGCCGTGAGCTCCATCGGTCCCATGGGCTGTGCGCTCTTCAGCCACCAGCGCCCGAGGCGGATCCGGGTGGGGTGGTTCCGCCTGAACTCCGCCGCCGCCAGGAGCAGCGCCTCGGGGAAGATGTGTTCCCGGAGCCATCGATCGGTGCCGCCACCCCGCTTGGCCAGGGCCGCCACGACGTGAGGATTGCGGAAGTGCGTCGAGATCGTGGCGGCGATGGCCCGCGCGGCCGCGTGGCGTTGCTTCGACGAATGCCTTGGCATCAGCAGGCGCCAGCTGGGATCCGACGTGATGGCGGCCGGGGCGCCTTTCGTCCGTTCTTGGTAGGCGCGCGCGAGCTCGCGGAGCGCTTGGGCAGCCTGCCCCCCCATGACCTGCTTCCACTCCGCGACAGCCAGGGCCAGCTCGGCCTGAGTGAGCTCGGTAGTCGGGAGGTCGCGCCAGTCCTGCCGCGGCCGCTGCTCGTCCATCTGCTCCCTCCTCGGAGCGCCTCGTGGAGGATCGCGGGCAGGGCGGCGAGGAGTCCGCCCGTTTCAGCGCCGGTCATGAGGCGGCGCCTAGCCCGCGGTGGTTGATCCGGGCGATTCTCGCATCGGCGGGATCCGACGACAATGTGCCAGGAAGGACACTTGTTCGAGACAATCCCGGGGGCGGTGATTGGCGTCGTGGGCGCCCTCCGCCCCCCCCCGGGGCCCAGGCGCAGCGCCCGCGGGTGCTCATGGAAGGAACTCGAGCCCCCAGAGGCGCGCGATCCACGCCTCAAGAGCCCTCACCGTGCCCGGCCGCTTGACGGCTGGCAAGCCGGGTGTACTCTTTTTTCACTCCTGCGATGCACCGTGCTAGAGTCGGGCCCGGGATGACGTCACGGAGGGAAACGGCATCCATGCAAGCCTTCGCACCTGAGAAGCTCCTCGGCCCGCTCAACCCCGTCGAGCGACACAACGCCCCACCGGTGCTCTACGTCGCGGGCGACCTCGACGTGCGAAGCGGCGGGCCCTTCCTATGGGTGCCTCGCCGGATCAGCGAGGCGCTCGTGGCGGCCGGCCTGGGGGCGTCCGTCGTCCCGTGTGTCGAGCGGGTCACGGCGGTGGCGAAATCGGCATCCGCAGCACCGGGGCAACGGCCAACGATTGCCACGCACATCGAGTCGATGCAGGTGCTCATCCAGGCGCCGGCGGCGCGGATTACCGTCATCGATGATGTCGTCACGAGAGGTGCGACGCTGTTCGCGGCCGCCAGCCTACTCGCGAGCACCTTCCCGCTTGCCGACGTCCGCGCCTTCGCGTTGATCCGGACCCGCGGGCTTCAGGCAGACATCGAACAGGTCGTCGATCCGACGGTCGGGACCATCACCCGGAACCGCTGGGGGGATGCGAACAGGGATCCATAACGTGGCCGCGCGCAGTAAGGGCATCTTCCGGTAGGGGTGGCGGGCGGGCTGTGATACCGTCCGGGGTGGAGATGGCGCCTCCCCCGCTTACCAAGCCCCAGGAGTTGCTCGTCGCCTTCATCGCGGCTGGACCCGAGGACCTCGACCCCATCCGGATCGTCAAGGGCGTCTTCGTCTTCTGCCAGGAGGCGGCGAAGGAGTGGCTAGATCCGCGCGCGATCTACGACTTCGAGCCCTACAGCTGGGGCCCTTTCTCGTTCGACCTCTACCGAGATCTGAACCGCCTCCGTGATCTCGGCTACGTGGAGGCGCGCCAACACCCGAGCGCGACGTGGAGCTACTACCAAGCGACGGCGTCCGGCCAGCAGGCTGCCGCCGAGATCAGGCAACGCATGAATCCGCAGCTCGTCGCCTACCTTGGCGAGGTCCGCCGCTTCGTCCTGTCGTTACCCTTCCGGGACCTCCTGAAGGCGATCTACCGCAAGTATCCGCAGTTCGCGACCAACAGCGTCTTCAGATCGTAGGCCCCGTCCCGGCGATGACGCTCATCGTCGGTATCGTCTGCAGCGACGGCGTGGTCCTTGCCGCCGACAGCGCCAGCACCGACGCCGAGGCCCAGACCAAACAGGTCTACCAGAAGATTCGCCGACTGGGGACCCATCGGGTGCTCTATGGGGGCTCCGGCGACGTCGGCTTGCTTCAGAAGATCGACGACAGCCTGGCCGGGTGCCCAGGACGTGACCGGATCCGACGCTGGCGGCAAGAGTTGAAGGGGCGCATCGTCCCCGAGCAACGTGAGGCGGTACAAGTGCACGCACCCTACCCCGCTCAGGGCTTCCACGCGCCGCCTGCCGCCATCCTGCTCTTCGCGGGCATCTGCGAAGGGCAACCCTTCCTGCTCGAGGTCGAAAAGGATGGGCGCGACACGGTGTATGACGCGGGCATGGGCCACTTCGTGGCGATCGGGAGCGGGAAGCCGTGGGCCCAGGCGCTCTTCCGTCCCTACTTGTTCACGCCGCGGGATCTCGAGCTGGGTACCATCTTCGCCTATCGCGTGCTCGAGGACGCCATCGACCTGGCCTCTGCGAACCTCGCCCGCCCCATCCACATCTGGAGAATGCCCGTTGCCGGCGAGCCGAGCCAGGTCAGCGAGGAGGAGATGGACCAGAAGCTGAAAAACGTGGTGAACATCTGGCGCTCGATGGAGGCCGACACCGTCGGTCGACTGAGGCAACAGCCGGAACCCGCTGGACCGACGGCCGAGATCCCCACCGCGCCGACGCCGGCCGGGCCGCCGGGGGCAGCGCCCGGACCTACCGCCTCCTGATGCCGCGCTCTTAGGACAACCTAAGAAGTCGTCGAAGTCCCGTTAAAGTTCTGTAGCTCGCGCGGCCTCGCTCGGTGTCGCTGGCGCTCACTGGCCTGACTCCCTCGGTGATCCGGAACCCTGCGTCGCGACGGAGTAGATGCGACATGGAGTGAGACGGGACGAGATTACGCGGGTGGCCGGGGAGGCGATTTCGAGTCGGACGCCTTCAACCGGGCTCGGCCACCCCTCCGCGACTGATGTCACGGTCACTTCGACACGATCTCAAGTGCCCAAGTGTAGCCGCTGGGCGCGGGAGAGTCCATCCCTACGGAGAGCCTCCCCCCGGCCGCTTCGCCCGGAAGAAGTCGCTGAGTCGAGCCCCGCACTCCTCCGCGCGTACCCCGGCGGTGACCTCGACGCGATGATTGAGGCGCGGGTCGTCGAGCAGTCGATGGAGGCTCCGCACCGCCCCCGCCTTGGCATCGTCGGCGCCGTACACGAGGCGCGCGATCCGCGCGTGCAGCGCCGCCCCGCAGCACATCGCGCACGGCTCGATGGTGGCGTACAGGGTCGCCCCGGTCAGGCGGTAGTTGCCCGCCTCGCGCGCCGCCGCGCGCAGTGCCACGATCTCGGCGTGCGCGGTGGGGTCGTGGTGCGCGATCGGGGCATTGTGGCCGCCCGCGAGGAGCCGGCCGGCCAGCACCACCACCGCGCCGACCGGGACCTCGCCGGCCAGGCCGGCGCGAGCCGCTTCGTCGAGGGCCAGCCCCATCCAGTGCTCGTCGTCGTGCATGGTGAGCCGCTCGGCGGGGTCGACGCCCTTTGCCCTACCCTCTCCCCGGAGGGTCGAGGATAGGGCAAAGATGCGTCTTGAAGTGGTGCGCCCTAGAGGAATCGAACCTCTGGCCTTCGGATTCGTAGTCCGACGCTCTATCCATCTGAGCTAAGGGCGCGCGTGGCGGAGAGGCCGGGATTCGAACCCGGGATAGAGGTTTTGCCCCTATAACCGCTTAGCAGGCGGCTGCCTTCGGCCGACTCGGCCACCTCTCCTAACGTCAAGCCCACCGAGTATATGCCATTCGAGCCGCGCGGACTACGGGGAAGGGCCAGGCGGGCGGGAAGGGACGGGCGGGTGGGCTATGCTGTGTGCCCAGGAGGCCCGCCATGATGCGCCTGCGCGAGCTGCTGCGTGATGCCTGGACCCTGATCCGCCCGTACTGGTTCTCGGAGGACCGCTGGGCCGGCCGGGGGCTCCTGGTCGCCGTCGTGGCGCTCAACCTCTTCGGCGTCTACATCACCGTGCTCCTGAGCCAGTGGTACAACGTCTTCTACAACGCGATCCAGGACAAGGACTTCGCGGCCTTCTCGCGCCTGCTGCTGAAATTCTCCTGGCTCGCCGGGCTCGCCCTCGTGGCCGCGGTGTATCAGCTCTACCTCAACCAGATGCTGCAGATCCGCTGGCGGCGCTGGCTCACCGAGCGCTACCTGGGCGCGTGGCTCGCCGACGACGCCTACTACCGCATGCAGCTCATGTCCGGCGAGACCGACAACCCCGATCAGCGCATCGCCGACGATCTCCGCCTGTTCGTCGCGGGCGCGCTCAGCCTGAGCATCGGCGGCCTGCGGGCCGTGGTCACGCTCGTCTCCTTCCTCGGCATCCTGTGGGGCCTCTCCGGCCCTCTGACGCTGCCGATCGGCGCGGGGGTGGCGGTGCCGGGCTACATGGTCTGGGCGGCGCTGCTCTACGCGATCGCGGGCACCTGGCTCGCCCACCTGATCGGGCGCCCGCTGGTGCGCCTGAACTTCGACCAGCAGCGCTACGAGGCCGACTTCCGCTTCACCCTCGTCCGCTTCCGGGAGAACACGGAAGGCGTGGCCCTCTACGGGGGCGAGGCCGACGAGCTGCGGAGCTTCCGCGACCGCTTCGCCTCGGTGGTGCGCAACTGGTGGGACATCATGCGCCGGCAGAAGCGCCTGTCCTGGTTCACCTACGGCTACGGCCAGGCCGCGGTCATCTTCCCCTTCCTGGTGGCGGCGCCCCGGTACTTCCGGGGTGAGATCCCGCTCGGCGGGCTCATGCAGACCGCCCAGGCCTTCGGCCAGGTCCAGGAGTCGCTCTCGTTCATCATCACCGCCTACACCGACATCGCGGGGTGGCGGGCGGTGGTGCTGCGGCTCCTGGGCTTCGAGCGTGCGCTCGCCCGCGTCCGCGCCGACGCCGCCGGCGAGGGGGTACGCCATGGGACCGGCGCCGCGGCCGCGCTCACGCTGGACCGGGTGAGCCTGGCGCTGCCGGGCGGCCGGCCCCTGATCGAGGGGGCCTCCTTCGACATCCAGCCCGGAGATACCGCCCTGATCAGCGGCCCGACGGGCGTAGGCAAGAGCACCCTCTTCCGGGCCATCGCGGGCATCTGGCCGTTCGGCCGGGGCGAGATCCGCCTGCCCCGAGAGGGTCGCGTCCTCTTCCTGCCGCAAAAGCCCTACCTCCCGATCGGCACGCTACGCGAGGTCGTGAGTTACCCGACGCCGCCCGACGGCCTCGGCGACGCGGCGCTGCGCGAGGCGCTGCACGTGGTGGGACTGCCGGACCTGGCCGGGCGTCTCGACGAGACGGCCCACTGGGCGCTCTCGCTCTCGCCCGGCGAGCAGCAGCGCATCGCCTTTGCGCGCGCGCTCGTGCAGAAGCCCGAGTGGCTCTTCCTCGATGAGGCCACCTCCGCGGTGGACGAGGAGACCGAGGCGCACCTGTACTCGCTGCTGCGCGAGCGCCTGCCCGGCACCGCGCTGGTCAGCGTGGGGCACCGCAACTCGCTCCGAGCCTTCCACCGGCGCCGCCTGGTGGTGACGCCCAACGGGGCGGCCCCGGCCACCGTCGCGGAAGCGGCTCCGGTCGGGTGACCCGGCGAGAGAAAGAATTGGCGGAGGGGGAGGGATTCGAACCCCCGATCCCTTGCGGGATTCCGGTTTTCAAGACCGGCGCCTTCAACCGGACTCGGCCACCCCTCCGCGTCTGACCTGATTATCGCCCCGGGCTGGCCGGCCCGATGCGCTCGAGGCCGCCCATGTACGGGCGGAGCGCGGCCGGCACCGTGACGGATCCGTCGGCTTCCTGGTAGTTCTCCAGCACCGCGATCAGGGTGCGCCCCACCGCGAGCCCGGAGCCGTTGAGGGTGTGGCAGAGGTCCACCCGGCCGCCGGCCGCGGGACGATACTTGATGTCGAGCCGGCGCGCCTGGTAGGCCTCGCAGTTCGAGCACGAGGAGATCTCGCGGTACTTCCCCTGCCCCGGGAGCCACACCTCGAGGTCGTAGGTCTTGGCGGAGTGGAAGCCCATGTCGCCGGTGCAGAGCGTCACCACGCGGTACGGCAGCTCGAGCCGCTGGAGCACCGCCTCCGCACTGCCGACCATCGCCTCGAGCTCGTCGTAGGATTGCCCGGGAACGGCCAGCTTGACCATCTCGACCTTGTCGAACTGGTGCTGCCGGATCATGCCCTTGGTGTCCTGCCCGTAGGTCCCGGCCTCTCGCCGGTAGCAGGGCGTGAACGCGCAGTAGCGGCGCGGCAGCTCGGCCTCGGCCAGGATCTCGCCGGCGTGCAGCGCGGTGAGCGCGACCTCCGCGGTCGGGATCAGGTAGAGGGTGCGGCCGGCGTCCGGCTCCACCGTCTTGAACATCTGCTCCTCGAAGTTCGGCAGCATCGCCACCCCGGTCATGGTCTCCGCGTTCACCAGGTGGGGCACCCACACCTCGGTGAAGCCGTGCTCGCGCGTGTGCAGATCGAGCATGTGCTGCGCGAGCGCGCGACCGAGCCGGGCGGCCGGACCCCACATGACGGCAAACCGCGCCTTGGCGATCTTGCTCGCCCGCTCGAAATCGAGGATCCCGAGCGCCTCGCCGATCTCGAAGTGCTGCTTCGGCTCGAACGCGAACTGGCGCGGGGTGCCCCAGCGGCGCACCTCGACGTTGTCGTCCGCCGCGCGCCCCACCGGCACGCTCGGGTGCGGGAGGTTCGGGATCTCCAGCAGCAGCGCTTCCAGGCGCGCGTCGGCCTCCTTGACCTGCCCGTCGAGCGCCTTGATGCGATCGGAGACCTCGCGCATCCGCGCCGTCGCGGCCTGCGGGTCCTCGCCGCGGCGCTTGGCCTGGCCGATGGCCTCGGAGGCGCGGTTGCGCTCCGCCTTCAGCTCTTCGGCCTCGGCGACCAGGCGGCGGCGGTCGGTGTCCGCCCTGAGCACCGGCGCGAGCGACACCGGGGCCCCGCGCGTCGCGAGCGCGCGCTCCACCGCCGCCGGATCTTCTCGGATCAGCTTGATATCAAGCATTGCAATGCCTCCACCTACCCCTCACCCTACCCTCTCCCCTGAGGGGAGAGGGAGGAGAACCATAACAAAAAAGAGGCCGCAGCTGCGCGGCCTCCGTCACCCCGTCCGGCTCGAGCCGGCGGGGCCTACTCTGACGACGCCTCGGCGCTCGCCTGCTCGGCCTCCACGCGGGCCAGATTGCCGACCTGATCGTCGGCGTCCAGGTCGATGATGCGGACGCCCATGGTATTGCGCCCCTGGCTCGTGATCTCGTCGGCGTGCAGGCGGATCATCTTGCCCTTGGTGGTGACGACCAGGATGTCGTCGCC
>Ga0187892_10006120_pt1 | contig 18192 bp, 20 predicted proteins | sample MA1701073metaG_FD_139345 | JGI IMG/M metagenome (GOLD analysis project Ga0187892, IMG submission 139345) | Bio-ooze microbial communities from a basaltic lava cave in the Kipuka Kanohina Cave System on the Island of Hawaii, USA - MA170107-3 metaG ... | reverse complement strand
GTGATCGGCACGCCCGACGACGCGGTCGCGCAGCTCGAGCGGCTGGAGAAGCAGTCCGGCGGCCATGGCGCGTTCCTGCAGCTCGCGCACGAGTGGGCCGACCGCCGCGCCACGCACAAGAGCTTCGAGCTGATGGCGCGCTACGTGATGCCGCGCTTGCAGGGCACGAACGACCTGCGCGAGAAGAGCCTTGGCTTCGCGCTCGAGAACCGCCAGCGCATCCTGTCGTCGGCGGGCGGCGCGGTGCTGAAGGAGATCCAGAAGCACGCGACCGAGCAGCAGGCCAAGCAGTCCGCTGGCACGACGCCGAGCGCCTGAACGATGCAATCGAAGCACGTGATCGTGGTCGGCGGCTCGGTCGCCGGGCTGGCGGCGGCCGTCGCGCTGATGAACGACGGCCAGCGCGTGACCATCCTCGAGCGCGACGCCACGCCCATGCCCGAGAGCCACGTCGAGGCGTTCGAGCGCTGGGATCGCCGCGGCTCGCCGCAGACGCGCCACTCGCACGCGTTCCTCGGCCGGCTCTACTGCCTGCTGCGCGACCAGGCGCCGGGTCTGCTCGCGAAGCTCCTCGAGTGCGGCGCCGAGGAACTGCGCTTCTCCGACATCGTGCGCCGCACCATGCCCGACGCCGCGCTCGAGCCCGGTGACGCCGACCTGACGCTGCTCGCGGTCCGGCGCATCACCTTCGAGTGGGTGCTGCGCCGCTACGTGCTCGACTCCGGCCGCGTCGCGTTCCGCGACGGCGACGAGGTCACGGGCCTGGCCGCGGAGCCCGACCCCGCGACCGGACACCCGCACGTGTACGGCGTGCACGTCACGCGGCCCGACGGTGCGCGCGAGGTGCTGCGCTGCGACCTGGTGGTCGACGCGAGCGGCCGGCGCTCGAAGCTCTCCGACTGGCTCGAGGCGATCGGCGCGCCGCGTCCCGCGGAGGAGTCCGAGCCGTGCGGGATCTTCTACAGCTCGCGCTTCTACCGGCTGCGCGACGGCGTGGCGCCGCCGCTGCTCGAGAACGGGATGGGCCAGGACCTGGGCTACATGAAGATCGGCATCTTCCCCGGCGACGCGCGCATCTTCTCGCTCACGCTCGCCGCCTCCCCCGAGGACGACCTGCTGCGCTCGGTGCTGCGCACCAAGGGCTTCGAGGCCGCGGCCGCCGCGCTGCCGATCACGCGCGCCTGGGTCGACCCGGCGAACTCCGAGCCGATCTCCGACGTGCACGGCATGGCGAACCTGCGCAACACGCGCCGTTGGCTGGTCGCGGACGGCGAGCCGCTCGCGACCGGCGTGGTCGCGATCGGCGACGCGCTGATCCACACCAACCCGATCACCGGCCGCGGCTGCAGCCTGGGCTGGGTGAGCGCGTTCCTGCTCGCCGAGGCGCTGCGCAAGCACCCCGACGACCCGCGCGCGCTCGCGCTCGAGCTCGACGCCGCGATCGAGCGCGAGGTCGTGCCCTGGTGGCGCGCGCAGGTGCAGCAGGACCGCGACGCGCTCGAGGTCGAGGCCATCCAAAAGCGCGGCGAGAATCCCTACCAGGTCGAGCGCTCCGACGGCTCGCAGGATCCGAAGGCCTTCATGCGCGCACTCCTGCGCGAGGGCCTCGGCCACGCGCTGCGCGAGGACATCTCGGTGCTGCGCGCGTTCATGCGCGTGTTCAACCTGCTCGACGCGCCCGAGGACCTGATGCGCCGGCCCGAGGTGATGCAGCGCGTGCTGCAGGCCTGGAACGAGCGCCACACCAAGCCGCCGCTCGCGACCGGACCTTCGCGCGCCGAGATGCTCGACCTGCTGCGCGCCGCCGCCGCGTGACAGGGGGCCCGGCGCGCGGGCGGTCGCGCGCCACCCCGACTTCGCTCGCCTGCGGCTCGCTGCGCGCTTCGCTTGCCGAACGCCTAGCCCGAGCGCTCGTACATCCCGAACAGCACGTAGCTCGCGCTCGCCACGCCGAGCAGAGCGGAGACGACGGCGGTCCGGCCCGCGATCCGGTGCGAGCGAGCGCGCGCGGGGTCCGCGAAGCCGCGCCGCTCGCCGAGCCAGGCGGCGCGGCCGCCGGCCAGCACCATCACGGCGATGCAGGCTTCGTGGAAGCGCAGCACGTTCACGTAGCGCGGATCCCAGAGCTCGAGCTGCTCGCGGCCGAGCGCGAACAGCTTCACGACGTACGAGGCGAGGAACAGGCCGACCAGCGAGATCGCGACCAGCATCAGCCGCCGGTGGCCGGCGATCTCCTTGCGCCGCACGCGCCGCACTGCGACCGCGGCGAGCGCCACGATCGCGAGCATGTTCGCGAGCGCGAGCGTCCAGTAGATGACCTTCGGGTCCGACGGCACCGCGCGCAGCATAGCAGCGCCGCGCTAGACTCGCGGGCGATGGGCTTCGACGTCCGGATCGACAAGCAGGGCTGTCTCGCGTCGGGCCGCTGCGTCGCGGCCGCGCCCGAGGCGTTCGGCTGGGACGAGGACCAGCTCGGCGACGTGCGCCCCGCGGCCGCGACTCTCCCGCGCGAGCAGCTGATCGCGATCGCGCGCAACTGCCCGAGTCTCTCGATCTCGGTCCTCGACGACGCCCGGAACGAGATCGCTCCGTAGCTACGGAATCACGCCGGCCGCGCGCAGGTCCGCGATGCGCTCGGCCGACAGGCCGAGCTCCGCGAGCACCTCGTCGGTGTGCTCGCCGAGGCCCGGCACGGGCGCGCGCGGCGCGACGTCGTGCGCGCTGAAGCGCACCGGGCTGCCGACGCTCTTCTGCGTACCGCCGCGGCCGTCGGGCACGTCGACGATCGCGCCGCTCGCCAGCGCTTGTGGATCGACCGCCACCTCGGCCGGGTCGTGCACCGGCGCCCACCACAGGTCGACCGCGTCGAAGCGCGGCAGCCAGTCCGCGAGCGGGCGAGTCGCGAACTGCTCGTCGAGCAGCTTCATCAGCTCGCGCGCGTTCTCGCGCCGCGCGGTCGAGGTCGCGAAGCGCGGGGCGTCCTTCAGGTCGGCGCGCTCGAGCCCCTCGCACAGCCGCGGCCAGTGGCGATCGGCCTCGACGCCGAGCAGCCAGATCCAGCGCCCGTCGCCGGCGCGGAAGCTCGTCACCGTGGGCACGATCGACTCCTCGCGCTTGCCCGCCTGCGCGACCGCGCCGAACGCGAGCTGCTGCGAGATGTCGAAGCCGACCGTGTAGATCCCGCTGCGCAACAAGCACGCGTCGACGCGCTGGCCGCGGCCGGTCTTCTCGCGCGCGTAGAGCGCGCCGAGGATGCCGGCCAGGCCGTGGCTCGCGGTGATGTGGTCGCCGAAGCCCGCGCGCGAGCCGACCGGCTCGCCGCCCGGCTGCGCGAGCAGGTGCGCGATGCCCGCGCGCGCCCAGAAGCCGCCGATGTCGTAGCCCGCGCGGCCGCGGTCCGGCCCTTCCTGGCCGTAGCCGGTCAGGTGCGCGTAGATCAGGCGCGGCGCGCGCCTCTCGAGCGTCGGCCAATCGAGCCCGAGCCGTTCGAGCGCCTCGTGCCGGTAGTTGGTGACGAACACGTCCGCGCCGGAGATCAGCTCGAGCGCGAGCGCGCGGCCTTCGGCGTGCGAGAGATCGAGCACGACCGAGCGCTTGCCGCGGTTGTCGAGGTCGAACGGCGGGCACGACGGCAGCTCGATGCCCGCCACTGCGCGGAAGAAGTGGCGCATCGGATCGCCGCGCGGCGGCTCGATCTTGACCACGTCCGCGCCCCAGTCGGCCATCAGCCCCGCCGCGGCGGGGCCCGCGACCCAGAAGCTCATCTCCACCACGCGCACACCGTGCAAGAGCATCGCGTCTTCCTCCGCGTTCTCCGGGCGGTTCCAGGCTACCACGACGCGGCCGCGCGCCCGGAAGTAAACTCGCGCGATGTCGCGCCCGTCGCTCCGCGCCCGCTCGATCGAGCCGTTCCTGGCCATGGAGGTGATGGAGCGCGCGTTCGAGCTCGAGCGCGGCGGCGCGCGCGTGATCCACCTAGAGATCGGCGAGCCCGAGTTCCCCGCGCCCGAGGCCGCGACCGAGGCCGCGCGGCGCGCGCTCGCGACCGAGCCCGCGCGCTACACCGACAGCCGCGGCGTGGTCGAGCTGCGCGAGGCGATCGCGCGCGACCACGCGCGGCGCAGCGGCGCGGCGATCGCGCCCGAGCGCGTGCTGGTCACGTCCGGGACCTCGCCCGCGCTGCTGCTCGCGTTCACCTACCTGCTCGACCCGGGCGACGAGGTCGTGCTCGGCACGCCGCACTACGCCTGCTACCCGAACCTGATCCGCGCCGCGGGGGGAGTGCCGGTGTTCGTGCCGACGCGCGCCGAGGACGGCTACGTGCTGCACGCGGCCGACGTGCGGCGCGCGCTCACGCCGCGCACGCGCGCGATCGTGGCCGCGTCGCCCGCGAACCCGACCGGCGCGATCCAGCCCGGCGAGGAGCTCGCGGCGCTGCACGCGCTCGGCCCGCCACTCGTGTCCGACGAGATCTACGACGGGCTGGTCTACGACGGCGCGCGCACCAGTCCCGCGCTCGCGCTCGGCGACGACGTGTTCGTGCTCGACGGCTTCTCGAAGCGCTACGCGATGACCGGCTTCCGGCTCGGCTACCTGATCGCGCCGCCCAGCGCGACGCGCGCGCTGCAGAGCCTGGCGCAGAACCTGTTCATCTCGGTCGCGAGCTTCGCGCAAGCGGCGGGCATCGCCGCGCTCGCGCACGGCGCGCCGACCACGGCCGCGATGCGCCTGGCCTACGGCGCGCGCCGCACGCGGCTCGCCGCGGGGCTCGTGCGGCTGGGATTCGAGGTTCCGGTCGCCCCACGCGGCGCCTTCTACGTGTTCGCCGACGCGCGCCGCCACGGCGCCGACTCGCGCAAGCTCGCCTCCGACCTGCTCGAGCGCGCGCACGTGGCGGTCACACCCGGCGTCGACTTCGGCGCCGCCGGCGAGGGCTACCTGCGGTTCTCCTGCACCACCGACGACGCGGAGATCGACGAGGCGCTGGCGCGGATCGAGCGCGTTCTGGGCTGAAGGAAGGCTGCGCTCGCCTTTGTGCGCCGGGTCACCGGCGAGCTATGGTTGCGCCGAGGGGGGTGCATTACCTGGAAAGCCTCGGACTCGCGCGCGCGCCTTACACGGACCCTGTCTCGATCTACCGCTACCGCGACGGTATCTACGCCACCGACCTGCTGACCGCGGCGATCTGCTGGCTCGACTTCTTCTCGTGGCTCGACCAGCACCCGGCCGACAAGCCGGGCATCTGTCGTCACTTCGAGATACACGAGCGGCCGACCGACGTGATGCTCACCTTGTTCCGCGCGCTCGGCCTGCTCGAGTGTCGCGCGGGGGTGTTCCAGCTGACCGCGCTCGCGCGCGAGCACCTGGTGCAGCGCTCGCCCTTCTTCATCGGGCCGTACTACGCGGCGCTGCGCGAGCGGCCGGTGTGCAAGGACTTCGTCGAGATCCTGCGCACGGATCGCGTCGCGAACTGGATGGGCCTGCGCGACGCGAAGGACTGGCACCGCGCGATGGAGGACGAGACGTTCGCGGCGCGCTTCACCGCGGCGATGGACGCACGCGGGGTGCACCTGGGGCAGGCGCTGGCGCGCTCGCTCGACTGCTCGCGCCGCACGCACCTGCTCGACGTGGGCGGCGGCTCGGGCATCTACGCCTGCTCGCTCGTCACGGCCTGGCCGCAGCTGCGCGCGACCGTGTTCGAGAAGCCGCCCGTCGACGCCGCGTGCATCAAGGCGATCGCCGAGCGCGGCTGCAGCGAACGGGTCGCGGTGGCCGCGGGCGACATGTTCGAGGACGCCTGGCCCGGCGGCGCCGACCTGCACCTGCTGTCGAACGTGCTGCACGACTGGGCCGAGCCCGAGGTGCGCGCGATCCTCGCGCGCTCGTTCTCGGCGCTCGCGCCGGGAGGCTCGCTCGTGATCCACGACGCCTTCATCAACGCGCAGAAGGACGGACCGCTGCCGGTCGCCGAGTACTCGGCGCTGTTGATGTACCTGACCCGGGGCAAGTGCTGGTCGGTGCGCGAGCACGCCGACTTCCTGGCGGACGCGGGCTTCGTCGACGTCGACTATCGGCCCACGGCCTCGGATCGCGGTCGCATGATCGCGCGCAAGCCGGCGTGACCCGGCCGGGCGCGCCGCTGCTCGAGGAGTCCGCGCTGCTCGGCCAGCAGCTCTCCGACGCGCTGTGCCGCACGCCCGTGGGCGACGACCACTGCGGGGCGCTGCACGGGCTGTGGGGAGACCTGCGGCTCGTCGGCTTCGCGGCCGAGCCCGACCGCCACGCGGACTTCTACGCGGAAGCGCTGGGCGCGTGCGCCGCGACGGGCGCGAGCAACCGGGTGCTGGTCTCCGGCTGCGCGGACTGGGGCATGCTGGCGACGGTCGGCGCGGCCTGGCGGCGAAGCGGCGAGGCGCTCGACGTGACCGTCGTGGACCGCTGCCCCGCCCCGGTGTTGCTGTGCGCGTGGTACGGCGCGCAGATCGGCCTGCCGGTGCGAACCGCGGTGGCCGACATCGCGCAGTACCGGGAAGAGCGCCCCTTCGACCTGATCTGCACCCACTCGCTGCTCACCTATCCTCCGCTCGAGGCGCGCCGCCGCCTGGTCGCGAACTGGCGCCGGCTGCTTCGTCCCGGCGGCGCGGTGGTGACGGTGACGCGGCTCTCGACCGAGCGCGCCGCGCGCGACGACGACAAGGAGCACGCGCGCCGCTTCGCGGAGGCGCTCGCGCAGCGCTGCGCGGACGCCGGCCTCGAGCGCGATCCGATCGATCTGCGCACGCGCGCGGAGCGCTACGTGCGCGCGCAGGCGTCGCACCCGGTCGGCGACGAGTCCGACCTGCGCGCGCTGTTCGAGCAACAGGGCTTCGCGCTGACGCGGCTCGACACGCGCGAGCTTGCGGGTGTGCTGCCGGGGCGCGAGCGCGTCGGCGGCGCGGCGCGCAGCGGCCGCTACGGCGAGATCGTGGCGGTACGGCCATGAGCGGCCCCGCGACGCGGAGCGCGCGCCCCGCCCCGCCCGAGCTGCACGCGCTGATCGAAGCGAACGCGCGGCTGTGGGCGGCGGAGGCCGAGGTGTTCGCCGCCTACTTCGGATCGCCGCGCCGCACGCCCGAGGCCGACGAGGCCTGGCTCGCGCGCCAGTGCTGGAAGGAGCTGGTCGACGGCGTGGTCGGCCGGATCGGCCGGCTGACGGCGAGCGAGTCGAGCTTCGAGCGCACGACCGCGGCGGCGCTCGCCGCGCTCGCGGACGAGGTGGTGCGTGTCGAGCTCAGGCACTACGTCGCGTTCAGGATCGCGCTCCGGCTCGCCCAGCGCGAGGCGGGCACGCTCGCGCGCGCCACCGCGCGGATCGGGTCCGACTGGCCCGAGAACGCGGAGCTGCAGAGCATGCGCGCGCGCCAGCGCCGAGAGCACGGCGAGCTCGGCGAGCGCGCCTCGGCCTTCACGGAAGGCGGCTACTGCACCCTCTACCGCGCCGGCATGGCGCTCAAGCGCGAGACGGATCTCGACGACGCGATCGCCACCGCCTGCGCGCAGGTGTTCGACGACGAGTGGGAGCACATGCTCGAGGGCATCGCGGGTCTCGCCGAGGCGCCGCTCGCGGCGCGCGACTGGGCGCGGCTCGAGGAGCTCACGCTGGCCCAGGGCCGCGCTCGCCTGCACATGCGCAACGCGCAGTTCGGCTTCCCGCTCGACGCCGCGCGCCTGCGCGCGCTCGCCGCGGGCGCGGCCGAGCCGCTCGAGTTCGACTACGCGCGCGCGGGTCTCTCGCCGCCGCGGGACGGCGGATGATCTACTACCTGTGCCGCGAGGACTACACGCAGCCGCTCGACGGGCTGCTCGCGGGCCTCGGCCGGGACGGCCGCTTCATCCGCGGCCTCTCCTACGAGCGCCTGTTCTACGAGCGCCGCGCTCCGCTCGGCCACTACCTGTTCACGGACTTCGACCGCCTGTCGAGCTACGAGCTCGAGTCCGCGTGCAGCCTCGCCGCGGCGCTGCGCGAGCACGCGCCGGCGGCGCGCATCTACAACCACCCCGCGCAGGTGCTCGAGCGCTACGCGCTCCTGCGCCAGCTCGCGGATCAGGGCTCGAACCGCTTCGCCGTCACGCGCCTCGACGCGGGCGAGCGGCCCGAGCGCTATCCGGTGTTCATCCGGCTCGAGGACGGCTGCCAGGGACCGGACACGCCCCTGATCCACGACGCGCTGCAGTTCGAGCAGGCGCTGAAGACGCTGACCGCGCAGGGCAAGCCGGCGAAGCGGCGGATCGCGGTGGAGTTCTGCGCGGAGCGCGACCGCGACGGCTACTGGCGGAAGTACGGCGCGTTCAACCTGGGCGGCCGGATCGTCCCGCAGCACATCCTGCGCTCGAGCGACTGGAACGTGAAGCGCTCGAGCCTGGCGAGCGACGACGCGTTCGCCGCCGAGGAGATCGCCTTCGTGCGCGACAACCCCCACGAGCGCGAGCTCGCGCGCCTGTTCGCGGCCGCGCGGATCGACTACGGCCGGATCGACTACGGCTTGGTCGCGGGTGAGATCCAGACCTACGAGATCAACACCAACCCGACCTACCCCGACTTCTCCGGCGGCTCGCGGGACGCGCGGCAGAAGCGCCGCGAGCTCGTGCGCGCGCGCGTGCTCGACGCGCTGCGCGCGCTGGACGCGCCCGAGCTGCCGCGCGGGCGCTTCGCCTTCCCGCTCGCGCGCCCGGTGCGCGAGGAGCCGCGCCTGCCGCGCACCCGGCCGCTGCGCGCGTGGCTCGCGGGGCTCGCCGCCCGCGTGCGCCGGGGCGGGAGACACTGATCGGTGAAGGCCGCGGCCGCGCCGATCGCCGTCGCCGCCCTGCTCGCCTGCTCGCGGTTGCCGGACTACGCGGAGCCGAAGGGCGAGCTGCGCGCGTCGGGCAGCGTCGACCTCTCCGACGCGACCTTCTACCGGGCGCTCACGCGCGCGGACTTCCGCGCCAGCGAGCCGCCCGCACAGGCCGTGGGCCATGAGGACAAGCTCGGCGCCGCGACCTGCGCCGTGATGGCGGCTGCGCCGGGTGCGAAGTTCGCGACCCGCCCGATCCCCGCCGGCGACGGCGCGTTCGAGTACGAGGCCACGCCCGCCGGTCTCCACTACCGGGCGCAGATGAACCGCGCCTGCTCGTGGTGGAACCCGAGGGACATCGGCCTGCCAGAGGACTACGTCCTCGAGCACGAGCAGATCCACTTCGCGCTGGTCGAGATCGAGGCGCGGCGCTTGAACGCGACCATCGCCGGCGGGAAGCCCGCGCGCGCCGACACGCCCCAGGCCGCGCTCGAAGCCGCGCAGGCCCGGCTCGACGGGCAGATGCGAGACGCGCTCGACGCCCTGCTCGCGCGCAACACGGAGTTCGACGAGGACACCTCGGTGTCGTACGAGCCCGAGGCGCAGAAGCGCTGGCTGGCGCGCGTGCAGGCGGAGCTCGCGGGCGGAACGAGCGACTAGCCCGCCACCAGCACGCGATCCGCGATCAGCTCGTCGAGCACGGGGTCGAGCTCGGCGCGCGGAGTCGACGACACGGCGGCGAGCGCGTCGCGCGTGGCCGACTCGAGCGCCGCCTGCAAGAGCCGCGCGAGCGCCGGCGAGAGGTGCTCGACCTCGACCTCGCGCAGGCCGAGCGGACGCGCGGGCGGCGCGGAGCGGATCAGCAGGGTCTCGCTCGCGCTGGGTTCCTGCCCGAGCTCCGGCCAGTCGGCGCCCGCGCCGATCGACTCGCGGATCCGCGCGGCGAGCGCGAGCGTGCCCTCGGGGGCGCTCTCGAGCCAGACCCACGGCGCGAGCACCAGCTCGCCCGACCTCGGCCTGCCTTGGGTGCGCAGCTCGCGCCGCGCGCGCGCGAGCGCGCACTCGAGATCGACGAGCGCCCGCGCGCTGCCGGAACGCTGGCTCCGCGCCTCGCGCTGCGCGAAGCGCGCGAAGGCGAGCGGAAGGCTCCGGTCGTCGCGCACCGCGTCGCCGAACTCGACGTCGCCGAGGAAGCACCGCTCGCGCACCAGCACGCGCGAGATCGGGAACTCGCTCGTGACGTTCGAGAGAAACTGCTTCTCGCGCCCGCCACCGGGGTCGGCGCGAACCGCGCTCTCGTCGAGCCCGCACAGGACGCGCAGCTCTGCGCCGGAGAGCCCGCGGGTCGCGGACGGATCGCCGTTGCGCAGCCTGCTCTGGAAGCCCGCGTCGAGCTGCATCCGGAACAGCGCGCGCTGTACGCGGCGGTGGTCCATCACAGCATCCCGCGCAGCCGCTCGAACACCGGCAGCACGTCCTCGACGCCGTTGCGCTCGCACTCGAACACGAGCGCGCGCAGGTTCCGCGCGCGCGGCAGGACGGCTTCGAGGATCTTCCAGGTATCGGCCAGCGGCGCCGGGGAGTGATCGTCGTCGACGAACACCCGGCCGCCCGATGCGAACTCGGTTCCGCCCGCGACGTGGATCTCGACCACGCGCTCGAGCGGGTAGCCGTCGAGCCCGTCGAGCGGCCCGTGCCCCGCGACACGCTGGTAGATCGCGAGGTGCGCGACGTCGAGCAGGAGCCCCGAGTCGGCGCCGTCTGCCACGCGCGCGAAGTAGTCGAGCAGGTGCAGGTCGCCGAGGTAGAGGTGCGCGGGAGGGTTCTCGGGCAGCACCTCGTAGCCGGTTCGCGCGCGCACGTGCCGCACGTTGGCGGCCATCTCGCGCGCGGACTCGGCGCACAGGATCGGCGGCATCAGCACGCCGTGACCGCGCTCGCGCGGGCCGATGTGCCACAGGCCGGCGTCGCCGCACAGCCAGGCGGCGTTCACGCTCGCGGCCTGCTCGCGGGTCGCGTCGAGGTACTCGTCAGTCAGGCTCTCGCGCTCCTCGAGGTTCGCGTCGAGGAAGTGGTAGGTGGTGGGCCAGCCCGCCTCGACCCAGGCGAGCGCGTCGCGATCGACGCCCCGGTCGAGGTCCGCTCCGATCTCGAGGAACTCGACGAGCTCGGGCCGCCCGCGGCGCAGCGCGAGCAGGTCGAGCCCGCCGTGGCGCGCTCCGAACTCCGTCGAGATGCCGAGCCCGAGCCGCGAGAGAAGCGCGACGCGCTCCGCGAACGGAGCCGACGACGAGCCGTACATCAGGCCGGCACGAGCTCCAGCGGGATCTGGGTGAAGCTGCGGAACACGAGGCTCCGGTGCAGCGGCAGCGGGTCGCCGGTCGTGAGCCGGAAGCTCTTCGTGTGCGCGAGCAGCGAGCGCACCGCGATCTGCGCCTCGAGCCGCGCCAGATTCGAGCCCAGGCAGTAGTGCGTGCCGAAGCCGAAGGCGAGGTGGCGGCTCTCCTTGCGCGCGAGGTCGAAACGCTCTGGATCGCGGAACATCGACTCGTCGCGGTTGGCGGAGCCGAGCCAGCAGATCACCATCTCTCCCTCGCGCAGCTTCTCGCCACACAGCTCCGTGTCGCGCGTGGCGCGGCGCGGGTCGAGCTGCACGGGCGACGAGAAGCGCAGCACCTCTTCGACCGCGTACGGCACCAGCTCCGGCTCGCGGCGCAGGCGCTCGAGCGCCTCGGGGTGGTCGAGCAGCGTCAGCACGGCGTTGCCGATCAGCGTGGTGGTGGTCTCGTTGCCCGCCACGAGCAGGAGGATCAGCATCTGCAGGAGCTCGTCGAACGAGAGCTTCGAGCCCTCGAGCTCGGCCTGCGAGAGCCCGGTCAGGAGATCCTCGCGCGGATCGGCACGGCGCAGCTCGACGAGCCGGCGGAAGTAGTCGCCGAGCTCGTCGACGATCGCGCGGTTGCGCAGGAGCAGCTCGCGGCTCGGGGGCCCGAACAGCCCGACGCCGAGCGTCTCGACCAGCTTGTCCGACCAGTCCTTGAAGCGCGCGTTGTCCTCGGTCGGCACGCCGATGATCTCGGCGATCACGGTGACGGGCAGCGGGTAGGTCAGCGCCTGCACCAGGTCGACCTCGCGCTTCGCGAGCGCGGCGTCGAGCAGGCGGTCCGCGATCTCGACCATGCGCGGCTCGAGCCGGCGGATGATGCGCGGCGTGAACGCCTGGTTCACGAGCCCGCGCAGCCGCTCGTGCTCGGGCGGGTCGGTGCCGATCATGCTCGGCGGCCGGTCCATGAACTCCTCGAAGCCCGGCTGGGGCGGGAACTTGTTCGACCAGAGGCTCGCGTCCTTCAGCACGTCGACGATGTCGGCGTAGCGGAACAGCGATGACACGGGCAGGCCGGCGTGGCGGTGGATGCCGAGCTCTCGGCCGCGCGCGTAGAGCGGGTACGGGTTGCGGCGGGTGGCGTCGTCGAACGGGTTGAAGTCGAACGGGGTGGACATGCGGGCATTGTACTCGTCGCTCAGCCGGCGCGCGGCGCGAGCGAGGGCCGCCCCGAGCGAGCCCGGCAAGCGCCGAAGGCGCGCGCAGCGAGGCGAAGCCGAGCGGAGTCAATCAGTCGCCGCGCGGGCACCGTGGCCGGACGCGCGGACGGCATCGATCACCTGCTCGAGGTGGTCTTCTCCGCGCGTCTCGAGCACGAACTCGACCTCGGCCTCGGACGACGGCGCGCGCGCGAAGGCGCGCTCGTGCAGCACCTCGACCACGTTCGCGCCGGCGTTCGCGATCGCCGAGGTCACCTGGGCGAGCGCGCCCGGCACGTCGCGCACGCGCACCACCACGCGCGCGAGCCGCGCGGTGCGCGCGAGGCCGCGCTCGATCACGTGCGCGAGCACGAGCATGTCGACATTGCCGCCCGAGATCACCACACCGACGCGGCGGCGCGCGAAGATCGGCCGGTGGGCGAGCACGGCGGCGAGCGCGGCCGCTCCCGCGCCTTCGACCACGGACTTCTCGACCTCGAGCAGGAGCAGCATCGCGGCCTCGAGCTGCTCCTCGTCGGCGAGCAGGATCTCGCGCACGTGCTCGCGTAGGATCGGCGCGGTGAGCTGGCCCGGCGCCTTCACGGCGATGCCGCCGGCGATGGTCGCGTCGCCGCACTCGATCGGCAGCCCGGCGAGAGCCTGCTTCATCGCCGGGAAGCGCGCGGCCTGCGCGCCGAAGATCTCGAGCTCCGGACGCAGGGCGTGCGCCGCGACCGAGATTCCGGCGAGCAGCCCCCCGCCGCCGACCGGCACGACCAGCGCGTCCAGGTTCGGCGCCGCGCCGAGCATTTCGAGCGCGACCGTGCCCTGGCCCGCGATCACGCGCGGATCGTCGTAGGGGTGCACGAACACGAGCCCGCGCTCGCGCGCGAGCTCGTGCGCGACGCGGCTCGCGTCCTCGAGCGTGTCGCCCGCCAGCACGACCTCGGCGTCGAACGCGCGCGTGTGCTCGACCTTCACCGTGGGCGCGAAGCGCGGCATCACGATCGTGGCGCGGATGCCCAGCCGCTGCGCGTGGTAGGCGACGCCCTGCGCGTGGTTGCCGGCCGACATCGCGATCACGCCGGCCTCGCGCTCGGCGGGCGAGAGCGAGCGCAGCTTGTACAGGGCGCCGCGTTCCTTGAACGACGCGGTGAACTGCAGGTTCTCGAACTTCAGGAACAGCTCGCAGCCCGCGATCTGCGACAGGGTGCGCGAGTGCAGGCAGGGCGTGCGCTCGACGGCGCCGTGGATCGCGGCGGCGGCCGCGCGCACCTCGCCGATGCCGATCTCGCTCATCGCGGCCGAGTGTATACTGCGGCCCGAACCGAGGAGTCGCCGCGCATGAAGCTCGCCACCTTCAGCCAAGCCGGCTCGACGCGCATCGGCGTCGTGCGCGGCGAGGACGTGATCGACCTGTCCGCGGCCGCGCCCGAGCTGCCGCGCGACATGATCGGGTTCCTGTCCGCCGGCCCGCGCGCGCGGGCGCGCGCGGGCGAGGCCGCGTCCGTCAGCGCGGCCGCGATCCCGCTCGTCGACGTGAAGCTCGAGTCGCCGATCCTGCGCCCGCCGAAGTACCTGGCCGTGGGACTGAACTACGCCGACCACGTGGCCGAGAGCGGCATGGAGCGCCCGAAGTTCCCCACCATCTTCAACAAGCAATCGACCTGCGTGACCGGGCCGCACGACGTCGTGCACCTGCCGCGCGTGTCGTCCGCGCTCGACTACGAGGGCGAGCTCGCGTTCGTGATCGGCAAGCGCTGCCGCCACGTGCCGCGCGCCCGCGCGCACGAGGTGATCGCCGGCTTCTGCGTGCACGACGACGTGTCGGTCCGCGACTGGCAGCTGCGCGTGCCGACCTGGACGATGGGCAAGTCGTTCGACACCCACGGCCCGCTCGGCCCCTGGCTCACCACGGCCGACGAGACCGGCGACCCGCACGCGCTCGGCATCCGCACGTTCGTGAACGGCGAGCTGCGCCAGAATTCCAACACCAAGGAGCTGATCTTCGACTGCTACGCGCTGGTCGAGCACATCACGACCGCGTTCACGCTCGAGGTCGGCGACGTGATCGCGACCGGCACGCCGAGCGGCGTCGGCATCTCGATGAAGCCGCCCAGCCTGTTGAAGGTCGGCGACGTGGTGCGCGTCGAGATCGACGGCCTCGGCGCGCTGCAGAACGAGATCGTGGCCGAGCCCGAGGAGACCGCGCGCTTCTAGCGCGCAGAGGAGCCCCCATGAAGTACGGCATCGCCCTGTTCCCGACCGACTCTTCGATCTCGCCGGTCGAGCTCGCCACTGCCTGCGAGACACGCGGCTTCGAGTCGCTCTGGTTCCCGGAGCACTCGCACATCCCGGCGTCGCGGCGCACGCCCTTCCCCGCCGGCGGCGACCTGCCCAAGCAGTACTACGACGTGTACGAGCCGTTCATCTCGCTGGCGGCCGCGGCCGCGGTCACGACCACGCTCAAGCTCGCGACCGGCGTGTGCCTGGTCGTGCAGCGCGACCCGATCCAGACCGCGAAGGACGTCGCCACGCTCGACCGCGTCTCGAACGGGCGCTTCCTGTTCGGGATCGGCGGCGGCTGGAACGCCGAGGAGATGGAGAACCACGGCACCAACCCGAAGACGCGCTTCTCGCTGATGCGCGAGCGCGTCGCGGCGATGAAGGCGATCTGGACCCAGACCAAGGCCGAGTACCACGGCAAGCTCGTCGACTTCGAGCCGATCATGACCTGGCCGAAGCCCGTGCAGAAGCCGCACCCGCCCGTGCTGGTCGGCGGCGGCTGGCCCGGCGCGGCGAAGCGCGCGATCGAGTACGGCGACGGCTGGATGCCGATCTACATCCCGCGCCACCTGCACAAGCGCATCCCCGAGTTCTGGGACGCGGCGAAGACCGCGGGCCGCGACCGCTCGAACCTCGAGCTCACGATCTTCGGCATGGCCCCGGACGCCGACGAGATCGCGCGCTTCGCCGAGGCCGGCGCGAGCCGCGCGGTGTTCATGCTGCCGTCCGAGCCGGCGGAAAAGATCCTGCCGCAGCTCGACAAGCTGGCGGCGATCGCGCGCTAGCGCGACTCGGCGGCCAGCGCGGCGCCGCACTTCGCGCAGGCGTCGGGCTGCGCCTCGTCCCAGCCGGGCCGGCCCTGGCTCCAGCGCCCGCAGCTCGCGCACTTGCGCGCGCGCGGGTGGTCCTGCGCGAGCGCGTACTCGCCGAACCAGCCCTCCGTGCACCACGCCCGGAAGCCCGGCATCAACACCGTACGGTGGAACTCGTTCTCGACCCAGCGCCGGACCGCTGCGGCGTCGGTCCACAGCGTCGAGAACTGGTGGCGCCGGCCGGGCCGGGTCCAGACCACGGCCTCCAGGCAGCCCTCGGTCGCACGCGTCTCGCGCAGCGTGCGCTCGAGCTGGGGCAGGAACTCCGCCTCGCCGGCGGCGGAGAACACGAACTCGGCCAGCACGAGCAGCGGCGCCACGATCGCGGCAGTATATCGGCGATGGGCGACAGCGAGGAACGGCTCGAGCTGGCGGAGCGCGTCCGGCGGGCGTGCGTCGAGGCTGCGCTCGCCGGCTACGAGGACGCCGCGCACAGCGGCCTGTGCCACGAGGGCGCGTGGGAGGCGGCGATCTCGGCGCTGCGGCGCGTCGACGTCGCCGCGCTCGCGCGGGGCGCCCGCGCGACGCCCCGCCCGCGAGACTAGCGCGCAGGCTCCGAGCCGGACTCGCGCGCGAAGCCGGCGACGCGCTTGTAGCGGGCGGCGATCTCGGCCAGCTCGCCGGGCGCGAACACGTCCTCGACGCGGGCGAAGCCGCCGGGCGCGCGCTCCTCGGCCAGGTCGAGCACGCGCTCGGGACCGTGCTCGCGGTTGGCGAGCACAATCTCGGCGGTCGCGGGCCGGCGCTCGGACTCGTAGCGCTCGAGCGCGGTGTCGACGTCGCGCGCCTGCGCCAGCGCGGCGGCCAGCGTGCGCGCGTCGAGGATCGCCTGCGACGCGCCGTTCGAGCCGATCGGGTACATCGGGTGGGCGGCGTCGCCGAGCAGTGTCGCGCGGCCATGCGTCCAGCGGGCGAGCGGGTCGCGGTCGACCATCGGGAACTCGAACACCGCCTCGGCGGAGCGGATCAGCTCGGGCACGTCGAGCCAGTCGAAGCGGAAGCCCTCGAACGCGGGCAGGAAGTCCGCGAGCGCGCCGCGCCGGTTCCAGTCCTCGCGGGCAGGCGTGGCTTCGGAGTCGCGGTGCAGCTCGGCGATCCAGTTCACCAGGCACAGGCCGTCCGCGGCCGGTTCTTCGATCGGATAGGCGACGAACTTCCGCCGCCGCGAGCCCGCCATGATCATCGAGCGGCCGGTCAGGAACGGCTGCGCGCGGCTGGTCGCGCGCCACAGCACGTTGCCGTTCCAGCGCGGCGCTCCCTCGCCGGGGTGGAGCTGGCGGCGCACGCTCGAGTGGATGCCGTCGGCGGCGACCAGCAGGTCCGCGCGTTCCTCGAAGGACGCGCCGCTCGCGCGGTCCGTGAACACCGCGCGCACCGCGCGCGCGCCGTCGTTCGCGAACGACTCGAGGTGACAGCCCGTGCGCAGCGCGTCCGGGCCGAGCCGCGCGCGCGCGAGCTCGAACAGCGCGAGCTGCAGCCGCCCGCGGTGGACCGAGACCTGCGGCACCGGGTAGCCCGCGTCGAGCCCGCGCGGCTCGCGCCAGATCAGCTGGCCCTGCGCGTTGAAGTAGCAGAGCTCCGCGGTGCGCACGCCGAGCGCGGCGATCTCCTCGGCGATGCCGAGCTCGGCGAGCACGGCCATCGCGTGGGGCAGGAGGTTGATGCCGACGCCGAGCGGCGCGAGCTCGCGCGCGGACTCGAAGACGCGCACCTCGACGCCGCGGCGCGCCAGCGCGAGCGCCGTGGTGAGTCCGCCGATGCCCGCGCCCGCGATCAGTACCCTCATGGACCGCCCGCAGGATACCCCGCGGCGCCGACCGCGAGTCTGACCCGCGACTCGAGACGGGCGCCGTCCGCGGCCGCCCCTGACATCGGACCGCGGGCCGATGTCCCGCGGTGGGGCGCCCGCAAGCGCAGCGCAGCTGCGCGCGCAGCGAGGCGCAGCCGAGCGTAGTCAATCAGAGCGCGTCGAGCAGATCTGCGCGCATGCGCGCGTACTCGTCGTCGTCGAGCAGGCCGCGCCGGCGCAGGCGCTCGACACGCGCGAGTGTACGCGCCACGTCGGCTCCGTCCTCGACCTCGGCGTCGATCCGCGGCGCCTCGAGCCGGTCGCGCAGCGCGTTGGCCAGCGCCCAGGTGGCCGCGCCCGACAGGGCGGCCTGGGCCGCGGCGCCGCCGATCCAGCCGATCCCCGGCAGGATCTTGAGGGCGCTCGCCGCGACGCGCGGCAGCGCCGCGCCGAGCAAGCCCACCGCGAACGCGCCCTGCGCGCCGATCGCGACCGTGGTTCCGTACAGCCGCCCGAGCTTCCGCAGCAGGGTGAGCTGGACCGCGGTCACCGCGACCAGGTCGATCAACGGGATCGGAATGGCCGCGGCCGCGACGCTGCCCGCGACGTGGTCGCGGATCAGCTCGTCCGCGCGTGCCTCTCGTGTCATGGTCTTCTCCCGGGGACGTTCGCCCGCCTGCAGAGCAACCCGCGTGCCCGGCGCCGCCACCCGCCAACGCCACGCGGCGGTCTCCTACCGCAGTCCGCCGGCGACAGGCGCAGGATTCCGCGGACGCCTGGAAGCCAGCTCGGAAACCCCGAACCGAGCCCGGCGCGCGTGCTTGGCCCGAGATCGAGGCGCGAGAGCGCAGCCATATCCCGTCGATACGGCGAGCTCTCGCAACGAAGAGCTCGGGCCAATGACGCGCGC